>ERZ773116.2155-NODE-2155-length-16313-cov-9.332083_pt1 | contig 16313 bp, 14 predicted proteins | sample MGYA00580563_ERZ773116 | MGnify/ENA primary metagenome ERZ773116 (study PRJEB29015, sample SAMEA2737864) | human gut metagenome | biome: human gut; feature: human-associated habitat; material: faeces | place: China | collected 2012 ... | reverse complement strand
GAGGCCGCCAAACCCCGGCGAAGCCGGGGTGCCCTGCGGGCCGTAAGCTTGCGGGCCGCGCAAACCGGCCGGAAGGCAGAAAAAGCGACCCTGTGACGGGTCGCTCTTTTGGCGCGGGGGAAAATTATTCGGCTACTACAATGGGGGCGTCAGGGGCGTTCTTGCGGACGCTCTCAATGCCATTGAGGCAGCTGGCCTTGGCCTTGTAGCCCTCGGAGGTGGCGATAATCTCGCCATTGCGGGCCTTGAGGCGGAAGCGGAACTCACCGGCTTTATCGGTGTAAACCTCAAACTTGGGGTTGGTGACGGTCTCGAAGCCCTCAACGGTCTGGTCTTCCAGCTTGGCTTCTACGGCATTTTTACGCACGCTCTCGATGCCCTTTTTGCAGGCGGCATCGCCGGAATATGCCTCGGAGGTGGCAATGACTTCGCCGTTGCCGGCTTTCAGGTCGAACTTAACGCCGCCGTTTTTGGTTTCCTTCATAACAAACTTGCCCATGTGACAGACCTCCTAAAAGAAGTTTCTTGGTACTTCTATGTTACATTGTTTTGGGTAGGAATGCAAGCAAATGAGCGAAATTCGCCGGGAAAAGGTTTTCTTTTGGGCAGAATCGTGGTAAAATAGGGACGGAATTCACAGCGAAAAGGAGTGATTGACCATGCAGATGGTGGAGATAAACAGCAAAAATGTGGATAGCATCACCCGGGAGGGCAAGACCTACCTGTACTTTACGGCGGGGTTCAGCCCCTTTGCGGCGGCCATGGAGCCGGTCTATCAGAAATTTTTGATGGAGGCGGAGCAATACGATGTGAAGGTGTGCCGCATCAATGTGACCGATGATATCGCGCTGGGGGAGCGCTTCCATGTGAAGGACCTGCCCACTATGCTGGTGTTCCGGGACGGTATGCGGGTGCATACCACCGAGGGCATTGTGCTGCCGGAGCATTACACCAATTTGTTGAAATTTTATTGAGAAATACCGAAAGCCTGCCGTGCGGCGGGCTTTTTTAATAACCCGAAAGATGGGGACAGTGGGAAGGCGGGCGCGCCGCAGCGGGGAGGGCTGCCCGTCAGGGTCAGCACGACAAAAGCGGAGGGGCGCCCACCGTGGTGCGCGGATAGAAAGACTCTGAAAAGAGCCGGCCGGAGGAGAGAAAACGCGGTCAATAAGGGTGAGGTACCTTAACCCAAGCGAAAGGAGGCAGGAGCATGAAGGACGAGGAAATTCTGCGGCTGTACAGGGAACGAAGCGAAACAGCTTTAACCGAAACCGAGCGGCAGTACGGCGCCCTGTGCGGCACCATCGCCCGAAATATCCTGCGGAACAGGCAGGACGCCGAAGAATGTGTGAACGATACATGGCACCGCGCATGGAACAGTATCCCGCCGGAGGAGCCGAGAAGTTTGGCGGCCTACCTGGGACGCATCACCCGCAATGTGGCGCTGAACCGGCTGGAAAAGCAGAACCGGCAAAAGCGCGGCGGCGGGGAGATCACGCTCATTTGGGAGGAGCTGGGCGAGATGCTGCCCGACCGGGATACCCCGGAGCAGCATTGGGAGCGCAGGGCCATAGCGGCAGCGCTGGAGCGCTTTTTGCGGGGGTTGACCCCGGAGGAACGGATACTGTTCCTCCGGCGGTACTGGTGGGCGGAGCCGGTAAAAACGGCGGCTGCACACAGCGGCATTTCCCCGCGGCGGGCCAGGAGCATACTGGAGCGGCTGCGGCGCGACCTGCGCAACGAGCTGGAAAAGGAGGAGATTACGCTATGAAGCGAAAGGAACTGTGGGAGCTGCTGGGCGAGGTCCCGGCAGATATGATAGAGGAAGCGAGCATTCCCCGCAAGGGAAACAGGGTGCTGTGGCTGCGGCGGGTACTGCCTCTGGCGGCCGCTGTGGTGCTGCTGACCGCTACGGCGGTGGCGGCGGGGAAATACTTTGGCTGGAAAGACATACTGGGTACCCCGACCAAGGGAGTGGAGGAAAACACCGAGCCGCTGGCGGTGCAGGTGGATGCCGGGGACATCACCTTTACGGTGACGGAGGCGCTGGCGGATGAACGGGTGCTGTACCTGCTGTGGGAGATGCAGGCACCCGCGGCGATTTTCGGGGAGAGGAGCACCGTGGATGGCCGGCTGGACTTCGGGGAGGCAAGTGTGGATACCGGCGGCGGGTATATTTTCTCGGCGCAGCCCCCCAAGGGAAAAAGCAATATTCTGTGCGGCTATCTGGTGGCGGACTGGAACGACGCCATGCGGGACAGCACCGCCCACCTGCGGGTAAGCGGGCTGGGACATCTGGAACGGACGGGAGATACCTTTATTGCGAAGGTGGATATGAAAGCGCTGTGTGACAGCGCCGTGCGCAATGGGGTAGATCTTGACGAGTGGATCTCGAACTACCCGCAGATGATAGGTGACGGTGAGGGCAGCTATGAGGTGCGTAACACCGATGGTGAAGTGGTGCAAACCATTGATATGGCGTACTATGAAGACGGAAGGCTGTATGTTTTTTCGCGCAGTAGGGAGGACTGTACTGAACCGGACAGCCCGCCCCATGGAGTCCTTTGCGACAGCACAGGGGAGAGTGTGGATAATGTCGGCGGATGTGATGGCTCTTACTATAGCGTGTACTATTATGATGTGGCGGAGGAGGAACTGCCAAACCTGCAATTTATCCAGCCGGGAAGATGGCAGCGGGTGCCGGAGTATGACGCCGAATGGGAGGTCAGCTTTGATATCCCGCAGACGGTGGAGAGCGTGGGGCTGGATGCAGCGGAGGGCGTAACGGTGAAATGCTCTCCGGTCTCGATGGAAATTACGATAAACCGGCCGGTAAACTCGTCGCTGGGCTGGGCTGTGTATTTGAAAGACGGCACGGAGGTCGAGTTGAGAAGCAGAGACGGGAACCAGACAGCAACAAAAACAGAAATGAAGATGATATTCTGTAGGGCTGTAGTGCCGGAGGAGATCGAGGCGATCTACTGCGGCGGAGTCAACCTGCTGCGGCAATCCCCCGCAGCGGAGGACGAACCGGCTTTTGAGGAGATATTTGACCGATATTATTACAGGGAGCCGTTTGCCGGATACAGACTTGAGGAGCCGGTTCGGGGTGTGACGGCATTCTACAGCCGACAGAAAGGGACCCCGTTTACCGCACTGCAGGCTGGAACGGTCGTATATACTGCGGAGAAGGGCTGGAACCAAGGAATGGGTCGGTGTATCCTGATACGGCAGGAAAACGGACTGTATGCGGTATATGCCCATTGCGAGGAGCTTTATGTGCAGGCAGGCGATGAGGTGATGCCCTATACGCAGCTGGGTACAACGGGAGACAGCGGAAATTTCGGAAACGGTTCTTCGGGAGTTTTCGGCATTGAGTTCAGTCTGGTGCGGGAGGAGGATATAACGCTGAAGACCGCCCGAGACGGAACGGTGACGAGCTTTACGGTGGGACATAACGCGTACGAGAACCCTGTTCTGCCGATGGAGACCGTGGAATGGACAGAGGACAGCGCATACATTGCTCCGGCGAAAAACGGGACAATGACCCAAGGAGTAATAGGGACAAGCTGTCCTACCTACCGGCTTTTTGAAGCGCCGGCCGGGACTGCGGCGGTGGCCATGCGGGACGGCGTGGTGGAACAGACTCCGCCGGAGTACAAGGAGCGATGGATCGGTCTTATGGGCAGGCAGCCGGTATTGATCCGGCATGAGGACGGCAGCGCGATCCTGTACGGACACCTGAAAAATGTGACACTGAAGCCCGGCGATACGGTAAAGCAGGGGGAAAAGCTTGGTGAGTGCAGCGACAGCGGCGATACATGGGTAGCAGGGGTCGGTGTGATATACTACTCTGCTTCTACCGCAAAATAAATAAAAGCGTGGAAAATACCCCCGGCCAAAACGGCCGGGGGCGATTTTATGGCGTTATGGGGTCAGCACTGGCTCATCAGGCGGATGTAGAACTCCACCGCACGGCCGATGACTTCGGTGCGGATGCGCTCATTGTTGCCATGGATGGTGCTGCGCTCCTCGGCGGTGAGATCCATGGCGGAGAAGCGGTAAACATGGTTGCTGACGGGGCCGTAATGACGGCTGTCGCTGCACTGTACCATCAGGTAGGGGGAAACAAGAGAGCCCTGCCAGGTGCCCGCTACGGCGGAGGCGACCTTATCCCATGCGGGGCAGTCGGTCTCGCTGATGGGACTGGGGTTCATGCCCTCGACGCAGCGGAGCTTGACGGCGTCATTGCCGATGACCCCGCGGATGTATTCCATGGCGCTCTCCATAGTATCGGCGGGATTGAGCCGCATGTTGCTGACCATGGAGGCGCTGGGCGGGATGACATTGCTGGCCTTGCTGCCCTGCATCTGGGTAAAGGCGACGGTGGTGCGCATCAGGGCGTTCAACTCGCCGCCCTGCTTTTTGCACAGGTTATCCAGAATACCGCCGAACAGCCACAGGTTGGCGAAGATCATGCGGTAAAGGAAGGTGGAGTGGCGGCCGAGGGTATCAAACATCTTGGCGGCCGGGGCAGTGATGTGCATGGTAAAGGGGTGATTTTCCACCTTGCAGCAGGCATCTGCCAGTACTCCCACGGGGGTGTGGGGCTTGGGGGCGGAGGCGTGACCGCCGGCGGAGGAAACGCTGTATTCCAGATTCATCATGCCCTTTTCGGCAATACCGATGAGCGCGCAGGGCTGCTTGACGCCGGGGAAAACATCCTCGACCACCGCGCCGCCCTCATCCACGACAAGCTGGATATTGATATTGTGCTCCTGGAACCAGTGGACGATATTGACGGCGCCGGGGCCGTTGATCTCCTCCTGACCGGAGAAAGCGAAGTAAACATCCTGCTCCGGCTGGAAGCCTTGCGCAATCAGATGATCGGCGGCAGTCAGCACGCCGTTAAAGGTGACCTTGGTATCAAGGGTGCCGCGGCCCCACAGCACGCCGTCCTCAATGATGCCCTCGAAGGGGGGCTTTTTCCAGTTCTCCTCCTCCACCGGGACAACATCAAAGTGCGCCATCATGACCGAAGCCTCATCGTGGGCCTTGCCCGCCCAGTAGAACAGCAGGCCGCGGTCCGGCAGGCGGGTGAGGGTGCATTTTTCGTAGACATGGGGGTACAGCTCCGGCAAAAGGGCGATGAGCTTTTCAAATTCCGCCGGGTCCTCCTTGGCGGCATCGGCGTAGCTGACGGTACGGCAGCGGATGAGCTGCTGAAGGTTGGTTACAGCGGCCTCTCGGTCAAATTCGACGGGGGCATAGGTCCTAAAGGCTTCGGCCTTGGGGCGGAATGCCGCGGTGCGCAGCAGCACCACAGCCAGCAGCAGGACGAGAACGGCCAATATGATATACAGAACAATCATGACAGAAAACCTCCTTGCAGTATTTTATGGGATCACAGGATTCCCTTTTTATACAGGATGCGGGCCACCCCCACGGTGAACAGCACGCTGACCGGCACCATAATGCCGACGGTGCTGGAATTGAGGGCGGGAACGAAGATGAAGAGAACCAGCATCAGGCAGATGGGGGCGATGGAGAGCTTGGCGTTCTTTGAGATGAACACCACACCCAGGCCGCCGAACAGGGCGGGCAGGATCTGCGCGAAGGCGGGGGCCAGGGCGGGGCTTTCCAACACCGGGGTGAGCGGGATGATGAGAATGACGCCCAAAATGATGATAACGGTGGTGACGATGCTGGAAACGGCAATGGCCACGGTGGAAACGATCTCGCCTTCCTCGCTGTTGGCTTTCACATCGGCCTGCTCCAGGGCGTTGAGGGCACAGGGGAGCTTGAGATTACTGATATTGCCGGTGACGAAGGAGAGGTAGCTGCCGCCTGCGCCCAGCATGGGCACATAGGTCAGCGTTTCAATAAATCCGACCGCCCAGTACATGGGGGCGGTGGCGATGAGGCCCATCAGGAGGCCCTTGCCATCGGCCGGGGCGTGGAAGATGATAGAGACGGCGGCGGGGAACATCAGCAGCAGAACCATCATCGAAAGGTTCCAGACGCGGCCGTAGTGGTGGACGGAATCCATATAAGTCATATTTGCTTTTTTCATGGTGTGATCCTCCTTTCCCTTAGGACAGCCAGCCGGTAATGGGAATGGCGGAGGCCATGCCGAGAATAAGACTCATCGGCAGGGCGTAATCGCCTACCCAATGCCAGCCGTTTTTTTTCATGATAAGGCCGCACAGCGCCATAATAACGGCGGAAACGATCATAACGCATACCGGGATAAGGCCGGAGGGATCGCCGTGGAAGATGGTGCCGAAATCGCAGAACACATAGCCGAGGAAGGCGGCGATCATACCGATGAACAGGGCGGAGGAGAGGATATCGCCCCAGCGCTTATCACGGTTTTCTATCTTGGTCATGCCGCCCTGCAACTTTTTACCGATGAGCGGTACCAGCCAGATGCCCAGCATGATGCTGATGGTCATGACCCAGGCGATGGTGACATACTGGGAAGCGGTAAGTGAGGAGACCTGACCGAACACCAGACCCATGGCGCTTTCGGTGTTGGTGGCGGCAATGGTCTCGTAGGAGAGGGAGCCAACCACCGAAAGGCGCAGCCAGGGCAGCGGCAGGCCGAGGTCCTTGGAGAGGGTGATGACGCTGATGACGATGGCGACGGCCGGGGCGATGGTGAAAACGCCGGCGGTGACCATGGTCTTGCGCAGCTTTTGCTGGTCCATGCCGATCTCCTTGCTGCGGCGGACGGCCCGCACCAGGAAGAACACTGACTGTGCCAGCACGGCCAGGATGATAACACCGGCCAGTACGAACAAAATGGGGCTATTGACGGAAAAATTCACACACTGTCACTCCTTTTGCAGAGATTTGGCAGGGGCGTACCGGAGCGGTGGAGGGCTGCCCGGAAGGGCTGGCCCGACCGTATCGGTGGAACGCTCCTTATAATGCAATATTTTAGCACATAAAAGGGCGAAAGGAAAGACAATGTTTACAGGGGATTGGCATTTGTTTTTGGAGGAGGTACACAAATGGAGGCGAGATAGGGTGCGGGCGCCCGCCATGCCCCCTGCAAAAAGCCCTAAATGGAAAAGCCGTGCCCGCCCCACAGGGGGGAAGGACACGGCTCTGCAAGAAAAATCAGATGTATTTCCACTGTTCCACATCAAAGACCCCGTGGGTGGTGATCTTGAGGGCGGGAATGACCGGCAGGCTCATAAAGGAAAGGGTCATAAAGGGATCGATGCCCGGGGAAACACCCATGCGGTGGGCGGCGGCCTTGGCCTGCTCCAGCAGGTCGTTTACCTCCTCCAGCGGGGCGTCACTCATTAGGCCAGCCACCGGCAGCGGCAGCTCAGCGATGACCTTGCCCTCGTGCACGACTACGGTGCCGCCCTGCATTTCGGCAATGCGGTTGATGGCAAAGGCCAGGTCGGCGTCATCGGCGCCCACGGCGATGATATTATGGGAATCGTGGGCAAAGCTGGTGGCCACAGCGCCCTGCCGCAGGCCGTAACCTTTAATGTATCCCAGGCCAATGTGCCCGGTGCCATGGTGGCGCTCCGCTACGGCGATCTTTAGGATATCATGGGTGGGATCGGGGGCAGCCGCCCGGCCAAGGTTCTGGGTGATGATTTCGCCCGGGACGATGCCGATGACCGGCAGATCTCCGGCGGCCAGCTGCTGCGGCGTGACCGGCGCAATGCGGAAGGTCTCGTGCGCGCGGCGGGAAAGGCTGGGCTCCACCGCGGGCGCGTCAAAGGGTAGAACCTCGCCATCCGCAAAGACGCAGCGGCCGCGCTTATACACCTCCTGGATATTGAAGTGACGGAAGTTATCGAAGACCACCAGGTCGGCCAGGTAGCCGGGGGCGATGGCGCCTTTGTTGTTCATCAGGAAATAGCGGGCTGCCTGATGGCTGGCCACCTTGATGGCAATGATGGGATCAACGCCGCAGGCAATGGCTTCCCGGATGATATAATCGATGTGGCCGCCCTGCAAAAGATCCAGGGGGTGTTTATCATCGGTGGCAAACATGCACCGGGAGTAGTACTGCTGATTGAGCAGCGGCAGGAGTGCCCGCAGATTCTGGGCGGCGGTGCCCTCCCGTATCATGATGAACTGGCCGAGCTGCAGCTTTTCCAGCGCATTCTGGCAGGTGCTGCACTCGTGATCGGAATAGACGCCGGCGGCGATATAGGCGTTGAGATCGGCGCCGGAGAGATCGGGTGCGTGGCCATCGATTTTTTTGTGGTGGGCCTGACTGGCCAGGATTTTGCTGATGACTGCTGGGTCGCCATTGATGACACCGACATAGTTCATCATTTCCGCCAGGCCAAGAACTCTAGAGTGGTCATACAGGTCATCGATGGCCTGATAATCCAGCGTGCAGCCGCTTTCATCCAACGGCGTGGCGGGCACGCAGCTGGGCAGCATAAAGTGGACATCCACCGGCAGGCCCTCGGTGGCCTCCAGCATATAGCGGATGCCATCCACTCCCATGACATTGGCGATCTCGTGCGGATCGGTGATGACAGTGGTGGTGCCGTGGCGGATGACCGCTCGGGCAAACTCGGCAGGGGAAACCAGGCTGCTTTCCAGGTGGATGTGGGCATCGATGAGGCCGGGGCAGACAAAGCTGCCGGAGACATCCACCTCTTTGCTGCCGTGGTAGCTGCCAATGCCGGCGATGAGCCCATCGGAAACAGCGATATCCCCATGGCAGAAGTCATTGCTGAACACATTGAGATAGGTGGCGTTTTTGAATACGATATCGGCCGGTTCCTCCCCGCGCGCCACGCGGATGAGGCGGAGCTTGCGCCCCAGCTTGCGCTCCACGCACTGGGCGGTGGTTTCATGCGGCTTCATGACAGTCCCTCCTTTTATTTATACTGGGTGTTTTTTTCGATGAGCTTTTGGTAGATACGGTCGCGCATCCAGGGTTCGGTGCAGGCGGCCAGCGCCTCTCGCGGGGCGAACCACCGCACACCGCTGTTTTCATCGGGCTTTACCCGCAGCGGCTCGGTATCATCGGCTTCGATGAGATAGGTGCAATTGAGATGCAGGTGGGAGGGGACATACCGCCCTCGTTTTTCGTGTCCATCCACGGTAAGAATCTCGACCGAGAACAGTTCACGACTGACGGGGCGGAGCGTTTGCAGTCCGGTTTCCTCGGCTACCTCCCGCAGCGCGACCGCCAAAAGGTCGGTCTCTCCATCGGCATGGCCGCCGGTCCAGCTCCAGCTATTGTAGATGTTGTGATAGATCATCAGCACCTTATTCCGCGCGGGGTTCACCACCCAGGCTGATGCAGTAAAATGGGCGGTTTCATTCTGCCGGGTAAAGCTATCCGGCTGCTTTAGCGCGGCCAGCAGCAGCGGCAGATCGTGTTGCTCCTGCTCATTGTAGGGCCGGTAGGCGGCAAGGCTGGCTTGCAGATCGTGTGGCATGGTGTTTCCCTCCTTGGCAGAGTGGATGCAGCGGGCAGGTATGGGGGCGCGGGGCAGGCCGCCCTGCGGGCGGCCTTACACGGCCCTACGGGCCGTGGCTCCGGCGCAGCCGGAGCGCCCCGCGCCCTGTGCCGCCCAGTCCGGTTCTGTCTCAAATTATACCACGGGCGGCACAAAGAGAAAAGCCCCCGAGGGGGCTTTTTCATTGCAGTAGGTTTAGTCGTGCCGAATGGCCTCCAAAGCGGAGATCTTAACAGCGCGGTTGGCAGGGATAAAACCGAAAACAACGCCGACCATCATCGAAAAGACCATCGCCACCAGCACCAGCCACCACGGAATGATGGAAACCGCCCCGCCGTTGCCGAAGCTGAGCCCCAGCGATGCCAGAAGGTTTGCTACGATCGGCACATTGTTTAACAGATAGCTGATCAGGAAGCTGAGCCCAACGCCCACCACGCCGCCGATCAGACCGATCATAGCGGATTCGGTGAGGAACATGGCGCGAATGGCGCCCAGCTCGGCGCCCAGCACCTTCATGACGCCGATCTCCTTGGTGCGCTCATAGATGGACATGACCATGGTGTTGGCGATGCCGATGGCGGCAACAAAGAGGGAAATGGCAGCCAGACCGCCCAGCATGGTCTGAATCATGGTAAGCTGCTCATCAAAGTATTTGCGGGTGTCCTCCATCGAGGAGCACTGGAAGCCCATATCGGTGATGGACTGCTGCACTGCGGCAACCGATGCAGCGTCTACGCACTTGACCCGTACCTCATCATAGTTGGTGGTGTCTGGAGCCTTTTCACCGCTGATCTTGTAGTATTTCTGCTCCAGCGCCTTCAGCTGGTTGATGTCCATCAGGAGGCACTCACTGGTCTCCCAGCCCTTATTCCAGTCCTCCACCATCACGCCGGTCACATTGGGGGTGACCTCCAAGCCTTTTTTCAGGTTGCCGTTGTTGTCATAGCTTTCACTGTACAAAACCAGCTTATCCTTCATGATATCCACAAAGGGCTTTTTGGGGTTGCCCATGGCGTCGGTCTGGTTGCGATCCACATAGTTATTGCGCTTTTTCTTGGTATCCCGGAAGGAATACGCCACATTGGCGCCCGCCACCATGCTGTAATCCTTTTTGCTGTCTGCGAAGGAGGTGCCGTCGCTCAATTTATAGCCGAGAGCGTCAAACGCCTCGGGGTAGATGCCGATGATATTGGTATAGGCCGCATAGCGCCCGTTGCGGGATTTCAGCCGGAAGCTGACCCGGCTGCTGTAAAACGGGGTCGCGATCTGCACATGATCCATCGCCTGTATTTTGGAGAGGGCTTTATCGTCCAGCTTGGTCTCGCCTCCGCCGTAATTGTAGACATTGATGATGGTAAGATCGCCCCACTCTTGCAGCATCTGCATCATGGATTCCCGCGCACCGATGCCGAGTGAGACCATCAAGATGATGGCGCACACGCCGATGACAACGCCGATAACGGTCAGGGCGGTACGCACCCGGCGGCGGGTCAGGTTTCGCAGGCAGACGCTCAGAAGGTCAGATATCCTCATCTTCGTCTACGCTCTCCTTTTTATTTTTACGCAGCTTCAGGTACACGAATACGCCGGCAGCCACTACCACCACACCGCCGATGACCCAGAACCACGGGAAACCTGCAGGCTCTTCCATGCCGGGGTCAGTGCCGGGATCCATACCGGGGTCGACGCTGGGATTGCTGGGACCCCATACATCCTCGTAGCTGGTCACCTGCGTGGTAAAGGGCACCGAAACGGTGCGCTGGTTCATGTTGGTATCCTCGTAGGTGATAATGACCTCACCCACCAGCTCGCCCTTTTCATTCCCGGTGATGTAGAAATCGGCGCTGGAGGTGGTGCCGGAGGCAAGATTGCCCAGATACTGCTCCTCGCCGTTATTGGAAAGCCCCTCGCAGTTCAGCTTGGCGGAAAGATTGTAGATATCGGTACGGCTCTTATTGACGAAGTTGACGGAGAGGTTATTTTCCTCGCCAATGAAGATCTGTTGGGGCAGGTCGATGCCGGTCACGGTAAAGCGGTCCACCTGCAGCACCGGCATACTGATGCTCTCGGTGGTCTTGGCGTTGCGGCGCACGCCGTTATCCAGGTAGTCATAGGTAAAATCAACGGTCATGGAATGGGACTGGGCCGCCGCAGTGGGCTTCACGGTCACATTCACGGTCTTGGTGATGGTGCCCTCGGCTGCCAGCGATTCGATGTAGAAGGAATTGGAGCTGCTGGTCAGCATCATGGCATCGGGCAGGGTCATGGTCACCATCATGTTTTCCACGGCCATGGTCTTGCTGGTATTGCGGAAGGTCATGGTGATATTGCGGGTCTCACCGGCCACCAGGTCGCCCTTGCCGTAGCTGTAGCTGCTGATGATGACATAGGGCTGCGCCGCGGTGGTCTCGGTGTCGGGTTTTTCGTCGTCCGGCTTGGTGGGGATGATGGTGGCGTTATCGATCTTGCAGGTTACAATAGCATTGTAGTTGCCCTGGGTAATGATAAGCTTCAAGGTGTTATCGCTGCCGCCCACATAGTATACGCCGGTCAGTTGGATTTCCATACCTTTATCGGTGCTGCCTACTGTCCATTTTTCAATTTCAGCACCGGCGCCGGAGCCAGCCAGGAAGCTGCTGTCGCCAGGGGTGGTAACAGAGAAATTATCCTTGCTGTAGCCGGTGGAGCTGTAAAGCTTCAGAAAGTCATTGTCAGTAACATACAGGGTCAAATCAACATAGTTGCCCTTTACGATCTCAGAGCTGGGATTGACCTTATCCGCAGGGGAGCCAGGATATTTGGTGTACTTTTTGTTATTGGCCATGTCCTTGTGGTACATCTGCCAGTAGTAGCTGCCGCTGCAAATAGCATCCAGGCGGAAGCTGTCAGCGGTCTTTTCGCCGCCCAGGGTGCTCTTGGCCTGGAATACAGGGGTAATGGTTGTGTTGTCGGTGATTTCAATTTCGCCGAAATCTGCAACAGGCTTTGCATCAGTATTGCCTACTTTATATGTAGCACTGACAAATTCATAGCCAGGATTTGCAGTGAAAGATACTTTTATTTTTTTTACATCATTAGGTAATTTGATGGAAGTTGTGGTGCTGTTCAAAAAGCCATTTACAGTTTTGGTGCCGCCCTTTTCGGTATCTGGGGTATCATATGTAATGGTTATTTTACCATGTGTTAATGAATCCGCCGGAGCAGAAACAGTATAGGGCGGTTCAGCCGCCATCGCCACGGTGCTCAGCACCATGGCCAGCACCAAAATGAATGTCAGGATCTTGCTCATCTTTTTCACGGTCATACTCCTCCTTGGCCGGCGGCCAGTGTGTTATCGGTAAATTGCAGGGTCTCCGGCAGCTCCTCGGCAGGGGCGGCAGGAGGGTCTTGGATCGCCTTGGCATGGCGGTGGTCCTCATTGGAAATGATGCGTCCATCGGAGATGGTCACGATGCGGTCGCAGTATTCTGCCAGGCTGCGGTCGTGTGTCACCAGTATGATCGTGGTGCCCTTTTCCCGGGCAAACCGCAGGAACATCTCCATGACCTCTTTGGTCGTTTTGGTATCCAGGTTGCCGGTGGGTTCATCGGCAAATACCACCTCAGGATTGGTAACAAAGGCGCGGGCAATGCCCACGCGCTGCTGCTGGCCGCCGCTCATTTCATTGGGACGGTGGTCCATGCGCTCGCCCAGTCCCACCTGCTTTAGCATTTCACGGGCGGCTTCCTCCCGCTTTTTGCGGGACACCCGGCGGAACATCAGCGGCATGGCCACATTTTCCACAGCGGTCATCCCCTGAATGAGATTGTAGGACTGGAACACAAAGCCGATGTGCTTCTGCCGGAACACCGCCAGCTGCTTTTCGCTCATCTTGGAGATCAGCTCTCCCTTGATCTTTACCGTGCCGCGGGTGGGCTTTTCCAGCCCGGCCAGCTGGTTCAGCAGGGTGGATTTACCACTGCCGGAGGTACCCAGTATACAGCACACCTGCCCCTGCTCGATGGTCAGGTCGATATTATCCAGAGCGACTACCTTTTCATCGCCGGTCCGGTACACCTTGCGGAGATTTTTGGTCTCCACCATGTATTGCACATTTTTTCCCCCTCTCGCAGAAAAATCATATTTCACTAAAATAAGTGTACAGTTTGATGGATTTTATTGCATCCAAAAACAAAAAATGCAAAAAAATTTTGCAGCAAACTGTACTACTGGAGCTAATACAGTCAGCATACCATTTTGCCCCTATATAGTCAACGCAGTTCACGGTGAATTCATAAAATATTAAAAAAGAACACAAAAAAGCTCCCGCACCTGTTACAGTGCGGGAGCTCCTGGTAAAACTGTTTCCTGCGGCCGTTTGCAGCCGGCGCAGGAGCTTGGGGAATGAGCCGAAGGGAAAAGAAAATGAGGACAAAACGAAAAAGTATAAAGAAGGATGAAGATAAGGAGGAGAAAGAAAAACCTTCGGCCGGGCTGTGTGCCCTTATTTATTCCACACCTTTATCATATACGGCCAATGTGATGACTGTGTGAAGAAATCAGGAAAAATCGGAATGATTTTCTTCACTTTCGGCGGTTAAAGCGGCATCGGGCGGCAGCAGCGGCAGCCGGAACCAGAAATCGCTGCCCTCGCCCAGGGTGCTGGCTACGCCGTATTCGGCGCCGTGGGCCTCCAGCACGCCCTTTACAATGGAAAGTCCCAGCCCGGCCCCCACGGTGGAGCGGCGGTGGTTTTTATCTACCTTGTAGTAGCGGTCCCACACATAGGGCAGGCTCTCGGCCGGAATGCCTTCGCCGTGGTCGATGACCTCCACCTTCACAGTCCCATTCTCGATGGTCTGGCGCACCAGTACGGCCCGGTCGGCCCCGGCATAGTTGATGGCGTTATTGATGAGATTATACAGCACTTGGGTCATGCGCAGCCGGTCGGCCATCACCATGGCGTCGCCGTCCGCTTCCAGCGTGATGGCGTAGCCGTCATGCAGCACCAGCTTGGCGTACCGCCCCATAATGCCGCGGATCATCTTGGTGAGATTGAGCGGCTCCGGTTCGGGGGTCTGCGCGCCGCTTTGTAGCCGGGAAAGATTCAGCAAATCATTGACCAAATCAGTCAGCCGGCGGGCCTCATCTATGATGATCTGCACATTTTCCGGGGTATTTTCACCCGGCAGATCGCGCATTACCTCGGCATAGCCGGTGATCATGGTCAGCGGGGTGCGCAGGTCGTGGCTCACATTGGCGATGAACTCCTGCCGCAGATGTTCCACCTTGCTCAGCTCCCGGCTGGCATAGTTTAGGGTGTCGGCCAGCTCGGTGACCTCCCGGTAGGTGCCGCCGGTAAACTGCGTGCCGTAATCGCCGGTGGCCAGCTGCTTGGCGCTTTTGGTAATGCGGGTGATGGGACGGGAGATCATGGAGGAAAGCAGCAGCACCAGCAGGATGGAAAACGCCGTCATGATGACCGTGATGATGACCAGCTGGGCCCGCAGTGTTTCCACCGTGGTATTGATGGGCGTGATGGTGGCATCCACCATGACCATGACCGGCTCGGCGCCTTCGTCCTCTCCGCGCGTGGTCAGAATGCCGTACAGCAGCTGCTCGGTGGAGGCGGCCTGGGCGGTTGCTTTGCTCTGCATGGCGGGGGAAAGCTCCAGGAGCTGATAGTTTTCCAGCACGGTGCCGCCGTTTTCCTGCGCCTGCCGGAACAGCAGCGCCGCCTGATCGGTAAGCAGCATGTGCAGGATGCAGGAGGGCTGGTTGCCGGAGGTCAGTACCGGGGTGCCGTCCTCCCGCACGATGTGGACACAGATGAGATCCTGGCGGGTCAGACGGTTCACCTCGGTGTAAAAGTTCTCATCATTGATGCTGGCGGCTACTTCCTCGGCGGTATTTTTAATGGAGCTGGTCTTGATGGATTTGTAGAAGCTCTCCAAAAAGACGATCTGCAAAAGCCACAGCAGCATCAGCAGCAGCGCCACGAACATAGCAAAGCTGCCCACCAGTCTCCAGCGGATGCCCAGGTGGGAAAAACGGCTTTGCTTATGCTGCGGGGCAGGGGAGGACTCAGTTGGCGTCTCCGTCTGCATCGCTTTCCGGCTCTGCCACAGTTTCAAAGCGGTACCCAACTCCTCTTAGCGTGATAATGCACCGGCTGTACCGGCCCAGGCTCTTGCGCAGCAGCTTTACATGGGTATCCAGCGTGCGGTCGTCGCCGTAAAAATCATAGCCCCATACATCGTGGATCAGCCGTTCACGAGTCAGCGCTACACCGCGGTTGCGCACCATGTAGAAAAACAGGTCATATTCCTTGGGGGACATCTCTATGCGCTGCTCGTCAATGAAAACCAGCCGCGCGGTAAAATCCACCGTCAGCCCCTCAAAAACAAAACGGTTGTTTTCCTCGCCGCCGCTGCGCTTGATGATGGCGGCCACCCGCATCATCAGCTCCTTGGGGGAAAAGGGCTTGACCACATAGTCATCGATCCCCAGCTCGAAGCCGTGGATGCGGTCATATTCTTCGCCGCGGGCGGAAAGCATGATGATGGGCGTGCGGTTGTATTTGCGGATTTCGCGGCAGGCGGAAAAGCCGTCCAGCTCCGGCATCATCACATCCATGATGATGAGATCGAACGGCTCGGTGCGGCACAGGTCGATGGCCTCCATGCCATTGGCGGCCTCGGTGACCCGGTAGCCCTCGAATACTGCGTATTTTTTAATGATCTCGCGGATCTTGGCTTCGTCATCCACGACCAGGATGTGATACATGGCGGTTACCTCCTTTGGGGGTGCAGGCTGGCATTCGGGCGGCCCCGTGCCTGGCTCCGCCGGGCTGGGGCGCCCCCCTGCGGGGGCGCCCTC
>ERZ773116.2149-NODE-2149-length-16367-cov-4.173247_pt1 | contig 16367 bp, 8 predicted proteins | sample MGYA00580563_ERZ773116 | MGnify/ENA primary metagenome ERZ773116 (study PRJEB29015, sample SAMEA2737864) | human gut metagenome | biome: human gut; feature: human-associated habitat; material: faeces | place: China | collected 2012 ... | reverse complement strand
TGAAAAAGAAACAGAAATAACATTGATAAAAAAATGGGAAGATAATAAAAATAAAGCAGGAAAAAGGCCAGAAAATGTGATATTTGAAATATCAGGAACACCAAGCCCAAGAGCTACAGTACCAAATCAAACAATAACTGGAGATTCAAAAGCAGATGAATGGAAAAAAACAATCAAAGTAGAAAAATATAATGATGATGGAGAGCTAATAAACTATTTTGCTACAGAGCCACAAACAAATTCAGGATTCTATAAAAATATAGACACAAATCCACAAGATTTAATAATAACAAACAAATTTAAAGTACCAGAAACAAAAATAAATTTAACAATAAACAAGAATTGGGAAGATAATCAAATTCAATCACAAAGAAGACCAGAAAAACTTACATTCCAATTAATAGCGAACAAAAAAGAAGTAAAAGATGCAGTTCAAATAGTGGATTCCGAAAGAGAAGGAAATACACAAAAAATAGAATTCACAGGATTGAAAAAATATGACGAAAATGGAGATTTAATTAATTATGACATCAAAGAATTAAAAAATACAGAATTTTATAAATCATATAAAAACGAGCCTGTTAGAAAAGATGATGGAAACATAACAATTGATGTAACAAACAAATTTGAATTACCAAATAATAACAAAACAAAAATAGTAGCAACAAAAATTTGGGATGACACACAAGCACAAGAAAAAAATCGTCAAGATGTAGAATTTAAAATAAAAGAAACCAGAACAGATGGAAAAAGTGCAATATCTAAAAATGTAATAATAAAAAAACCAGCAATAATTGGAGACATTAAAAATCAGTGGACTAAAGAAATAGAAGTGCAAAAATATGATGATAATGGTCAAGAAATTAAATATTCAGCAAGAGAAACAACAGTACCAAAATTCTATCAAGTAATATATGATGAAAATATACCATTAACAATAACCAACAAATTTATAGGTTCACAAGAAACAATAGTATTAAAAGTAAAAAAACACTGGGATGACAATAAAAATAAAGCAGCAAAAAGACCTACAAGAATAACATTACAATTAAATAAAAATGACGAAAAATTAAGAGACATAGTATTAACAACAGACACATGGGAAACAGAAATAACAAACTTATTAAAATATGACGAAAATGGAGACGAAATAACTTACACTGTAGAAGAAATAGGCTCTACAGATAAAAATTGGAAATTCTATGAACAAGACAAAACTAAAACAATACAACCGACAAAAGAAAATGGATATACAGCAGAAATAACAAACAAATTTGTAAAACCAACAGATACTAAAAATATAGAAATCAGCAAAAAATGGAATGACAATAAAGAAAATCATCAAGATATAGAAGCAAAAATAATAGGAAAAGTAGGAGAAGAAATAGTAGAAACTAATGTTCCAAATCAAACATTAAACGAAGAAAATAAATTTAAGAAAACAGTAGAAGTACCTGTATATGATGAAAATGCAGACGAAATAACATACTCAATAGAAGAAGCAAATATTCCTGATGGATATATAGTAACATATAATGGATTAGAAATAGTAAATACATTACCATCAATTAATATAACAAAAACAGTAATAAGTGTAAATGGAAATCCAGTTGCATCAGGAGCAATTCCAGAAGTCAAAGAAGGAGATGTAGTAGGATATAAAATAATAGTTACAAACACATCAAATATCCCATTAACAAATGTACAGGTTACAGATAATAGAAAAATAAGTTTTACAAATGACGGTATAACAAATTTTACAAATAATGTTGGAACCATAAGTACACTAGGAAAAGCAGGTACAGAAACAGCAACAGCAGAATTTACAGTATATTATAAAATTACCTCAGAAGATACAAAAGTTGGAGGAAAAGAAATTATAAATATTGCTACAGCTGAAGCACATTATACAGATAGCAATAATAATGATAAAACTTTAAAAGTAGAAGATAATGCTAAAGTTACAGCAAAAGCAAAAGTCGAATTTACTGTTACAAAAACAAGTAAAATAACAAAAGCAACTGGAAATACTCATAAAGAAGTTGCAGAATATGGCGATACAATCAAATATGTTATAACTGTAACAAATATTGGAAATGCAAATGGTACTACAGTTGTAAAAGACAAAGTACCAGAAAATACAACACTACTTACTACAGGAACAAATTTAACATCAGCAGAACTAAATGAATTAAAATCAAATAATGGATTAGCTAAAACATTAGAAATTTCAGCGGGAAATAGTAAAACAGTTGAATTTACTGTAAAAGTAACAGGAAAACCAGGGAAAAAAATAGCAAATTCGGCAACATATAAAACAACAGAAAATGAAGAAAAAACAGTAAAAGACCCAAAAGAGTATCAAATTGAAAAACAAGTAAAATTAATTAAAAACTCAGAAACAATAAAAACAACTAATAGTAATATAGTTTTAGTAATAGATGTATCTGGAAGTATGAAAGAAAACGGACGTTTAACAAATGCTAAAACAGCAGCCAAAAACTTAATAGATGGAGTAGACTTTGAATCTGGTGGTCAGGTAGGCATAATAACATTTAGTAGTGGAGGAAAAAATCAAAATCAAGATAATGCAAAACAAATAGGTACAGCTACAAATAAGACAAAAGCAACAACACTAAAAGGTAAAGTAGATAGTTTAACTGCAAATGGTGGAACACGTATAGGTGATGGTTTAGTTAAAGCTAAAACAATGATAGAAACAATGGCTAAAAATAAGCCTTCTAATAAAAACATAGTAATAGTTTTAAGTGATGGAGCATTTAATGTAAATGTTACTTATGATAGATATGGAAAACTAATTTATGGTGATGATTTATTAAAAACTGGAGGAGAAAAGGTAAGTAATGTTACATCAAAAGCTAATTTACTAAAAGGAAGTACTTGTAAGCCAACAATATACACTATTGCTATATTAGGCCAAAATGAAACCACAGGTAATACAAAAATAATGACAGAAATAATACCTTCTTCAACTAAAAATTATATTAAAGCTACAGATGGATATGATAGTATAATAGGAGCATTCAAAAAAGTAGAGTCAGAAATTACAGGGGAAACAAGTAAGCAGGTTCTTTCTTCAAATGGAAAAGTTGAACTGGAAAATATAAAATCAGGTTCTGAAATTATTATTAAAGTAAATGGATCTCCTATTACAGATATTAATTCTCACATTATTATTTCTGCTGGCAAAACTTATGTTGATTTAACTTCTTTTGCAGCTGATGCTAAAATTGAGATTGAATATACTGAAAAATAAAGTCAATATTTAATTAATAGAGTAGATATGTTCTACTCTATTTCAATATTCTATGAAGATCCTTCGAACTTTTAAAATATAAAAAAATTCTGTGTATTTGTGCTACACAGGAAAAATTATAGATCAATCTGTAGATTAATCTATAAAATTGACAAAAATAACTATTAAGAGTTAAAATCTTAGTAGTTATTTTTTGTCTTTTTAGGAAAGTTTTTTTGAATTTTCTATAAGATAAAACTAAAAATAACAATGCACAGAATAAAAAAGGAATGATATAGAAATGGAAGAGGATGAAATAAAATTAGAAAAAATATATAAAGAATGTAAGCAAGAATTAAAGAGTATAGGAATAAAAATAGATGACGAAGAAAAAGTAGGTAAAATAGAAATAGGTTTATCAGGAAGAAGTAAGAAGAGATATGGAGTATGCAAACAAGAAGAGCCAGATGTAAAAACAAAATATGTGGAGAAAAAAGGAAAGAATGTAATTGTTAAATATGGAAAATATAAAAAACATAAAATAGAAATAAGTAAGTGGGTAATGGAATTGAATGAAGATATAATAAAAAATATGGTGGTGCATGAATTAATACATTGTATGCCAATGTGTAATAATCATGGAAAAGAATTCAAATTATATGCCGAATATATAAATCAAAAGTTGGGGTATAATATTAAAACAACTGGAAATAAGAAAGAAGATTATGAGAAAAGTAATAAAGAATATAATGAAGAAAAAAGTTATAAATATATTATAAAATGTAAAAATTGTGGACAAATTTATTATAGAGTTAGAAAGCCTAATAATTTACAGAAATATAGATGTGGAGTATGTAGGGGAAAACTAATATTAATTGTTACTGAACAATATAAAACTAATTAGAAGAGGAAAAAATCAAAAAAATACTTGTATTAAAGCAATAATTGTGATATAAATATAAAAGAAAATAGAACTACGAAAGGCGGAGTTTTTGTGGAAGATATAAACAAGGATGTTAAAACAGTATTAATAGTAGATGATGAGCAAGCAATAATAGATGTTTTAAAATTTAATTTGTTAAAAGAAGGATATAAAACTATAGAAGCAAAAGATGGTCAAACAGCATTAGAGATGGCATTAAAAGAAAGACCTAATTTAATAATGTTAGATATAATGTTACCAAAAATGGATGGGCTAACAGTATGCCAAAGGGTAAAAAGTGTAGTAAATATACCAATAATTATATTAACTGCTAAAGACGAAGAAGTAGATAAAATAGTAGGATTAGAATTAGGTGCAGATGACTATATAACAAAACCTTTTAGTGTAAGAGAATTAGTAGCTAGAGTAAAAGCAAATATAAGAAAAGCAGATGTTACATTAGGGCAAAAGTCTAATGATGAAGAAGATGAAGAAAAGCCAAAAATAAAAACAAAGAAAATAAGAGTTGGAGATTTAGAATTAGACTTAGATAAATTTGAAGTTAGAGTAAGAGGAAAAATTATAGATTTAACACTTAGAGAATTTGAAGTTTTGAAATTTTTAGCTAGTCAACCTGGGCAAGTAACAACAAGAGAAGTTTTGTTAGAAAAAGTTTGGGGATATGAATATTACGGAGATATTAGAACAGTAGATGTAACAGTTAGAAGAATAAGAGAAAAAATAGAAACAGATACATCTGCTCCAAAAATTCTTATTACAAAAAGAGGAGTAGGATATTATATTGCGGCTGAGTAAATGTATATAAATTGAAACACGTAGTATAAGCTGAAAAAGAATAAAAACGGACAATAATATTAGCATTTATAAAAAGTTAGCATAAGATGAAGAGATAAGAGCAAAATATTGAAGTACAAAAAGGAATGAATTAAGAAATGTCAAAATTTGTACACTTACATATACATAGTGAATTTAGTTTATTAGACGGAGCAAATAGAATAAAAGACTTACCAATAAGAGCAAAAGAACTAGGAATGGATGCCATAGCACTAACAGACCATGGAGTAATGTATGGAGCAATAGATTTTTATAAAGCTTGTAAAAAAGAAGGAATAAAGCCGATAATAGGTTGTGAAGTGTATGTAGCTGTGCGTTCTAGATTTGATAAGGAGCCAGGTATAGACAACAAATATTATCATTTAATATTACTTGCAAAAAATAATCAAGGTTATAAAAATCTAAGCAAATTAGTTTCTTTAGGATTTGTTGATGGTTATTATTACAAACCAAGAATTGATAGAGAAATATTAGAAAAATATCATGAAGGATTAATTTGTTTAAGTGCATGTTTAGCAGGTGAAGTAAACCAAAATCTGATGAATGGAAGAGAAGAAGAAGCGGAAAAAGTTGCATTATGGCATAAATCAGTTTTTGGGGAAGATTATTATATAGAAATTCAAAATAATGGTATACAAGAGCAAGTTTTAGCAAATCAAAGATTGATAAAACTTGCTAAAAAATTAGATATACCACTTGTTGCAACAAATGATGCACACTATTTAAAAAGAGAAGATGCATATAATCACGAAGTCTTGTTGTGTATACAAACAGGAAAAAGAATGAGTGATCCAGATAGAATGCATTTTGATACAGATGAATTATATGTAAAATCACCAGAAGAAATGAGTGATTATTTTAGTAATTTTCCAGAAGCTATAGAAAATACAGTAAAAATAGCAGAAAAATGTAATGTGGAATTTGAGTTTGGACATACAATATTGCCCAATTATGATGTTCCACCAGAGTTTGCAACACATTATGATTATTTAAAAAAGTTGTGTGATGATGGTCTAAAAGAAAGATATGGAGAAAATCCTTCAAAAGAAATTATTGAAAGAGCAGAATATGAAATATCAGTTATAAAAAAGATGGGATATGTAGATTATTATTTAATAGTTTGGGATTTTATTCATCATGCAAAATCAGAAGGAATACCAGTAGGACCAGGACGTGGTTCAGGGGCAGGTTCAATATTAGCATATTGCATAGGAATTACAGATATAGACCCAATAAAATATGGACTTCTTTTTGAGAGATTTTTAAATCCAGAAAGAGTTAGTATGCCAGATTTTGATGTTGACTTTTGTTATGAGAGAAGGCAGGAAGTAATAGATTATGTTTCTAGAAAATATGGGCATGACCATGTATCACAAATTATAACTTTTGGAACAATGTCTGCAAGAATGGTTATTAGAGATGTTTCAAGAGTTTTAGATGTTCCATATTCAGAAGCTGATGCTTTAGCAAAAATGATACCAAATGAATTACATATAACAATAAAAAAAGCTTTAGAGCAAAATGTAGAATTGAGGCAGAGATATGAAAATGAACCAGAAATAAAAAATCTATTAGATATAGCAATGGGATTAGAAGGAATGCCAAGACAGGCTTCAACACATGCTTGTGGAATAGTAATAACAAAAGATCCAGTAGATACATATGTGCCATTATATGTAAGAGATAATCAAATTTCTACACAATATATAATGACAACATTAGAAGAATTAGGTCTTTTAAAGATGGACTTTTTGGGATTGCGTACACTAACTGTTATTCAAGATACATTAAACTTAGTAGAAGAAAATAGAGGAATAAAAGTTGAATATGATAAAGATATGGCAGATCCTAATGTATATAAATTATGGCAAGAAGGCAATACATCAGGTGTGTTTCAATTTGAGAGTCAAGGTATAACAAACTTTATGAAAGAATTAAAGCCAGATTGCTTAGAAGATATAGTAGCTGGAGTATCTTTGTACAGACCAGGGCCAATGGATCAAATTCCAAGATATATAAAAGGAAAACAGAATCCAGGGCATAATGAATATACACATCCAAGCTTAGAGCCAATACTTAATGTAACATATGGATGTATGGTTTATCAGGAGCAAGTTATGCAAATTGTTCGTGAATTGGCTGGTTATTCTTTAGGAAGAGCAGATTTGGTAAGACGTGCAATGGGAAAGAAAAAGCTTGATGTTATGGCTAAAGAAAGAGAAATTTTTATTCATGGCCAAGTAGATGAAAATGGAAATGTAATTGTGCCAGGTTGTGTTAGAAATGGGATAGACGAAAAATCTGCTAATAAAATATTTGATGAAATGTCAGAGTTTGCAAAATATGCATTTAATAAATCACATGCAGCTTGTTATGCAGTTGTAGCATATAGAACAGCATATTTAAAAACATATTATCCAGCAGAATTTATGGCTGCAACTTTAAATAGTTTTTTAGGAAATTTGGATAAAATTCCTGAATATATTGATGAATGTAAAAGACTAAAAATTGAGATTTTGAAACCAGATATAAATAAAAGTATGACTAAATTTAGTGTTGAAGATGGAAAAATCAGATTTGGTTTAGGAAGCATAAAAAATGTTGGGAATGCGGCTGTTGATGCAGTTATAAAAGAAAGAGAAGAACATGGTACATATAAAGGATTTGTAGATTTCTGTGAAAGAATAGCAGATAAAAATGTAAATAAAAAATGTGTAGAAAGTTTTATAAAAGCAGGAGTTTTTTCTGATTTTGAACAGACTAGAGCTACTTTATTAGCATCTTTTGAGCAAATAATTGATGGAATTCAGAGTGAAAAAAAGAGAGGGCTTGATGGACAAGTTTCTATGTTTGAGATGGGAACTATGGAAGAAAAAGAGGAGATGCAAGATAAAAAATATGCTTTTGAAATACATCCTGAAGTTTCTGACAAAGATAAACTTTCTATGGAAAAAGAGATGTTAGGCATCTATATTTCAGGACATCCTTTAGAAAAATATAGAAAGCTAATTCAAGAGCAAACTAATATTAGTACATTAGATTTAAATCAGATTGACGATAATGGTGAAGATATAGAACATGGATATAATAATGCAAAAACTAAATTTAGAGATGGACAACAGGTAAAATATGCAGGAATTATAACTGCTATAAAAAAGAAATATACTAAAAATAATAAGATTATGGCTTTTGTTACAATAGAAGATTTGTATGGTAGTACTGAAATAATTATATTTGAAAATGCGTATATGAAAAGCAAAGAATCATTATTTGAGGAAAATATTGTTATTGTAGATGGTAGATTAAGCATTAGGGAAGATGACACAACAACAATTATTGCAAATGAAATTAGTGATTTTAAAGAACAAAAAAAGCATAAACTTGTATTTGATATTACTGATTTAGATGAGGAAAATAAGGCTAAACTTAGAGGTGGTATTTGTTATTTTTCTGGTGATAAAAATAATATACAAGTATTTGTAAAAATAGGTGAAGATGAAAAAAACTGTGGAGCAATTTTTGTTAATAATGATATTTTAAATATTTTTAGAACAGTATTAGGAAATGAAAGAGTAATATTGATTGAAGAATAAAATATTAAAAATTATGTAAAACAAAATAATATTAGTGCTTATTAAAAATAAAAGGTATAACCAAACATAAAAAGTTTGATTATACCTTTTTGGTCATTAGTTGCTGAATTTGGCTTTTAGTAATAATTTAGAAACTGATATGTTATCTTTGATTATTTCAGGTATGATACCATAGCCAGAATCAGAAATTTTAGATACAGAAAATGCTCTGTTTGTGGTTTGTAAAGTTACAACTCCATGGTATTCTAGATGTAAAAAATTAGTATGGAAAACAACTTTGGTTTTATTGCAGTTGAATTCTAATTGGATATTGCATTTTTTCTTGCTTTCTGAAATCCGAACCATTCCCTTAAGATAATTATTAATTGGAAAACTGATAATGCCCTGGTCTTGGTGATTTTTTAAATAGTTTGCGAATAGTTTTCCTAGAAGATTTTCTCTTTCATCTATATGGATGAAATTACCAATAAACAAGTCGTAATCTCTTAAGATAGAATTGTTTTTGGCTGTTATGATTTCTTCTGCAGCTGTTCTTAGCATTTTTGGTGTTATAACCTCATCATATTGATTGCAAAGTGCTATTTCTGGAATCTTTTTGGAAAGTTTGAAGGTAGAGTTCTCGATTTTTATAATGTAATCTATTTTAGATAGTACAAAAGTTTCTATAGTACAATCTATGTCTGCTGTTTTGTAATCAAACTTTTTTGGAATGAGTTCTGAAATTTCTGTTACATAAAATTTTACTTCAGAATCTCTGGTTGTTACAATGTAAGTTTTGAATATTACATTGTTCTCTATAGTGTATTCAGTATTATAAGTTGCATATTCTGGTGGAAGTTGAATACACGGATAAATGTAATAAGCTTCTTCTTTGCAACCAATTTCTGTAATTGTTTCTTTTGAATAATCAAAAGGACAACTGAATAAAATTTTTTCTAATTCTGCAAGTATTGCATCCTCCTTTTCTTTTAGTTCTAATTTTTGCTGTCCAAATTCTTTAGCAGCTTTTTTTAAATTCATAATGTTCCTCCTATGGCAATTGCCGTTGTAGTAAAAAATGTTTTTATAAATCTATAAAAACTGGTTAAATGTTACAAATATATGATACCATAAAAACAATATTATGTCAATTTTAATATTTGCCTTAAAATTTTCTTGAAATATTTATAGATATATGTTAAAATTAATAGTACGTCGCATTTAAGCGATAAAAAAATAATCATTTGTAAATTCTCATATTACAAATGTAAGGAGGAGAAAAAATGAGAGGTTATCTAAGATTTATTCGGAGAAGATGGAAGCACATCTTTACCAAACTGAAACACAGACAAGTAATACGGATGACTAATGAAAAACTTAGTCAACGTAGAGAATGGACACTAACCAATCTACGATGTGCAAAAGAATTTTCGGAATATGTATGGTTTAAGATGGTTGTTATTGTGATGATTTTTCTTTTAACATCTTTTGCAACATTAAATAGGGTAGTGACAATTATATCTCTTATACTTTTGGGGATATTGGTTGTTGTTTCAGTGTTGCTGGTAAAAATCAATTCAATTCAACAAAAAAATTTAGATTTGTTGGAAGAAGAGATTTATCGTCGAGCAAGTTTTAGAAAATAATTCAAAAATGGCACTAAATCATAATTGATTAGTGCCTTTAATCATGAATTTATAAGGAGTTATTAGTTTATTCTTTTAAAATATTTCTGATTATTTTATATAAATATGGTTTGTATTCTGTTATAGGAACAGGAATATCATACATTATAGAATTAAAACATGTTGCTCCAGCAAGTTCTATTATAGTAAATAATGTCATTTCTGGATTAGAATAATTACGATTATTTTCTGCAGCTTTTTTTGTAAAGAAATCAATTAGACTTTCGTTTTCACTGTCAGGGGAAGGTATATTTGATAATGCTTTATTAAAAATTCCACCTGATAAATCTTTTGACATAAATTTTAGTAATATTTTATCATTTGCTAAAGAATCTATAACATGATTTACAATAAATATAACTTGGTCATCAAAATTATCAATATATATTTTATCTAAAGCAGAAATTGCGTCAGCAAAAAGTCTTTTAGAAGTTTTTTCAATTAATTTATTTCTAATATCATATTTATCTTTAAAATACAAATAAAAAGTTCCTTTACCAACACCTGCATCATCTACAATATTTTGAATTGATGTATCTTTTAATCCGTTTTTGGTAAATAGATTATAAGCAGAGTCAAATAGTTTGTTTATTTTTTCTTTTTTATTTTCTTGAGCTTTATACATAAAAAATCACCTCTTGTTATGTTTTTATTGCAAATGTTATTAATGTTTATTTTTTCACATACATATATTATTACACAAAAATGACTTAAAGTCAATATGTTATAAAAACTAAAAAATTGTCTAAAAACTAAAAAATATTGCTAAAATAGGTGCTTTTATGGCTAAAAATCACTTTTAACTTTCTCGAAATTAAAAATTCACAGAAAATTCACAAATAAATTTTTGAAAAATATTGACTAATAGTCAGAAAAATAATATAATGGTAAAAGATAGTAAATAATATTGAAAGGATTGTGAGAAAAGTGCAAAAATTTGGAGAGTTTATAGTAAATCACAGAAGATTAATCATCATAATTTGTTTATTATTATTAATTCCTTCAATAATAGGAATAAAAGCAACAAAAATAAATTATGATATTTTATCATATTTACCAGATAGTGTAGATACGGTAAAAGGTCAAAATATACTAACAGATGAATTTGGAATGGGTTCTTATTCTATTGTTATAATTGATGACAAAATGACAGATAAGGATATTCTAAAAATGGAAGATAAAATAAAAAAAATAGATGCAGTAGATAAAGTAATTAGTAAATCAGATATTTTAGGTACATCTATTCCAGAAGAAATGTTACCAGATGATGTTAAAAATACTATAAATAAAGATGGTTCTACACCAATTTTAGTAACATTTAAAACAGGTATGGCAGCAGGAGAAACATTGGAGGCAATTGATGAATTAAGAAATATTGTTGGAGATAGTTGCAAAGTTAGTGGTATTTCTGCAACTTCAGATGATGTAAGAATTTTACTAGATCAAGAAATGTCAGTTTATGTTGTTGTAGCTTCAATATTCTGCCTTATAGTTTTAATGATTGCTTTGGATTCTTATGGTGTTCCTTTAATTATTTTAAGTGGTATAGGAATTGCAATTTTATATAATATGGGTACAAATATTGTATTAGGTCAAATATCATATATAACAAAAGCAATTGCAACAGTTTTACAACTAGGAGTAACAATGGACTTCTCAATATTCTTGTATCATAGTTATCAAAGACAAAAACAAGCTCAAGGTGATAAAAATAAGGCAATGGCAACAGCTATAAAGGAAACTTTAGTTTCAATTGTTGGAAGTTCTACAACTACAATTGCTGGATTTTTAGCTTTGTGTACAATGAGCTTAACTTTAGGTACAGATATTGGTTTAGTAATGGCTAAAGGTGTTTTAATAGGTGTTATTACAACAGTTACATTATTGCCATCTTTGCTATTAGTATTTGATAAAGTTATAGAAAAAACAAAACATAAAGAACTTTTACCAGAATTTAAAAAGTTTAGCAATTTTGTAGTAAATCGTTATAAAGCAATGATAATAGTATTTTTATTGTTATTAGCTCCAGCTATATATGGAAATAATAATGTAAAGGTTTATTATAACTTAAATAAATCTTTGCCAGATAGTTTGCAAAGTGTTTCAGCAAATAAAGAATTACAAGAAAAATTCAATATGGTTTCAACTCAAATGGTATTGGTTAATAAAGATATGAAAACAGATACTGCTGAACAAATGATAAATGAAATTAAAAATTTGGATGGTGTTGATGGAGTTATAGGCTTGCCAGAAATCTTAGGTGATTCTGTTTCAAAAGATATGATTCCAGATGATATATTGTCTATTTTTGAAAATGATAAATATCAATTATTGATTATTAACTCTACTTATGAAAATGCAACAGATGAGTCAACAGCTTTGATTCAAAAGGTTAATGAAATTGTTAGCAAATATGACGAAAATGCTATTATGGCAGGTGAGGGACCTTTAATGAATGACTTGGTTAAGATTGCAGATCATGATTTTAATAGTGTAAATGTGGCTTCTGCTGTAGTTATTTTTGTAATTATGATATTTGTGTTCAAGTCAATTTCTTTACCAGTGATTTTGATTGCTGTTATTGAGTTTGCTATTTTTGCAAATATGTCTTTTACAAGTTATACAGGTACTGTTATTCCATTTATTGCTTCTATTGTTATTGGTACTATTCAACTTGGGGCTACTGTGGATTATGCGATTTTGATGACTAATAAGTATGTGCAAAATAGGAAAAATGGAGAGGCTCCTAAAGAGGCTATGAGGTTGTCTGTACAAGATTCTATTAAGTCTGTTATTGTTAGTGCTTTCTGCTTCTTTGCTGCGACTTGCGGGGTTAGCTTGTTCTCTAATATTGAGATGATTGGCTCTATTTGTACTCTTATTTCTAGAGGGGCTATTATTAGTATGGTGGTTGTGCTTACTGTTTTACCTGCGTGCCTAATTCTTTGTGACAGGGTTATTTGCAAAACCACAAAAGGACTTGTAAGGAAATAATTACAATTTTGACGTCGTTAAACTTCGTTTAAAATTTAATCAACGTACCTTTGTACGCCTCATAAATTCTAAACTTGTTTGCCTTGTCAAAATTTAATTCTTTCCTTACAAGAGAGAAAAACGAAATAATTACAATTTTGACATCGTTAAACGTCGTTTAGAATTTAAAATTTAAGAAAGGTTGTGAATAAAAATGAAAAATAAAATAATTGCAAGTGGTGTGATTTTAACAATATTAGGTATGCAAACTTTACCAGTATTAGGTTATACAAAAGATGAAACAGTTTATACAAAAATGAAAAGTAATGGTGAAAGCTATCAAACTATAGTAAATAGTCATTTAAAAAATACAGATAAAAGTGATGAATTAATAGATTCTAGTATTTTAACAGATATAGAAAATGTAAATGATGATAAAACATATTCAAAAAATGGGGACAAAATGGTTTGGAAAGCAAATAGTAAAGATGTATATTATAAAGGAAATACTAACAAAGAATTGCCAGTTGATTGCAAAATCACTTATAAATTAGATGGAAATGAAATATCAGCTGAAGATGTTGCAGGAAAATCTGGAAAAATTGAAATTACAATTGATTATACAAATAAAGATGAACATGAAGTTAATATTAATGGTAAAACAGAAAAAATGTATACACCTTTTGTTGTAATGTTAGGTACAATTATTGATAATACAAAAGCTAGCAATATAACAATATCTTCAGGAAAAGTTGTTGATAATGGTAAAAATACAATGATTGTTGGTATGGCTCTACCAGGTATGAAACAAAATTTAGGATTAAAAGATTCTGACACAGATATAGAAATTCCAGAAAGTGTTACAATAACATTAGAAACTACAGATTTTGAAATGGGTAATATTTATTCATATGTAACTCCAAAAATTTTGGAAGATACTGATGTTTCAAATTTAGATAAGTTAGATGAATTATATAACCAAATGAATTCTTTACAAAATGCAAGTAATCAAATTGTTAGTGGTGCTACTACTTTAAATGATGGTGCTAATACTTTAAACAGTAAAACAAATGAATTTTCTGATGCTGTTAAAACATATACACAAGGCGTTAATACTGTAAATGAAAATTATGGAAAAATAGATAGTGGAATTCAAACATTAGATAATGGTGTTTCTACATTAAAAAATGGTGCAAGTTCAATTAATAGAGGTGTTAGTGAATTAAGTACAGGTATATCAACTTTAAATAAAGGTGTTACACAAGGAAAAGCTCAAGCTGTTAAAACATTAAAAACAAGTAAAGAAACTTTAATAAGTGGTATAGATCAATTAATTCAAGGCAAAGATACAGAAACTGCTGGAATTAAAAAAGTTGTAGAAAAAGGAAATGAGAGCTTAGGTACAGGTATAAAACAAAGTGTAAATGGTAGTGTAAATAGTGTTAAAACAGGAATGAAACAAGTTTTGGATAATGAAAATTTACAATTTACAGAGGCTCAAAAAGCTGCTATAAATAAAGTATTGGCAAATATGGATACAACTAAAATTGATGCTGGTATAGATACTGCTGTAAAGCAAGCTACAACTAAAGAAACAGCAACTATAGATGGTATTAATAACAATAAAGATGGTGTAAAAGCTAATATGCAAAATATGAAAACACAAAGTAGTGCTCAATTTGACCAAGGAATATCAGCTATATCAAGTGGATTTGATCAAATAGCAGAAGGTACAACAACTTTACAAAATTCTGTTGATACAAAATTAGCAACAGGTGCTAAACAATTATATACTGGCACAGAAAGTTTAAAACAAGGAAGTTCTACTTTAAAATCTAGTTCAGCTCAAATTAAAGATGGTGTAAATACTTTATCAACTTCAGGTGAACAATTGTCACAAGCAAGTACTCAATTATCAGAAGGTACATCAGAATTGGCTAGTGGAAGCTCAGAATTGAAATCTGGTATTGAACAATTTAATAGAGATGGTGTTAGCAAATTGACTGATTTAGTTAATAATAAAGTTAAAGATTTTGAGGCAAGATTAGAAAAGATGCAAGATTTAGCTAATGAATATAATCAATTTTCTGGTAAAGATGGTAGTGCTCAAGGTACTGTTAAATTTATTATGATGACTGATAAAGTTGAGAAAAAGGAAAATACTAGTGCTACTGATAGCCAATCAGCTACTAGCAAAGAAGTTGAAGAACATACAGATTCTAATAATCAAACAAATACAAGTAGTAAATAATTAGAGTTTTATATTTTAAATGTTTAATATGTGATTAAAAAAATTAGATTTAAGTGAAAATTATGCTTAAATCTAATTTTTTTATGAGCTTGTCAAGACTGATGTGTGAATTTTTTTACAAAAATTTGATTTGTAATAGTATAGAAATATAAGCTGGTCAACTGTCGAAAAATGTAGAAATAAAAGCATTGCCAAAAAGAAAAAAGTATAGTACAATATAAACATAAAACAAGGAGCGTGATGTATGTGTATGGAATAGGAATAGGAGAAAGTGACTTTAGAGGATTAAGAATACGAAAAAACTATTATATAGATAAAACAATGTATATAAAAGATATAATAGATAATAAAAGTAGAGTAGTATTAGTAACAAGACCAAGAAGATTTGGAAAAACGTTAAATATGAGCATGTTAAAATATTATTTTGACTGCACAAAAAAAGACAGCAAAGAACTGTTTGAAGGTTTAAAAATAATGGAACAGGATGAAAAATATACATCAAAACTAGGATATTATCCATGTATATATTTAACACTAAAAGATGTAACAGAAGTAAATTATGAGAACATGATATTAAATCTAAAAACAGCAATATCAGATATGTATTTAGAACACATTTACTTATTGGATAGTGACAAAATATATCCATTTGAAAAAGAACAAATAAAAGAAATATTATCAAATAAAGAAGATGAAATAGTATTAAGAAATAGCATAAAAACACTAAGTAAATATTTAAATAGATATTATGATAAACCAGTAATGTTATTCTTAGATGAATATGATGTACCATTGCAAAATGCATATATAGAAGGATATTATCAAGAAGCTATAAAATTTTTTAAAACTTTTT
>ERZ773116.2126-NODE-2126-length-16491-cov-12.139998_pt1 | contig 16491 bp, 10 predicted proteins | sample MGYA00580563_ERZ773116 | MGnify/ENA primary metagenome ERZ773116 (study PRJEB29015, sample SAMEA2737864) | human gut metagenome | biome: human gut; feature: human-associated habitat; material: faeces | place: China | collected 2012 ... | reverse complement strand
GAATATCCGCGACGTGATTCCATTCCCACGTACACCAAAGAACGCAGAATTCTAGAATAAAAAAATGAAGCCTGTTTCGATGTCCTTCGAAACAGGCTTCATTGCTCTTCGCAAGTACTTGCGATGGCCAACGCAGCTACTACTCTATCACCCAATCCTCTATGTTTCCCTTTGAAGAGTCGAAGTTGATACCAACTTTCGTTATAGGTTTGTTGCAGAGAGCGAAACGCTGGCGATAGTTTTTGAGATTGATTTGCTGCATTGCAGCCTGAGCACTCTTATCAAGTTTCAGTTCTATGATGTATAAATCTGTTCCAGTCAACAAAACGACATCTACCCTTCCCTTTGGAGTATGCACCTCTACATCTACCAGATAATCGGTGAGGAGCGAGAAGATGATGAAAAGCATCTGCTGATAATGCCCCTCATGATTGGTGACATTGCAATAAGGCACTGTACCCAGAAAATCCTGTAGCAGATGCAAAGCTCCATCCATGTCTTGCTTATCCAAAGCCTGTGCTATGCGACGAGCCGTATTGGTAGTAGCAAGCGTATTACCAGTAACATAAGACGGAATCAAAGCCTTGGTCAACCCTATCTTCACCTCCTTGTTAGGAATATCAAGCGTATAATAGTTGTAATCTCTGTTATAATCCTTGATGGTCAAATAACCACTCTGGTAAAGCAGCGGCATCATTGTAGTCATATCCTCTGTAGGTGCATCAAATTCACTCTCGTCAGCCTCAACACGCGTAATGCCTGTAGGAAGCACATGATATTTACGCATCATATTGATAAGATAGGTTGGCGTACCAGAGGCAAACCAATAAGAACCCAACTTACCCTGAGCGAAGCAATTGAACAGGCTGTAAGGGTTGAAGACATCAGGAGAATAAGCTGAAAAATGATATCCATCATAATTCTCAGTCAACTTATCTAAGGTCTGCTCCTTGGTAAGATGCATTTTTGTAGCCAGCACTTCTATATCTTCTGACAATTGCCCGCAAAGTTCTTCCTTAGTAATCCCCAACATACCAGCATATTCATCATACATGGATACATTGGTGACGTTATTCAATTCACTGAATATACTCACTTGCGAAAACTTAGTAATACCCGTAAAAAAGACAAAACGAAGATAGGCTTCACGTGCCTTCAGCGGGCTGAAGAAATTACGCATGATGTTGCGAAGCTTAACCAACTCCTCTTTTTCGTGAGCCACGTCCAGCAAAGGGGCATCATACTCGTCAATCAGCACTACCACCTTCTTGCCTGTAGTCTGATATAAAGACATAATGAGGTCTTTCAAGCGAAGATTTATATCTATCTTCTCATTATGAAAGCTAAATTTCCGTTCCTGTTCTTCCACCAAATCTATCAGATATCGTTGTAGCTGATCTTCAGACATATACTTTCCTCCACTCATATCCAGATGGATTACAGGATATTCTATCCATTCTTTTTCAAGCTGTTCCATGGCAAGTCCTTTAAACAAGTCTTTCTTACCTTCAAAATAACTTTGCATGGTCGAAACAAGGAGCGACTTTCCAAAACGGCGTGGTCTCCCCACGAAGAAATATGTACCATCAGAATGGGTCATGCGGTAGATATATTCCGTCTTATCTATATAGAGCTTGTCCTCCTTACGGATACGCTCAAAGGTCTGTATTCCCAAAGGATATTGTTTTATAGCCATAAGCGCTTATTTTTTAATACGTTGCAAAGGTACAACAAAATATTGAGAAACTGCAAGAAATGGTGAAAAAATAACAAAATGAGCGGGAGAAGGAAGGGATATCTGAACGAAAAACGGGGCACCCTTGAGGATGCCCCGCCACCAATTAAAATAATTGATTGTCGCATTATAAACTTACCGTACTACTTAGCGATCATGATCGTTACACGGTTCTCTGCTTTTCAATTTATAGTAGGAAAAGCACTTTTTTATAACCTTCTATAATGTGGACAGATGAAAAGACTTGTTTATTTCTTTGGTTGATGTTTCTTGGCAAAATCCACGCCTTCGTCAAGAGATTTTTGTTCTTCTGGTGACATAGGTGCTGTTTCCAACTTCTTGTTAGGGTTGTATACAGCATTCACTACATGACCTTTCTTTGGAATTAGTTTTATGAGCACCACCTTGACCGGGTCGTCAGACAAAGCTCCGATATAATGAATCTCACACGAATCACCTGCCATGACAAATCCGTTGTCGAATGTTGCTTTCTTGATATCGAAGGTGATATGGTGCCCATCAATAACACTGACAAAAGTAGTATCAGTCATTTTCTGTATACTCACTTTTGTAGATTTGATTTTGTCACCGCAAGCATTGAAAGCGATAAGGGCGACAAAACAGATAATGATACCTGATAATAATTTTTTCATGCTGTTAAAATAAAGGGGGCGTCCGGAATTGAACGCCCCCAATGAATATTTCTTTGTTCACGGTGCGGAGTCCTCTCACTCCTTAATAACCAGTATCGAATTAGTGCTTTCTAGCTGGGTCTACACCATTTGACAGAATCTGGAAATCCAATTTGATATGCTTAACATTGCCGAAGCAATCCTTAACATCGAACCAAATCTTACCACCCTTTACGCCTGAAGGAATTGCATTCTGGCTAATCTGTTTGAGCGTGATGCCTGTAGCGTCAATAGAAGCAGAGAAGTAAGGATTGATCTGCTTTTCGTCAGTACTTGTTGTCCAGATTTCACCATACTTACCTTCAACTACTGCAAGTGCATCGCTAGCAAAGAATGTATCCATGGTAGAACCATTTACACCAGTCTTAACAGGGAGCAAGTTGATGTCTTTAACCTTAACAGCAAGCCTGTTGAAGTGCAACTTAGTACCGTTTGCATCAGGATTTGCCTTCCAAGTAACCTTGTTGTTGTCAGACCACTTCATATCAGTCTTGTTAACATCGAGCTCAAATGTGTTCATCCAAGAGCAGTAAACAATCTTCTCAGAAGATTTAGATGGAACAGGGAAGTTTCCTGTAATCCAGCTGCCGTTTTTCTTTCTCTTAGATATGTTGAAGTATTTGTAATCAGCCTTGATGGTGCGCTCTGTAGAGTTGTCAACCAAGTTCTGTTCGTCAGAGTTGTTTACATACATGATATATGACGGTCCTGTAGCCTCTGCCTTGTCCAGATTACCATTCTTGTAAGTACCACCAGCAACATTGAATGTGAATACACCTGCATTTGCTTCATCGAAGAGATCAACACCATTCCATGATGTATTGTTGTTGATGATCAGGATGTTTCTCAAGTCGAATGTACCACCCTTGTTGCCTGAAGCCAATACTTTGTAGTTGCCTCCTGTTGGGATGATGTACTCAGGATTCTTGGTAAAGCCATCACGATAGCCGAATGTAGGAGCATCTGTTGGCATCTTCTTTGTGAATGAAGCATTGATTGTGCAAACCTCAGCAGTAGCTGATGAGATGTTCTTGGTCAATGTGGTGGTTACCTTGTATGTAGCACCATCGATGAATTCCATTGGGTTATTCAAAATGAACTTAACTGACTTAACTGTGTTGTTCAATGAAGGAACCTCAGAGCCGTCTGCTGCATAATACTTCACTGTGAAGTCATTCCAGCTTGGTGTGTTGCCAGATTCATCAGCACCAACAATCTGCCATCTATAAGAGCCGTCGAAGTCGTAAGAACTGAAGTCTGCTGGCAAAACAACTGTAGATTCAAACTTCTTGCTTGTTTCGTTCCATGTCAAATCAGAGTTTCCAAGATTCTTTGTTGTCTTCACGTCGCCTACTGCTACATAGAATGAACGACCATCTGGGTCAGTCAAAGTACCGTCATAGTTGACAGCGTGTACACGGAAACCGATAATATCACCCTTAACATTGTTCATGTCCTTGATGGTGATAGTACCCTTGTTGCCTTCGAACAACTTAGCAGGCTGGTTCTTGTAACCTACGTTCTCGAAAGTGTAAGAGTTCCATGCATTCAACTCTGATGGAGCAGATTCCTGAGCGAACTTCTCATCAAGTGTTACATAGAAGCCCTTGATGCCCTTTCTCGCGGTGTTACCGAAGTCGATGGTGATAGGCTTACCCTTTTCTACTGCTAAGATAGAGTTTGGCTGACGGTTGTCAACACCATCATTCCAGTCGCCGGTAGTATGTCCCTTACGGTCTACTGCATTCTTGTCATCACCAGTGAGGATAACCTTGGTAGCAGGCTTGTCGTTGTCAAGCCATGTCAACTCCTGAGCGTAAGTCTTTGCGTATAGACCCGTGGTTTGGTCTGTCCATTCAACGCTCTCGGTTTTAACGTAGCGGTTGTGAATATCGCTGATTGGAGTCTCGTTTACAGTGAAGTCCCAAGCAGGCTCTGCTGGAGTTGTATTCAAGTCAATACCATACTCTGATGTCACACGACGTGTGCTAGCCTCTTCAGCCTTATCGGTAGTATTGTATGTGTTCTTGACAGCCACAGCATAGAGGATAGAACGTGGACGACCATTTACTTCAGTCTCAGCTGCAGCCTTGAAATTGTCACCCAAATCCTTAGCCTTGAACTTAACAACCCAAAGACCAGAGTTTACGCCACCTGCACGAGTGTATCCATAGAGCAATTCCTTGTATCTGTAAACCTCTTTCACATCAATGATATCATCAAGTTCCTTACCCTGTGAATTCAAGAGTGAAATGCTGCTTGGTGTCAACTCAGCATCTACAGGAGATACACGAATCAGCAAGCTGTCCTCACCTGCATAATACTTGCCCTCTTCAAATTTCAACTGCTTGTCTGCTACGTTAGCCTCAGCAGGGAATACATTAACCTTTTCTGCAGCCTGTACGAAGTTGAGGTTATGGTCGAAGCCTGTATAGTTAGGCTGTGCAATGTTGAATAACTGTACATCGGTAACCATAGTAGAGAACTGACCGATGATGTTCTTCAATGCAGACTCGATGTTTTCCACTCTTGTTGCGAGACCTGTTGTGTCGTCACCAGTGTTCAGAGCATTCTCGATGACTTTCAGACGAGTGTCCAAAGCATCCAAACCAGTGTTATCTGCCTTAAGCAAAAGGTCGATACTGGTGATAGCATCTTTCACTGTTGTAGTCTCAGTATAGCCTCCGCCGATAGAGTTCTGGAGTTTAGCAAGTGCATCCTTAGCCTCCTGTGCAGCTGTAGCGGCAGCCTGAGCCTTTTCTAATGCTTCGTCGCCAGCATTTCCAGCCTCTTCGATGGCTTTGTCTGCTGTAGCTTTAGCAGCATCGGCCGCATCCTGAGCCTTTTTTACCGCTTCTACTAACTGGTCTACCTTACCAGTCTCAAGAGCTTTGAGGGCAGCATCAATGATACCGTCAGCCTTGTTTACATACTCTTTAGAAGCATAGTCTCCCTCTGCGAGCAACTTTTTCAAATCTTCCAAAGTAGCCTTCTGTGCAGCTGTTGCCTGAGCAGTCTCTGCGGCAGCCTGAGCCTTCTTTACAGCCTCCTGAACATCCTTGATGGTGTTAGAGTTTGTGGTAATCAAGCCTTGAAGTTCAGTTACCTTCTGCTGCAATTGATCAGCACTAGCAAGATCTTTAATCTGATTCTGCAAGTTGTCGATGTCATCATCGTAATCTTTACAAGAAGTAAATGTGCTTACAGAAGCAATTGTCAATGCACCCATAAGCAGCGCGCTAAAATACTTTCTTTTCATCCGATAAATATTTATAAAGTTATACGTTTTTCCTAGCCTTTCGGCAGGAAGTTATTAATTAATTCTCTATATCGAATCAAGAGCCCCGTTTGATGAAAAGAGTCTGCACTTTTAGAAAAGTTCTTCGTTCTCTTTCAAAGGTTCTCTTAGAACAGTTATTTAATTGTTCTTATATATTGTGTGGTTTTTTATGACCACTAATTCCTTATTGTTTTTGTGATATCTCCAGCCGGGAGATATGCTATGGAATGGAAAGGTTACCCTAAATATCTGCATGAGAATTTTTTTCTCGATTTTATTGCCACATTTGCCACATGCATATTAACTTACTGGTATACAATGGTTTAATGGTGACAGTAGTCCCTATTTCTATTGTCACCTTATTGCCACCTATTGCCACGCCCTAGGCATGCCAAAACTGGCATAATTAGCTGATATTCAAGTACTTCTTGCTTACTTTTTGTTTTTCTATTCATTGGAATGCTTGGTGCAACGACTGAATAAAACAAGGTTTTTTGCGTTCAATATAGCCCCTTTTTCGTCTTTTTATCACCAAAAATGGAAGTGAGGCTTACTTTAGATTCAAAAAAGGCTCTTTCGAACTTCAAAAGAGCCTTACTTGATAATGGGTAGGATGCTTCTGAAACTGCGTCACGACGTAGCTGTCACTGCGTCGGGACGTAGTTGTTGTTACGTCGTGACGTAGCTACTGCTACGTCGTGACGTAATTTTTCCTGCATCGTTGGCGGAATAACTCTACCTCCCTCTCATATACTGATAGCTTCGATAAGCATATCGTTGTATCTGTCTATCACATCGTCATTGATACTTTTCAGATAGATGCGCGTGATTTTCTCTGAGTTGTGCCCCATGCTGTCACTTATTACGCTGATGGGGATGTTCTTCTCCTTGGCGATGGTAGCCCAGGAGTGACGGGCGCAGTACATCGTTACTTTCATAGGCATGCCGATGCGCCGGGCAAACTTCTGCAATGCCTTGTTCACCCTACATTGGCGGTAGTGATACTGTTTCCTGACATCGGTGACTATATTCTGGTTAACAATGCCCAGCAGATGCTTGCCGTCGAGGGAAGGGTGGCGGTCTGCAATCTCTTGCATGCAGGGGCGCCATGCCACTCTCAGTTCTTTACCCGTTTTCTTCCTCTTGTATATGAGCTGCCCGTCCTTAAGGCTTCCTTTTTCAAGAAAGGCGATATCTACGAACGACATACCTCGGGTGTAGAAACTGAAGAGGAAGAGATCTCTCGCCAGTGCTTCCTCCTCGGTGATGGTTGTTGCAGCGACTATCTGATGGATGTTTTCCGCTGTAAGTGCTCTTTTGGCAGTCGGAGGGTTCTTGGTGAAAGAGTGGGCGAAGGGTTTGCGGTCTTCCAGCCCATATTGCTCCAGGGCTTTGTTGTAGATAGCTCGTAGACGCTTCATGTAAAAAGAGATGGTGTTCAGCGTGAGACCGTTCTTTCTCAGATAACTCTCGTAATCTTCCATGATGAGGCTGTCGAGTTGGCTAATCAGCAGGTCTTTCTCTTTCCGGAATCTCATGAAACTGCGCAAGGTGCCCATATATATATCGGCAGACCGGTATTTGCCATTCTTGTAGAGTCGCTGGGTGAGTTCCCTGACATATTCGCCCAGCGTCGGACAGGCATTCATGTCTTCTTTGGCTATTTGCTGCGCATCATGTTCGCTACCATTCTCTATGACATATCCCAATGCGTTGTTTCTGTTGCTTACTTTGATGACGATTTCTGCATCTTGCCGAATAAGTTCTTTTGGAATTTCTATTCTTAGTATCATTTTTATGTGAATATTATGTTGAATGAAGTGCTTTGTTGTATAACAATTTAGTAAACAGCCAACAAAGTTACGATTAATCTCTGGATTACCCAAAGTTTTTTCCGATATTCACATCAATGCCAGTATATATGATAAGGTGTAATGGGCAGCCAGTTTAAGTAAGTAGATGAAATCATGTACGTCATTTAACAGGTTTATACGCTTCATTGAGTCGATAGATATGACTGCGTTGGGTTAAAGATACGGCTGCGCTGGGCGGAAGATTCGATTTCGTTGGGTTAAAGATACGACTGCGCTGGGCGGAAGAGTCAAATTCGTTGGCTGAATAATATGGCTGCGTTGGCTGAACGAAGTAGCTCTGTTAGCTGCATGAAGTACTTGAGTTGTCAGAATGAGGCGGCTTGGTGTAATACGGTTCGCTAGTCTGTTAGGCGTTCGGGGCTTGCTGCCCAGCCTTTATTAAAAGTAAAAGAAGGTGCGTCATGGACTGATGACGCACCCTCTTCTCTGGATATTTATACCTCCTTCATGTTCTTTAGTTCCCAACCCTCAAATTGCATGATGATTTTATGCAGTTGAGTCCCCTGCCTTAGAACTTCTACTCTTGGGGCTGCAGCATATCGGTTGATTTGCTCCACAGCCTCGTCCCATTGTAGTTCGGCTTTCGTCTTGCTTTCCCCTTTAGAAATTACATTGAAATCTTTCTTCGGCAGCATCTTCAGTTCTATGATATAGCTATGCTTAGCCTCATAATGCGTAAGGTCTGGCAATAAGAAGAAATCACAATACCCATGACTTAACTCCAGTTCTGGCGCAGTATAATAGTAATCGTTCAGACTGAGATATGCCATAAAGAATCCCTGCATGTTACGTTCAGCCTCTATTCCGTCACGCACGGAAGAAATCTTGGCATAAGAATCTGCCATGTATTGCAAGGCTTCATGCCACTTGCCTTCATATGCCATGTCGTAGTAATAGTCAGTAAGCTTGTTTACATTGACATAGGCTTTTGCATCCATGAGTTCTATCAGATATTCATAATATTGCTTGCGCACATTGTTGTTCGGAATTCCGAGTATAAGCTTTGCTCCTCTCGTAGCCTTGATGGTAAGCATGCCATAATAAAACAGCAGGCTTGGAAATACCTGCGGGTCTGTTATCATTCTTGCAGGGAAGGTGTCATAGAGTGTAGTCACAATCTCTCCTTTCTCGGCAATCGTGCGAATCACGCTCTTTCGGTCGCCATCTAGCTTGTCGAGCTGGATGAGCTTTTTCATCTTGTTATAGTCGGTCTTGGTGTTAGGGTCTATCATCTCTTCAGGGCCCTTGCCAGAGCTCAGATAGTTGCGCAGATAATAAAACACCATATCGCAGTTGAAGATCTTACTTTGAGATGTCAAGGCACTCTTCGAGAAGCAATAGTTATCATACCAGGGTTTCATCTCGTTAACAATGTCATCAATGTTGGCATTGGCTGCAATTTCGCCCTTTTCCTTATAATAGTTGAACATCTGATAGACATCTTCTGTAGAAAAGCCTAACATCTGGTTGAATTGCTTCTTGGTGGATATATGCCATCCGATGTTGAAACCGCTGGTCACGTCATCGAGCGTCACAGGACTCACACCCGTCATAAAGATACGTTCAAACGAACCTTTGAATTTCTTGAAGATATCACGATAGAAACCCTCAGCATGGGTAATGGCACGATACACTCCTTCACCCTGCTCGTTGAGCACCGTGTTGGTGAAGTTGTCATATTCGTCGATGATGAGATAGGTACGAAGATTCAGCTTCTTCGATTCATCGTTGATAAGTATCAACTTGTCTACAGCGTCTTCCGCCTCGAAGACCTTCTTTACAAAATCCTCCGAATAGTATTGACGGTAGACATCCACAAAACTATCCAGCTTCACTTTGCAATAACGGTTAAACTTGTCTTCCAGCTGGTCGATACGTCCGCCTACTTGCGAAAAATCAAGATAGAGAACCAGATATTTGCCTTGAAGGGGAGTAGGATTCATGCCAATCCACAGATTGCCGAACAGATCCTTGAACTTATCCTTCATGTTACAGTCATAATAAGCTTGGAGCATACTGATGAATACGCTCTTGCCAAAACGGCGAGGACGGATAAAGAAGAGGTTTACCGCCTCATCTTCCAATGCTGGCAAATACATCGTCTTGTCCACATAGTAATTGTTTTGCTCTATGATTTGTACGAAGTCATTGCGTCCATAAGGTATTCTTTTAGTATTTTGCTTCATATCTCCAGTATTACTTGTAATTTTGTGCAAAGATACAACTATTTGGGAATAATACCAAAGAAAAACGGATTTTTTTCGGTAATCTGCAGAAAACAACATTCCTGGTAGATGCTTCTACACTCTCACCGATATGCCCCTATATATATTAAGGTACAGACCTTATAGAGGGTGTGCCATGAATTTATGACACACCCTCTTTGAAATATTATACTTCTTTCCTATTCTTAAGCACCCAACCTCCGAATTGTATGAAGCTCCTATATATAATAAGGTGTAGGGCCGTTAATTAAAAAGCAGTCGATAGTGAAAAGTTCACTGCCGACAGACTAACTTGTTTTTGAGTCTGTAAAGTTATCTCCATAGGGGCTCGGAAATCCAATTTTCAGGAAAACCCATAGCGGTCGGATCTACCTGTGAATAAGAAGCGAGTAAGGATTTGAGCTTGTTCTTGAAGTCCAATCCGTATCCCATGGAATCAAGCCAATATGCAATACAACAGGCTATAGCATATACTTTGTTTGCATCTACACCTTCTATGTTCACCCATGCACCACGTAAAGAAGCGCTCATTTGAGGAGCTGTAGAAAGATAACGGTTCCAGAGGCGTGAGTGGTGAGCGCAACAGTTTCTCAAGACAGTTACGCTACGCATCCAGCTTTCCAATACCTCATGCTGAGGAAGATTGAACTGACGAGCTACACGCTTCTTCAATTTCTTGTCACAGAAATTGTAATAGAGTTTTGAAAGCGTACCGAAAGATGCCAGTTCAAGAGTTTTCCATGCTGGTGGGAAAATTGGCTTGTCATAGTTGCGCCTATGCTCCTTGATAAAGTCCTCTTTACTACGTTGAAGCTCTCTGTCTATGGAGTTCATATTCTCAATAAACTTATGTTCGTCATCAGCAAGGCTTGTATCAAAGAACCAAAATGGTCCATGTTCCAATGAGAACTCTTGTATAATTTTTGTGCGCAAAGCTATCTCTAATCGTTGGATAGCTTTGAACATCAAGTCTCTCAACTCCATATCAAAGTTGTAGAGAGCTACGGCATCTTCAAATCTACTATTAGGCTTAAATTGATGTGAAGTTTTATCTGCCTCCATTGGACGAAGGTATTGAACAAAACGAAAATAACTGACCTCTCCAAGAAATTTTGCAGTCTTGGATGAATCAGCAATATTTAAGCCTCTACTTTTTAGTAGTTCTATTTGTTCAGAAATAGAAAGAGCCTGCTTAGTGTATAATCTTAATGTACTCATAAAAAGCAAAAGACCCGCCCTGGTTCGCTGTTCTAATGGGAAGCGTGGCGGATTCTGTTGCTGCAAAGATACGAATAATCATTGACAATACAAACTTTTTAGCAAGAAAAATCATTCTAAAGTGGATTCTTTAACATATTTATATTTAATAATGCCAAATCTGATCATAGAATCACGTTTTGTCAGTGGAGAAAAGTTTCTAAAAATACCGCTTTGTTTTTTATCTCTTTCCTATTCTTTAGCACCCAATCTCCGAATTGTATGAAGCTCCTATATATAATAAGGTGTAGGACCGCCAATCTCCCCTATATATAATAAGGTGTAGGTTTTATATCGGCAAAATGGAGGAAAACAGGGTAAATGGACAGGTTAGAAGCCCAATATGGGGGCTATTTTATAAAAAACATAAGAAAATTAGCCTTTTTTTGGAAAAAAAATGCTCAAAAACTTGCAAGTTTCAAAAAATATACTTACTTTTGCAGCATGAAAAATCTCCCGGCTGGAGATATTTCAAAGACGATAAGAACTGAGTGGTCATAAAAAGCCACAATATTTAAGAACGATAAAAAATAACTTTTCTAAGAGGACCTTTGAAAGAGAACGACGAACTTTTCTAAGAGTGCAGACTCTTTTCATCAAACGGGACTCTTGATTCGATATAGAGAATTAATTAATAACTTCCTGCCGAAAGGCTAGGAAAAACGTATAACTTTATAAATATTTACCGTATGAAAAGAAAGTATTTAAGCGCGCTGCTTATGGGTGCATTGACAATTGCCTCGGTAAGCACATTTACTTCTTGTAAGGACTACGATGATGACATTAGCGGTTTGCAGAGTCAGATTGATGAACTTAACAAAATCGTGAAGGACATCCAGAGCCAAATTAACAATGGTGCTATTCTTACAGATGTCACAGATGTTGAGAATGGTGTGAAAATCACGTTGAAAAAGGATGGTAATCCAAAAGAGTACACTATCACCAATGGTACAAATGGTACCAATGGTACTAACTACATTTGGACAATCGGCGATGATGGCTATTGGTACTTGAACGACCAAAAGACCGAGTACAAGGCTAAGGGTGACAAGGGTGAAAATGGTACCAATGGAACAAATGGAACAAATGGTACCAATGGAACAAATGGTACAAACGGCAAGTACTATGTACCAAATCCTGCAACAGGTTGCTTTGACATCTATCAGGATGGAAAGAAAGTAGAATCAACACAGATTGCATATACATCTACCACGGAGAACATCATTACTGCTACTTGGGAGAAGGATGCTCTGACATTGCTCGGTGTTAAGGATGCAACTGATGGTAAGGTTACCATTAGCTTGACAACAGACTTGAAGGCTCTCGTATTCAGCCCAGAGTATTATTATCAGGGTATCGAAGCATTCGAGATGGCTACTTACAAGTTCAAGCCAAAGACAGTTGAGAAAGTTGATCCAGATGGAAATTATAAGACAGATGCTCCTACAACTGCATCAGAATTCTTCAACTATGCTCCTGATATGACTGCTTCTTATTTCCTGAATCCAGCTAATGCTAAGGTAGAGGATAAGGCTGAGCTGTTCAGCTTCATTTCAACTGATAAGAAGTATGTTACTCGTGGTACTGAACCAAAGCGTGACTTCAGAGTAGAGAAGGTTGACTTGTCTAAGAGTGGTATGGTAACCGTTCATACTAAGTACAATGGTGATGCTGTTAAGAGTATTGCTGCTGATAACCAGGTTACTGTTCTTGCATTGCAGTATAAGGGTGTTAATGGCACTGTTACATCTGATTTCGCTGCAGTTAGAGCTACAGCATACACAGATTTGCAGTTGAACTTGGCTAGTGATCCTCATGCTTGCAATCACTTGTATGGTACAGCATCAGCAGCTATTAATAATCCTGCACAGGTTAATCTTAAATATAACAATGATAAGGGTATTGACCTTCGTGAGTTGATTAATACCGATCGTGTATATCAGGGTGGAACCTGCCAAGGTTGGGATAAGAACGCTAAGGAAGACCTTGTTAAACAGGCTGGCTTCAAGTATTCATTCGAACTGGTTGGTTATCACAAGGGTGCAAATGAAACATCACAGAGTGCTCATGCAGCTATAGCTGCCGATGGTTACACAATGCGTGCCCAGATGCCTGAAGGTGGTAAGCAGCAGCCTTATGGCTATTCTGCTGCAGAGGCAAACAAATTGCAGAATCCGGCTACTATGAACCGTGAACCGCTGGTACGTGTTATCTTGACCGATACCGTTAACAATAAGATTGCTAGCGTAGGTTATCTGAAGTTCAAGATTACTGATAAGGATACTCAGGATCAGCAGCAGGTATTCCCTATGACAACTGTAACTACTCCTTATACCATCGATTGTGATGATAACAACGTTATGAAGCAGGATTTGAAGTGGTTCGATATCGAGGAGCAGATCATCGCTCAGTTGTCTTTGTCTAAGACTCAGTTTGAGACAACTTACGACTATGAAGGCGATGCATTAGATCTTGATCAGTTTGATAAGGCTGAATTGAACGCAACTGCATTGCTTCCAGTTAACAAGATTGGTGTTGTTCAACATACAACTCAGGACGTGAATGGTACAGAAACAGAGGTTCTTAAGTGGGCTGTCAATAATCAGAAGGCTTATGCTGCATTCAAGTCAGGTAAGACTAGCCTTACAACTTACATACGTTTCACCAAGAAGACAGATGCAACAAGCGTAGCTAAGCCAGATTATGTAAATAGCGCTGACAAGTACGTTTATGTTAAGTTCACTTGGACTCCATCTGCTATCAATTTGAATCCAAGCACTGCATTTGATAATGGTAGTAAGCTTGTTTCTTACTGGTATGGTGCAAATAAGTTGGATGCTGGTTCTGGTTTCGCAGAGATCCATGGTAACGTAGAGGCTGTTGGCTCTACTGATAATTCGAAGAATGGTGCTGAAACTGCTGCTGCTGACGACGAGTTCGTATTCAATATCAGCAATACATTGAAGGGCAATAAGCTTGCTGTCAATGAAATGAAAGCCCCTTATGCTGGTCTCAACTCTAAGTTGGTTCTTACTTATGAGTTCGTTTCTGGTCATGGTCTCTATGCAAATGCTGTTGGCGACAAGATCTTTACTGATCCGCTTCTCGCTAATTTGGTTGCTACATTGAACAAGACAACTGGTGTCGTTTCAATGAAGAACTGTAGCGATGCTGCTAAGGAGAAGTTGAATGCTTATGCTCCTAAGACTGGTAGTGCAAATACTTTGGATAAGGTTCTTACAGCAAGAGTTAAGGTTGTAGCTACAATGTGCGACAACATCGATGTTCCTGTTGACAATAAGGAATTTGATGTTAAGTTCATCCGCCCTATCAGTATCACAGATGCTACTGCTAAGTTCATTGATGGTGTAACAACTTCAGCACCATTGAAGCTTACATTCGTAGATTGGCGTGGTTACAATTTCGTTGGAACTCGTGAACCTTCAACTAACTACTTCACTTACTATGGTGTTAAGAGTATCGCTCTTGATATTGACAATGCTAAGACCAACTTGAACAATAATTGGAATGACAAGTTGAGTGAGTTGACAAGCAAGATCAAGCTTGCCTTCGTTGCTCCAACAGAGGCTGAGATTGCTGCTGAGAACTTCGGTACTATTACTTATAGCAACAATGGTAGTACAGTTGGTACATTCCAGGTTAAGATTCCTGCAACCGTAACTTACGATTGGGGTGAGTTGAAGACTGAGGTTGTTGTAACTATCGAGAAGACTCAGATCGGTGGTGCAAAGAGAAAGTAAGATTTAGTTTTTACTAAGTAAATATTGAAATGAGGGCAGGCATGACTGTACGGCATGCCTGCCCTTTTAAATAAGGGATAGATTATGGTTAAGAAATTAAATGGAATCGTTTGGGCTTTTTTATGCGCCCTTCTGTTGATAGCATTTGCTGCTTGTTCTGACAAACCTAAAAAGGACAATGGGCTTACTGGTTTTGAACAAAGCTTAACCAATAAAGATTCTGTTGAGGTTACTCAACTTGTTAATACATTCTTCCAATATGCAGAAGCAGGTGATTATGGTTCTGCTGCAGGCATGTTGTATAAAAACAATGTAGATTCAGTTTACGAAGAACCACAGCCTCTGAGTAATGAAGAAATGGCAAGTATAAAGACTATGTTGTCTTCACTTCCTATCAAGAGTCATACCATTGACTACATCAAGTTTAAAGAGGTTTATAATAACGAAGTGAAATGCACTGCTCTTATTATGGAAGCACATGATAATGTTCCTGAAATCAAGACAGCCTTTTATTTCAAGCCAATAGACCATTTGGGTAAATGGAGGCTGTGCATGGTTGATAGCCGTCGTGGTGATAAGACCATCATCACCCCAGAGCAGAAAGATTCCATGCAAAATCTATACAACAAAGAAATGAGAGACAAGAAACGCTCTCAAGGTAAAAAATGAAAAGATTAGTTCTGATTATTATTTCACTTATCGTCACATGTTGCCAGTTACAAGCTAAAGACAAAGAAGGGACCATAGCATTTGGTAAAACTTCATTCAACTTTGGTACTTTTCAGAAAAGTACAATCAGAAAATGTGTCTTCCCATTCAAGAATACTGGAAATGCTCCTATTAGCATTAGTGCGGCAGAAGCTACCTGCAATTGCACAACTGCTACTTATACAAAAAGTCCCATCATGCCAGGTAAAACAGGATATGTGACTATTTATTATAATGGAAGGAATTACGGTACTGGACATTTCCGTAAGACGGTTGACATCAGGTCAACAGCCAGTAATGGACTTGTCAGACTGGTAATTGAAGGTATAACCAAATAATTATCAACATTATGAAATCAATTAAACTGCTCATGGCAACGGCCATGTTAGTCATCGGCTCTACAGCCGCTATGGCGCAAGCATCCTACACAGACAAGGATGGAAACGAATATCAGTTTAAGCGCCACTGGTTCCTGGATATTCAGGCTGGTGGGCAATATACTGTAGGTGAGGCAAGCTTCTCAGACTTGCTTTCTCCTAACTTCCAGGGTGCCATCGGCTATCAGTTCTCTCCTGTTTTCGGACTCCGTGGTCAGATAAACGGTATCTGGAGCAAGGGCGGATGGAACGGATACAAGGCTACCAAGGACGGTACTCCGTATACCGCCAGCTACAAATGGAAATATGTAGCTCCGGGTGTGGACTTTATGTTCAACCTCTCTAACCTCTTCTGTGGCTGGAACCCGAACCGCGTGTTCAGCGCTACTGCCTTCGTAGGTGGTGGTATCAACTGGGCAGGAGCTAACCAGGAGGTAAACGACCTGGCTGCCAACATCAAGAATCAGAGCAACTATCTGCTGGAATATCTCTGGCAGGGAAAGAAGGTTCGCCCTTACGGCAGAGCAGGTATCGACCTGGAATTCAAGGTAAGCAAGGCTGTGAGCATCATGCTCGAAGGCA
>ERZ773116.2124-NODE-2124-length-16509-cov-3.399720_pt1 | contig 16509 bp, 14 predicted proteins | sample MGYA00580563_ERZ773116 | MGnify/ENA primary metagenome ERZ773116 (study PRJEB29015, sample SAMEA2737864) | human gut metagenome | biome: human gut; feature: human-associated habitat; material: faeces | place: China | collected 2012 ... | reverse complement strand
ATACCAATTTATCCTTATTTTTTCTATATTTTATAACAAAAAAATGTACTTTTTTTCAAAGTACATTAATTCATTGCTCTTTCTACACTTATAATATTAGAATTTTGTTTTAAAAGTGTCATATATTTATTTAGAGTATCAACATTATCTACTTCAACTATTAAGTTAAAAATAGTTTCATTTTCTTTTTGTTTTGTATCAACCTTTGTAATATTTATATTTAAATTATTTGTTTTAGTTATTATATCAAGTAATACATTTTCTAGTTTTTCTGATACTATAGATATATTAGTCTTATACTTTTGCACTTGTTCTTTATTCCAACTAACATCTATAATTCTATCATCCATATGTCTTAAATTGTAACAATTCTTAGTATGAACAATAACTCCATTACCTCTTGATATATAACCAACTATTTTATCACCTTTAACAGGTTTACAACAGTTCGCAAGTGATACTTTTATATTATCAATACCACTAACTAAAATATCATTTTTAAGTTCTATATCTTTAACTTCTCTTTTTGACAATTTAGATAATATAAATTCTTCTTTATTTACTTCTTCTTTTATTGATATATTTATTACTGTATTAGGTGAAAGTTTTGCAGTACCAATAGAATAATATAAATCATCTTCTGATTCTATTTTTAGGTCTTTTAAAATATCTGGAATAGTTTCATTAAATTCATTTATTGATATTTTCTTTCTTCTAATTTCCTTTAATAATAAATCTTTACCTTTTTCTATTGCTTCTTTTTTATCTATTTTAGAGAAGAATGCACGAATCTTATTCTTTGTTTGACTAGATTTTACAATAGAAAGCCATTCTTGTGATGGTTTAGAGTTTTTATTTGTTTTAATATTTACTATATCACCTGTATGAAGTTCATAATCAAGTGGAACAATATTATCATTTACAATTGCTCCTACCATAGTTTCACCTATTTTAGTATGAACTCTATATGCAAAATCTATTGGAGTTGCGCCTTTAGGAAGCTCAAATACATCTCCTTTTGGAGTATATACATATATATTTTCACCAAGTACTTCATTTTGTACAGATTTAACAAAATCTTCATCTGAAACATCATATAAATTAAGTTCCATTATATTTCTAAATACTTGAAGTTTTTGCTCCATAGAGTTTTGTATTTTTTTACCTTGTTCTTTATAAGACCAATGTGATGCGATACCTCTTTCTGCAACCTTATCCATTTCAAACGTTCTAATTTGTATTTCATATGGTTTACCATCAAAACCAAATACTGTTGTATGAAGTGATTGATACATATTTGTTTTTGGATTTGCAATATAATCTTTAAATCTCTTAGGTAAAGGTTTATATTTTGCATGAATTAAACCTAAAACTTGATAACATTCAGCTTTAGTATTTACTATAACTCTAAGTGCATAAATATCATATATATCTGATAATTTTTTACCTTTTTGAAGTTTGTTATATATTGAATATATGCTTTTTGCTCTACCTTTTATTTCAAATTCAATATTATTCTCTATTAAAATATCAGAAACTCTTTTTTTCATCTCTTCAACAGATTTATCTCTTTCTTCTTTTGTACTATTTAGTTCTTCTTCTATTTGATCAAAGGCTTCTGGTTTGTAATATTTTAAAGATAATTCTTCAAGTTCTGCCTTTATATATGAAAGACCTAATCTATGCGCAATTGGCGCAAGTATTTCAAGAGTTTCTTTTGCTTTTAATCTTTGTTTTTCTTTAGGTATTGCCCAAAGTGTTCTCATATTATGACATCTTTCAGCAAGTTTAATGATAATTATTCTAACATCTTCTGTAAGACCCACAAGTATTTTTTTATAGTAATTAACCATACTCTCATTTTCAGCAGATAATGAAAGTTTATTAATTGTAGTAATACCTTCAACTAGCGTACTTATTTCTTTTGAAAAGTTTTTTTGTACCTCTTCTATTGTACTATTTCCTTTATGAATTACATCATGTAAAAGCGCAGTTGCTAGTGTATCACTATCTGCATATAAGCTTGTAAGAATATAGGCAACATTGAGAGGATGAAGAATATAATCATCCCCTGAAAGTCTTTTTTCGCCTTTATGAACATTGTACGCAAATTCATATGCTTTTTTGATTGTATCAATTTCGTCAGCATTTGTTATATAGGATGCTGCTTCAATTAACTCATCAAGTGTACTTATTTCTTTTTTCATTTAATCATTCCCTTGTTTTAAGAATTTATTCCTTTAACTAGTAATTCTTCTGGTTGTTTTTTCTCTTTTTTACTATTCTTTTTATCATTCTTTTTGTTATCTTTTTTTGTAATTTTCTTTTCTTTCTTTGGTCTAAGTTCTATTCTTCTCCAAATTTGTGCTGATAAGAATACTGATGAATAAGCTCCTGCGATTAAACCAAATAATATAGCAATGTTAAATTCAAATATTTCTCTTGCTCCAAATAGTAATAATGTTATTATTGGAAGCATTGTTGTAATAGTTGTATTAATTGATCTAAATAATGTTTGTTTAATACTTGTATCAACTAGTTTGTCATAATCTTCTTTTGATTTTTTATTTTCTAGTTTCATTATCTTCATATTTTCTCTTATTCTATCAAATATTACTATTGTATTATTTATTGAGTAACCAACGATTGTTAGAATAGCCGCAATATACATAGTATTTATTTCAATATTAAATATTGAGAATAAACAGAACATCATTATTATATCATTTGCAAGTGCAATAAGAGCACTAACTGCATAACTAAATTTATATCTTAATGAAATATAAAGTGCTATACCAACAAATGCAAATAATAATGCTATAATTGCGTTTTTAATTAAATCTCTTTTTACAACATTTGATACAACTGCAATTTCTATTTTTGCATCATATTTATCTTCTAATTTATTTTGTGTTGTTTTAATTTCATTTTCAGTTAATACATCTTCTACTTTAACGTATACTGTACTATCATTTTGAGTAGTTACATCTGATACTTTATATCCTAAATCTTGAACACTCTTTTCAACTTCATTTGGATTTATTTTACTATTAGATACTACTGATATATCAGATCCACCTTTAAAATCAACACCAAGGTTTACACCTGTAATTATTGTTACTATTACTGCTAACACAAATACAATTATTGGTGCGATAAAATGTGTTTTAAACTTAGTTACAAAATTAAATTTACTCTTTTTTACTTCTTTATTTGGATCATAATTAACAAATGCTTTTGTTTTATTATCAAAGAACTTTGTATTAACAAATAATTTTGTAATAAATCTATTAATAATTACAATTATAAGCATTGTCATTATTAAGTTAATTATAAGCATTGTAGCAAATCCTTTTACAGAACTTTCACCAAATGCAAATAATATAAGTGCGATTATTAATGTTGTTACATTCGAATCAAATATTGATGAGAATGATTCTTTATTACCATTAATAAATGCTGTTTTAAGACTTTTACCTTTTCTTAATTCTTCTTTTATTCTTTCATTTGTAATAACACACGCATCAACTGCCATACCAATACCAAGAACTAATGCTCCTATACCAGTAAGAGTAAGTACACCATCTATTAAATAGAATACTAAGAATACAAGTGATGTATAAATAAGTATTGAAAGTGATGATATAAGTCCTGAAAATCTATAGAAACATATCATAAATACTATAATAGCAGCAACTCCAATTATAGATGCTATTTCTGTTTTATAAAGTGAATTTGTACCAAATTCTGCAGTTACTGTTTTAGAAGATATTTCTTCATATTTAACATTTGATGATCCTGAATTAATTAAATCAACAAGTGTTTTTGCTTGATCATAAGTAAAGTTACCTTGTATTATAACATTGCTACTAAATCCTTCTTTAACTGTGGCAGCTGATAAACATTTTACTGTATTTTCATCTTCAAAGTCACCACATTTGTCTTTTGATGTTTTATAGCTATCACCTGATGATTTATCATAGTCAAGCCATATAACTATTAATTGATCACTTGTTTGACTTATTTTATTTGTTGTTTCATAAAATAAATCTTTATCTTTTACATTTAAAAGTATTGCTGGATTACCATCAGAATCTGCTGAAACTTTTGCTCCAGATATAACTGATTTATCCATTAATTTATTATCACTACTATCTCTGAATGTTAATTCACCAGTTACAGTAATATAATCTCTTGCTTCATCTGGATTTTTAACTCCTGCAAGTTTTACTCTTATTTTATCATTTCCTTCAATTGATATTTCTGGTTCTGATACACCTAGTTTATCAATTCTTCTAACCATTGTTTTATAAGCACTTTCTAAGTCTTCTTTAGTTAGTTTTTTTGTTTTATCATCTGCTGATGTTACTTTATAAAGTATTTCAAATCCACCCGCTAAATCAAGACCTTTTGTAATGCTATTAAAGATAAATGGTATTGAAACTGTTGCAAAACATGCTACTGTTAACACTGAAACAAGTACAGTTGCAAGTTTAAATCCACTTTTTTCATATACTACTTTTGAGTCATATTTATCTTTATTAAATGCAAGTATTATATAGAAAATTATAGGAAGTAATATCATTCCTACTATGAATCCATTACTTTTATTAAACTTTTTACCAAGTTTTATATTAAAGTATACAGAAAACCATATATTAATAGGACTAATTAAAAATCCAAATATATAATACCACTTCAAATCTGTTTTTTCTAATAACTTAACAAAGTTAAAAAATGGTATATAAGCATATCCTTTCTTAATATTTATTTTTGCAAATATTTTTGACAAGACAAAACATAGCGCTAAATAGCAAATTAAACTTATTAAAATTACTACCATTACATTCATTCTTTCACCTTCCTAAATACATCATCATTAGTACTAAGTATATCATTTACTATATCACAAAGTGCTAATCCTTCTTTTGTTGACCATATGTTTTTTACTAGATATTCAAATATTTCTTTATCACTTATTTTTATTCCTTTTTTATTTAATATTCTTCTTTTTGTGTTTAATGCAGGAATTACTTTCATATATAATTCTCTTGCACTTTTAAATTCAATATCCATATTTAGTCACCATTTTTGCCCTCGCAATATAATTATACAAAAAAATTACCTATTTTTAAAGAGGTAAAAGCATATATTTATTATATAAATGTTATTTTTGGAGGCAAAATTAATGAAAATGAGTAAATTTATTAAAAGTACTTTAATTTTACTAGTTGGTGGATTTTTGACTAAAGTACTTGGAATGCTTATAAAAATAATAACTACTAGAATAATTGGAACAGAAACTCTTGGACTTTATATGCTTATAATGCCAACATTTAATTTGTTTATAACACTTGCTCAAGGTGGACTTCCTATATCTGTTAGTAAAATAGTATCAGAAAATAAAAAAGATAATAAAAAAATTGTATTTTCATCTATTTTTATATCAATATGTACTACATTCTTTCTAATGATACTTCTTATTTTTATATCTCCATTAATTGCAAAATTTCTTCATAATGATAGTCTCTCATTTCCAATAATGTGTATTGGTCTTACTCTTCCATTTATAAGTTTATCTGGAATAATAAGAGGTTATTTTTTTGGAAAAGAAAATATGTTTCCACATGTACTTTCAAATAATTTTGAACAAGTCGTTAGAATTATTTTAAACATAATATTTTTGCCCCTATTATCTAATTATGAACCAAGAGTAAGTGTTACATTTCTTATTTTATCAAATGTAATTAGTGAAACAACATCTATAATAATTTTATATTTCTTCTTACCTAGGAAAATAAAAGTTACTAAAGAAATGTTAAAACCAGAAAAAATAATTATCAAAGATGTTTTAAATATTTCTATTCCAACAACAGGTTCTAGAATAATTGGTACTATCGGTTATTTTTTAGAACCAATTGTTTTAACTAGTTTTCTTTTAATGAATGGTTATACAACTAATTATATTACATATGAATATGGCGTTTTAACTGGATATGTTATGCCTCTACTACTTCTTCCATCTTTCTTTACAATGGCAATAAGTCAAGCTACATTACCTGTTATTTCAAATGGATACGCAAATAATAAAATACCTTATGTTAAGAAAAAAATTAAGCAATCATTATTATTATCATTTGCTATTGGATTATTCTTTACTATAATTTTAATGATATTCCCTGAAATTTTTATGAAACTTATATATAACACAAATGAAGGTGTTTCATACATAAGAAAACTCGCACCATTTTTCTTACTACTATATATTCAAACACCTTTAGTATCTGTAATGCAAGCACTTGATAAAGCAAAAGATGCAATGCATAGTACTCTCGTTGGAAGTATTATAAAAATTGCATTAATTATTATTTTATCATTCTTCAAAATTGGATTATATCCTTTAGTAATTGCTACAGTTGTAAATATAATCTATGTTACTGTATTTAACTACAATAAGGTAAAAAAAATATTTAAAAATACGTAGATTATTTATATATTTTTGTTTTATTAAATTATGACCCTTTCTTGAACCACCTTTTGAAGTCGAAATTTTTGACTTCAAAGAAATAAAATCATTTTCAGTTATTCTGAAGCAAAATCTTTTTGGAATCTATTTATATTTCTTTTTATTACTTGATTTAATTTTCTATATTTAATTCTTCTTTTAATTCATACATTTATTTTCTCCTATCTTTTTAATTATGTTTTCTAAATATTCTTTATCTTCTATTTTATTAAGTGAAAAACACTTCTTACCTAAATCTTTAAATGATGCACCTGAATTATATAATTCTTTTCTATCTATTATTATAAATCTATCGTGAAATGTATTATTATTTATAAATGTTACATTACTATATTGCGATTCATACTTTTTCTTTAATGTACTATCTATACTACTTGATACTATTTTTATATCTATACTTATATCTTTTATAATATCTAATAGTTCTTTACCTGCATAATTATCTATTATAATTATTTCTTTCTTTGCTTCACTTAATATATCCATAAGAAGTGAATATGCATCATATATTTGTCCTTCATAAAATAATGTATTTATTTTTTGTTTTTCATTTAATTTATCAAATGATTCTTCTAACATTAATATTCTATTTTCATGATTAATTAATATTTTTTCATTTTTATAAAAGTTATTTGATATATACTTTCTCATTCTTACAAATGCATCTATTATTTGTACATTAACCTTCACCGCTATATCACTTTTTAAAAGACCAGATAACATCATTATTCCTTGCTCTGTTAAAACATATGGTAAATATTTAATATTATATCCCCTACAATTATTACTTTTGTTCAAGGTCACAAAATGTGACCTTGAAGATACTTTTTCTAATTCTTCAATTGTTATTTGAAAACAAAATTCTTCTGGAAATCTATTTATATTTCTTTTTATTACTTGATTTAATACCTTCGTTTCCACATTATAAAGTCTTGCTACATCTGAGTTAAACATTACCTGCTTTCCTCTTATTTCATATATCATATTTTCTATATTTAAATTATCTATCACTACTTCATTCATAAATTATCCTCCAAACAAAAAAGGTACACCTTCAATAAAGCGTACCCGAATAGATATATTTTTCTTGCCTAAAAATATAAATTATCAACTAAATCTTAACTATTGACACTTGGCAAGTTAATCAACGTAAAAATATTATAACAAAACATAAAAAATATACAATAAGATTTTATAAAAGTTTTATTATTTCGTTTATTCTTTCTTTGTCAAAAGAAATATCATTCGTTTTAACAACTTTTGCTGGAACGCCTACCGCAGTTACATTCTTTGGTATGTCGTTTAAAACTATTGCTCCTGCACCTATTTTAGAATTTTCACCAATAACAATATTTCCAAGTACTTTAGCAGATGCTCCTATCATTACATTGTTTTCTATAGTTGGATGTCTTTTACCTTTTTCTTTACCTGTTCCTCCTAAAGTAACACCATGATAAATTGTTACATTATCACCAATAATAGCAGTTTCTCCTATAACAACACCAAAACCATGATCAATAAATAACCTTTTACCTATTTTAGCACCTGGGTGAATTTCAATACCTGTTTTTCTTTTTGCTTTTTCTGATATTAATCTTGCTAAAAAATAATGTTTTTTTAGATATAAATAATGAGATATTTTGTAATAAATTTGTACTTTTAAACTTGGATATAATAACACTTCAAAAATGCTATTAACCGCAGGATCTTTTTCTTTTATAAGTTTAATTTGTTCTTTAATTAGTTTAATCATTTTATCACCTTCTATTAATAAATTATTCAAATATATTTTTATTTGCAATAAAAAAGTCCATAAGTCTTATAATAATTTTTTCTTTTTAAATATAAGTGCAATTATAATTGAAACAATAATACAAAAACCAATTATAATTAAAAAACCATACTTTAAATCAGAAATAATTCCTAGATGAACATTCATACCAAGAAAAGACGCTACCATAGTTGGAACTGAGAAAATAATTGTTATACTTGTTAATATTTTCATAGCAATATTTAAATTATTAGATATTAAAGTTGCATATGTATCTGATACACTACTTAATATTTCTCTATAAATATTAGCCATTTCACTTGCTTGCTCATTTTCTATTGAAGCATCTTCTAAAAGGTCTAAATCTTCTTCATACATAGGAATAACATTTCCTCTATTAATCTTTTCAATAACTCTTTTATTTTCTTTTAAAGACGTAATAAAATATACTAAACTCTTTTCGATATTAAGTACATTAATAAGTTCTTCATTTTCTGATAAACTATGTAATTCTTTTTCAGTTTTATTAATTTCTTTATCTATCATTCTTAAGTATTTTAAATATAATTTAGCATTTTCATATAATATTTGAATTGTAAGTCTTGATCTAAGTGATGTATTTATATCTTTTATTTTTCCTCTTTTAAAAAGTTTTAAAACTTCTAGTTTTTGTGATGATATTGTAAGTATATGTTTATTACTACCAGTAATTATTCCAAGAGGAAGAGTTGAATATTTAACATTATCATCACCAATATATGGTGAATCTATTACAATCAAAGTTGAATCATCTTCTTTTTCAAATCTTGGAGTTTCTTCTTCATCTAGCATTTTTAAAATAAGATCTTTATCAATACCTGTTTTTAATGAAACAACTTCTATTTCTTCTTTTGTTGGTGAAACTAAATCAATCCAGCAGTTATCAATAACTTCATCTACTCTTTCAATCATATTACTTTCATTTGTTTTATATATTTTTATCATAAATACACCTCTTAAATCTTTTTCTATATCTATGATATTTATTTTTTCTAAAAAGTCAATACAAATATAAAAAAGGAGAATAATTCTCCTTTTAGTTTTCTGCTTCCTCTAGCATATTAGTTATAAATATTCCGTATCCTTTAGTACAATCATTTACAATAACATGTGTTACTGCACCTATTATTTTATTATCTTGAATTATAGGTGATCCGCTCATTCCTTGCACAATACCACCAGTTTTATTAAGTAAATTTTCATCTGTTATTTTAAACACAATATTTTTAGTCTTATCATTTAAATTAATCTTTTCTATTTCAATATTATATTCTGTTATTTCTTCTCCATTTAATACTGTTCGTATTTTTGCATTACCTAGTTTTACATCACCTTTTTTAGCAACATCATATAACTTACTATTATCTATATCATTTGTATAATTACCAAATATTCCGCTTTTAGTATTTTCTTTAACTACCCCATATTTTAACTTATCATCATAAGTAGCTTCCTTTTCACCCGGATTACCATTTTCACTTTTAGTAATTCCAGTAATATATGAATAGTATATTGAACCATCATTTATATTTAAAGTACTTTCTGTATTTTTATCTGCAATTTCATGACCTAATGCTCCAAATATTTTAGTGTTTGGATCTATAAATGTAAGTGTCCCAACACCATTTATTGTATCTTTAACATATAAACCTGTTTTATATTCACCATTTGATTCTACTAGTTTTAAAGAACCTGTATAACTCTTACCATTTCTATTATATTCTATATCTATTTTTGTCTTATCATCGTCTTTATTAATTTCACTTGTAAAATCATTTATACTTTCTATTTTATTATTATTTACTTTGGTTATATAATCTCCTGCTTTTATATTAGAATCTTTACTCACATATTCACCATTTATTTCATATGTACCAATAACTAATATTCCTTTAGTTTTAACCTCTATACCAATATTATTTCCGCCAACAATCAATTTGTCTGAATAAGCATATGCATTTATTGGTATAATAATTAATGAAATTAGAAGCGTTAAAAAAAATTTTTTAAATTTCATAATTAAGCTCCTTTGTAATCCGGATTACATTATTATTATGATTATTTAAAAAAATAATATAGCAATAAAAAAATACCAATTTTTTTGGCATTTTTTACTACTGCGCAACTGGCATTTTAATAAAAGGCGCTGAAGAATAATTTAATACTTTTATATCTTCATTCCCTGTAACATTTTCTTTTAAGTATTCTTTATCATTATTTACTTGATTACTAAATTCATAAAAATTCTTTTTATCTGCAAGTTCTAATGTTGGTTTCTTTTTAGTAACCATAAGTTCAAAAATTTGAAGATCTTTTTTTGCATCATTAAATTCTGCTTGTGCTTCTTCATTGTCAGGATTATTATTTAAGTATTCTTCCTTTTTCTCTTTAGTAGATTTAAGTGCATCATGAACTTCTTCTAAATAAACATCACTTTTTTCGCTAATAATTTTTTCAAATTTAAGCATTTTTTCATAATTTTTAAGTTGTTTTTTAATTCCATCAATTTGATTAACATAAATATGTGCATCCATGATGCTATAATTCATATTACCTACTTCTAAACCAGATACTTTAGCAAGTAGTGATTGTAATATTGCATACTGGCTTATATTAAATGGAAGCCCTAGAGGAACATCTGCACTTCTCTGATGAATATATGAATTAAGTTTACCATTCTTAACTTTCCATTCACTACTCCATACGCAAGATGGAAGTACTGCTGTTCTAAGATCAGCATCTTGCCATAAACTTATAAGCATTCTTCTATCATGAGGATTATTTTTAAGTGCATTTAAAACATAATCAAGTCTTTTATATTTATTAATTATATAACCATAAGCAGTACCAATTGTACCAGCATATTCTTTCCCATAAAATTTTGCCGCTTTTATATTTTTACCTTCAATATTTGATTTTGCTTTCATTCCTATGATTATATTACCGTCTAAATCATATACATTTACTTCTTTATCTTTATCATAATTTTCAGTAGTAGATTCATATATTCTGTATATTCCATCAGAATCTACTTCCCATTCATTCCAGATGTTATTTTCTCTTTCTCTTAGCCAAGATACATCATTAGTTTGTGCCTGATAAATCCAAAGCATTTCACTAAGAGCGTTTTTTAATAAAACCTTTTTACTTTCAAGAAGAGGAAACTCCTTTCCTAAATCAAGTTTGAAATTAACACCTTCAACACTTAAAGTATCTATTCCTGTTCTATTCTCAAAAAGTTCACCATTTTTTAAAATATCTTTTAATAGTTCACAATAAGCCTTATCAAAATCTCTAACAACAGCATCTTTTCTATTTACTTCTACTTCTTTTCCATTTATAACCATAAAACCCTCCATTTAATGAAAAACTATTCTTCTACATTAAAGTCAGACATTGTACCATTTTCATTTACTATTTTATTAACTGCTTTTTCTGCTTCATCTAACTTTTTAGAGCAGTCACTTGCAATTTTCATAGCTTCAGTATACTTATTAATTGCATTATCAAGATCAACATTACCTGATTCAAGTTCTTTAACAATTACTTCAAGTTCGCTTAATTTTTCCTCAAAACTTTTTTCTTCTTTACTCATTTTAATTCTCCTTTATTTCATTTACTTTAGCATTAATTATTCCATCACTTAAATTTACTTCAATCATTTCATCCTTTTTAATATTTTTAATACTTGTTAATACTTTATTATCTTTCTTAGTTATTGAATAACCTCTTTTTAAAGTATTTAACGGATTTAATATTTCAAGTTTATTAACTAAAACATTATAATCATTATATTTTTTCTCAATCATTTTAATTGGACTTGTAAATATAAAACTTGATTTTATAGAATCAAATTTAATTTTATTTGAATTAATAATATTTAAAATTACATTTTTACTTCTTTCTATATAATTAGACAGTTTTTCTTCTTTTACTTCATATATACTCATAGGACTTTTTAAAATATAACTATCCATTATTTTATTTAAATATTTTTTATCAGTTTCTATTTTAGTTTTTATATTTTTTGTCATTCTTATTCTATATTGATTAATAAGTTTTTTTAATTCTTCCTTTGATGGAACTGATACTTCAGCTGCTCCTGTTGGAGTTGCTGCTCTATAATCCGCAACAAAATCAGCAATTGTAAAATCAATTTCATGACCTACAGCACTAATTACTGGTGTTTTACACTCAAATATTGCTCTTGCAACTATTTCTTCATTAAAAGCCCATAAATCTTCCAGTGATCCTCCACCTCTACCTACAATTAAAGTATCAAGATTATATGTATCTGCTATTTTTATATTTTTTACTATATCATCTTTTGCTTCTTTACCTTGAACTAAAGATGGAAATAAAATTACTTCACAAAGTGGATATCTTCTATTAATAGTTGAAATAATATCTTTAATAGCAGCTCCAGTAGGCGCCGTAACAACACCTATTCTCTTCGGAATCTTTGGTATTTCTTTTTTATATTTTTGATCAAATAATCCTTCAGAGGCAAGTTGTTTTTTTAATTTTTCATATAATGCATAAAGATTCCCAACACCATCTTCTGTCATATCTGTTACATATATTTGATAGTTACCAGTTTGTTCAAATACACTTATTCTTCCCTTTACTAGTACTTTCATTCCATCTACTGGTTCAAAATTTATATTTTTTGTACTACTTGCAAACATAATTGCATTAATTCTTGATTCTTCATCTTTAATAGTAAAATAAAAGTGACCTCTTGAATGATGTTTAAAATTTGATATCTCACCCTTTATATAAACAGTTTGAAGATTAACATCATTATCTATTTTATATTTAATATATCTTGTTAGAGCACCAACAGTGATATAATTATTATTCATTATCTTCTCCATGATATATACTATCAAGTACAGCATTAATCATACTTTTTACTTTTTCATCTGAATATTCATTAGCAAGTTCTACTGCTTCATTAATTGCTACTATTTCTGGAGTATCAGTATAAACTAGTTCATAAATACCCATTCTTAAAATAGCTTGATCAGTTTTACCAAGTCTATCAATTGTCCAATCTTTTAAATGTTTATTTGCAATTCTATCAATATCATTTTTATATTCAAGTACACCATTTACTATTTCATTTACAAAATCATTTTCTACAGGTACAGATTCTTTTATAACATCTTCTACCTTATAATCAATATGATTTGATTCATATAAAAATATTTGATATAAAATTGTCATTATTTTTTTTCTAAGTTCTGTTCTATTCATTTTTCTTCACCTATTTAATTTTATCATAAAAAAATAAAAAAAACTATCATATATATAGTTTTTTCATATACTTTTTGTAAGTATTTGTCTTTTTAGGATTATTTATGTAGTATATATCAAGTATTATTGTAACTATAGATAATATTATAAGAATATATATTACATACATTTTAGTTAAATCAATGTTTCTATTAAGTGTAAAATTTTCATTTGATAAAATAACATTATAATAATCACTACTATTTAATAGTTCTTTAATACTTTTTTTATTTTCATCAAATGATTCTATATTTAAATATACTTTATCTGTAATAATTGTATTATCTCTTAAAAAAATCATTACTTTTTTATTATCAAAATCTAATGTATATAGATTTATTTTTTTTTCATTTTTATTTTCTAAAGAATATACTTCTAGCTTTGCTTTTCTTAAATCAGCACTAACATATCTTTCTTTATTTTTAATCGCATCATCAAGTGATTTACTATTATTTATATTAACATATTCATTATTTAAAACCTTTAAATAATCTGAAGAGAAAAATATTAATGAAATTATACATAAAATAATCATTACTATACTTAACATTAAACTTTCTTTCTTTTTTTTAATTACTTTTATTTCTATGTTACTCATATAACCACCTACTATAACAATAATAACACAAAAGAACTAGAAATATCTAGTCCATAAAGAATTTATAATAAAAATTATATGCAGAATAAATATCAAATTTACTAGTTACTTCATATGGTGCATGCATTGAAAGTACTCCAATACCAGCGTCTACTACTTCTATTCCTTTATTCGCAAGTATATAGGCAATAGTTCCACCACCACCTAAATCAATTTTACCTAGTGTTGATACTTGATATTTTATGTTATTTTTTTCTAATATATTTCTTACATATGCCATATACTCAGCATTCGCATCACTTGCGCCAGATTTACCTCTTGAACCTGTGTATTTATTTAAAACAATACCTCTTCCTAAGAATGATGCATTATTTATTTCTGATGCACTTTTATATATTGGGTCATATCCAGCATCAACATCGGCAGATAACATTTTGGAATTATTATATACTTTATTTAATGCTCCTGGATAATTTTCATCCTTTTTATTTAATAGTTCATTTATAAACATATCAAATGTTTCAGAGTACATTCCAGTATTTCCAACGCTTCCTATTTCTTCTTTATCCGCTAAAATTGTTATACATGTTTTTTCTGGATTTTGAGTATTTAATATCGCTTCTAAATTGCAATAAGAACATACTTTATCATCTTGGCCATATGCCGCAATCATTGATTTATCAAATCCTAAGCTTCTTGCTTTAAATGCTGGAACTATTTCAAGCTCAGAACTTAAAAAATCTATTTCCTTTATTCCATATTTTTCATTTAGTAATGAAAGAATATTATATTTTATACTATCCTTTTCTTCATCAAATGGAATACTTCCAATTAATAAATCTAAGTTTTCTCCTTCAATTCCATCACCTAAAGTTTTCTTTTCTTGTTCTTTCGCTAAATGTGGAAGTAAATCAGTTATTGTAAATATTGGATCATTTTCATCTTCTCCAATATTAACTTCTACTTTTTCACCTGTTTTCTTTATAATAACACCATGAATTGAAAGTGGAATTGTAGTCCATTGATATTTTTTTATCCCACCATAATATTGTGTTTTAAAATATGCAAAACCATCATCCTCATACATTGGATTAGGTTTTAAATCAAGTCTTGGTGAATCTATATGTGAACCTACTATATTTAGTCCATTAGATAAAACTTCCTTACCAATAACAGCAATATATACACATTTATTTCTATTAATATAATATACTTTATCGCCAATATTTAAAGTACCTTTTTCTTCAATATTAATAAAACCATTATTATCAAGTAATTCTTTAGCATTCTTGACAAATTCTCTTTCAGTTTTAGATTTATTTAAAAAATCCATATATCCTTCCGAAAATTCAAATACATTCTTTTTTTCTACTTCATTTAGGTTTAACCAACCTGTTTTCTTATTATTAATTATATCTTTTCTTTCCATTTTATCCTCCTTTTATTATTATAACAAATATATCATAAAAATATTAAAAAAAAGAAAGATTTTTGTTGATGGCATATTAAATTATACTTATAATTTATATCAAGGTATTATTAAATTTATTAATAATTGTGATAAAAATAAATTCTTAAATATTATTCATAATGTAGCAAACAAAAAAATTAAATAAATATTCTAAAACTGCCATTAAAACTTTCTTGAATTTCGAAGATTATATAATTAATGTTTTCAATTATGATTTATCTAATTATTTAGTTGAAGATACCAATAACCTTATTAAACAAGTTAAGCATAATGCTTGTGGTTATAGAAAATTTTCTCATTTAAAAGCTAGAATTATGCTTATTAAAGGTATTTGTAATCCTCTTTTAACATAATAAAAGAAGACTATTTCTAGTCACCTTTTACAGTTCATTTATCATTAGTTTTTTTGTCTACCAACACTTCTTGACATTGAACCATATATTTGTTATGCAATAATGATTCTCATTATATATAAAGGAAGATTAAAATTATAAAAAAAAGATTCAGAATTTTTTCTAAATCTTTGTTTTACCTTGTCCTTTCTTTTGTTTCATTAGTCATTTGATAATTATATAGTCTTTCAAGTTGTTCATTGTCTATATGAATTACTTTACCACCTTTAGGGTTAATTTTTTTACCACCAAAAACTATCCATATTGCATCAAGTGTCATATCTGGCATTGAAGCTTTACCGTCAGTAAAAATTATTTTATTTTCAACTTGTCTTGAGAAAGCACCCACAGCAACATCGAAGTCAGTACCTCCTCTACCTTCAAATCGCATCTTTTCTATATCTTCTTCTGTTC
>ERZ773116.2117-NODE-2117-length-16528-cov-9.311297_pt1 | contig 16528 bp, 9 predicted proteins | sample MGYA00580563_ERZ773116 | MGnify/ENA primary metagenome ERZ773116 (study PRJEB29015, sample SAMEA2737864) | human gut metagenome | biome: human gut; feature: human-associated habitat; material: faeces | place: China | collected 2012 ... | reverse complement strand
CCTTCCACACCACGCTGATAGTTTGCCAGCATCTGATACACTTTATTTCCCTCTTTCCCTATAGAGACCAGCGTGCCGACTCCGCTTTTCAAGACATGCCCACAAAAGACAGCTATCACATTGCGATGTTTGAGAAGCAATTTCTCCCAGATTCCAGCACCATCGTTCACTGTGCGCCCAGACTCTTTGCCGATGCCATATCCTTGAGGGCGCCACCAGTCTTTCCCGTCATGCAACGTACTGTCACAATACAAATAGGCGTGTGTATTCAATATGACAAGCTTATCCGGATGAATACCCACTATGGAATCGGCCCATTGCAGAGCCTCATCAGAAGGCCCGAATTCCAGATTCAAGACCAGCCAATCGGTATCGCCCGACCTGAAATTTATGAAATAGTTATCCAATGTCTTTCCATCTGCACTACCTCCCCAATAGCTCTTCCGCTTATAGCCGGAAAGAGGAAAATACTTGTTGGCCATTGCAGTGTTATGTATGTCCGAAAACTTACCGGGTTTACTGCCAATATCGTGATTTCCCCATACGACAGAATAAGGTATTCCTGCTTGGCTGACACGATGAAAAGCTTTCTGCATATATGCCCATTCCACCGGAGAATTATCTTGTGTCAAATCTCCCACTTGGAACACGGCATCTATTTTCTTACGGTTGGCAACCAACCAGTCCACTTGCGAATCGAAGACCTCCGGACATTGCTCCAGATAAGTCTGCGTATCCGGCAATACCACAAAAGTACTTACCCGACCGGAAGTGGTGCAAGAAGTTAAAAAAGCGCCCCCTAAAAAGAGCGCTCCGATAACAGACAATATTCTCATCATTTTTTCTTCTGATTAAACAGCCACTCCATAAAATCAGGATAGTTGAAAGCCGGATTCCAACTACCATGATTACAACCAGGAAATTCAATATATTCCACATCGGCACCAATAGCTTTCAAGGCCCGATATGCTGCACGCGATCCTTCAGGAGTTACTACATTATCCGCATCTCCATGAAAAATACGGAACTTGACCGATTTGCCAGCCTTCAACCGTGCCGGATTCACTGTTCCACAAATAGGTATTGCTGCCGCAAAAATCTCCGGATAGCGGACAGCCATGTCAAATGTACCCATTCCTCCCATAGAAAGTCCCATAACATAGATACGGTCTTTGTCTATCTGCGGCATGGCCAGATAGAAATCCAACAACTCTTTCAACGTACGGAAAATAGGAGAAACAGGCACTTCCAACGGCATATCTGCCGGAGCAAAAGATGAAGGGCGCTCCGTATATGCCCAATATCCGGTTTCAGGACACTGCGGAGCCAAAATAAACGCCGGATACTTTTCGCGGTTTACAGGATTAAGCCACATCTGCCCACCATGAACCAATTGTTTCTCATTATCATTGCCACGCTCTCCGGCACCATGCAGGAAAAGCACCAAAGGATACTTTTCATCAGGTTTCATCACCTCTGGACGCAACAAACGATACAACAATGTATCTCCACGGGAAGAGATATAAGTTTCCTTTTGAAAGGTTTCTTGTGCAAACGAAAACAAGAAAAAGAATAATCCACAAAGGATGCCGATTATACGTTTCATCTTATTATTTATTTTACATGTTTAACTTCCGAACGTAAAGATACACCATTTTCATTGAAAGCCTCCACACAAAAATAATAATCCTGATCAGCAGTAAGGGTTTTCATCAATAAATCAGTCTTATCATAGACCATCCAAGAGCTGTAAAGTTTGTCCGGTGCAATGCCCCAAAGTATGTTGTAACCTTGTGCACCTTTCACAGCCTCCCAACGGATGGAGATGTCACGACGGTCTGCTTGGCGGTCAAGTACCAACTTTTTGGGTTGTTGCGGTGCCTTCCCCGTACCCAATCCAAAGACGCGAAGTTCAGATATAGCCAGATTCGGTGTCGGTATATCTATATTTTTATAACGGATATAACGGGCAGACTTGGGTAATGCCAGTTCAACATAATCATTCGGAGTATCCCTATAACTTTCCTTACGGTCCACCAATATATCCCAATTCTCACCATCAAGAGAACCTTCGATGAGATAACGGTGATGGAGTCCTTCGTAGCGACCGTACATATTACTTTGATAATCGTGATAGTTTATCTGAACAGCATACACATCAGCAGGTTTCTCTAAATCAATCATCACCCACTGCCGTTCGTCATTAGCCTCGGCAAGCCAAAAAGTTTTAGTCAGTTCATCCGTTAGGGCATCTGCCTTAAATTCGTCTTTTGTAGTAAAAGCCGTCACCGGCTTGCCATACGAGAGCAACATCCAGCCACGGAACTGTCCAGCCTTGCCCGGTACGGCAGGTGCATAACGGGGATAGTCTCCGAAACGGGTATCTACATACATAATGCCATCTTTATCAAACCCTGCCGGAAACATACAAAGGCGACGTTCCCAATTCACATTGATAGAGAGTGACATCGAAGCAAAATGCCAATACTGCCCCCCAGGACCAAGCACGGTACTTCCATGTCCGGCACCGTTCATATAACCACCCGGCTTGTAGGACACCGGATTATGCTTTTGGTAAGTATAAGGCCCCATCGGATAATCGGCCACATAAACACCATCGGCATAGACATTGAATTCCGTTCCCGGAGCACCGTATTGCATATAGTATTTCCCATTATGCTTCGTCAGCCAAGGCCCCTCAATATATCCGCCCAATACAGTATCCGTATGGTTTTCACCGAAACGTTCCCAGCCATGTTTAGGCATATCCAAATTGAAGAGTTCTTTCGTTTCTCCCTTCTTGATGAAACGCCGGTTCTTGTCCAGTTCCATTCCCCTGATAGGATACACATTGGAAGAACCCCAGAACATATACGCTTTACCGTCATCGTCAATAAACAAATCGGGATCTTGCAGATTATGCAAAATTGCCGGAACAGCTTCCCAGTTTCCTGAAGCCGGATTATCCGTATAAAGGATACTCATGGAACCGGAAGGATCACCGGTCACATAAAGTACCGAATCTTTGTAATTATGTGCCGCCGGAGCATTACACCCTTGCGGATACCAGTTCCTGCCCGGACGTACAAACTCCCAGTTCAGCAAATCCCTGGAACGCCAATAACCGTGTGAACGGGTAACAAACATATAATATTCACCCCGGAACTCCACCACAGCAGGATCGGCACCAGAACGGTAGGAGATATTCTTATCCGAATTATAAATCATGTACGTGTAATCGATATTTAAAGGATTACAATAAGTATCCATATGCATGTCTTGTGCAGAAAGGAAATTCGCCAAACACAACAGCAGCACCAAACCACTTAATCTTTTCATCATATTATCCATATTTATATTATTATACTACAGCCCTACCTACGTCACAAAGTTTCTACAACAATGGTCGTACTGATTTTATCAGGAGCGTCTAAAGGTAAAGAAAATATATGATTGTCTCCCATTTTGTCTATAGGTAAAGAAGTTTTCTTCGCATCAATCAATAAATAGGCCCGTTTTATCCCAGAGCCAAAATCCGGGACAAGAAGTTTGCCGTCTTTCGGCCAATATTGAGTAAAAACATGCAAATAAAGAAACTGTTTACCGTCCACTTCTTTTCTGGTAGCTCTTCCCCAATCGAGTTGGCTAACAAACGGACTCGGTATTGTACCATAAATAGCTTCACTGTTCACCTTCATCCAACTGCCGACTTCCTCCAAGCAATTGATGCTTTCAGCAGGGAAAGTACCATCTGCTTTCGGACCGATATTCAATAGATAATTCCCCCCTTTACTGGTAATATCAATCAATTTTTGAAGAACATCCTCTGTAGTCTTCCAGCGTATATCATGGGCAGCATATCCCCAATTGTCATTCAAGGTCATACAAGTCTCCCAATCTGTACCATCTCCATTGGAAGGCATATCAGGTATGCTTTGTTCCGGAGTTTTAAAATCACCCGTCAGCTTATCCTCCATTCGGTCATTAAAAATTAAACGTTCCGTACCAGGTATGTTCTTGATAGCTTTCATCATACGATATTTAAATTCGGGAGCGCTGCTTGCTCCCATATCCCACCAAATAAGATCAACTTTATAATCATTTATGATAGTGTGTAAATGAGGGATAACTATTTCATCCGTATATTTTGCTTTGTCTGCATAGGAAGCTTCCCGATTAGGCGCGTCATTTTGCGGAATCCATCCCATCCCCCCCGGATTATTCCAGTCCAATGCCTGCGAATAATAAAAACCTATTTTCAGACCGGCCTTCCTCGCTTCATTCACCAGTTCTTTCAATATATCCCTGCGGATATCTGTATCTTTAAAAATAGTATGCCCCACAGGTGTATTTAAAAGTGCAATGCCATCATGGTGCTTTGAAGTAATGACAATATATTTCATCCCTGCCTCTTTAGCCATCCTTACCCATTCTTTAGCATCGAATTTTTCTGCTTTGAAATCCTCCTTTGCCCGCTTCAGATACTCATCCCTGGGTATTTGAGCCGCAAACATTATCCATTCGGCATATTGCCCTCTTTTATAAGGTTTGCCTGTAGTTGGGTCTGTCTTTATACTCCCATCGGAAGATACCCATTCAGGACGATAGCATGAATAGTAATCTTTTATCATGCCGTCAGCCTCTATCCAAGGATGTTTTTCATTTGTCTGCAGAAACGTGGGTCCTGTATAATGCCCACCTAATGCAGAATAAGGGCCCCAATGGACAAACATCCCAAAACGGGCTTCACGCCACCACGCCATCCGCTTATCCTTTTGCCTTTTTGTCTCAGCGGTAGCTACATAAAGTTTCTCGCTCTCGCGACTGAACTCTCCATGACTATTCCTAGCCTTCACTGAGAAGAAGTAAATATCAAACGAATTCAGCCCTTCCACTGTAATGCGATTTTCTTTAACAGTCTTATATAAAGTATCTTCCTTGTAAACCTCATAACTTACAGCCTCTACTACATTCTCCCAAATAAGTTCTACGCTATTTGTACCTACACGACTAGCCTTCAAATGACAAGGTATGCGATTGGTAAATGGATCTTGTTGAGCAGACAACATTACACAGCCTACTACTAAAATGATTAATAAATAGATTCTTTTCATTCTAAACTTCATTTATACGTCATAATAATATGCACTATTATTTGCACAGAGATTCAGGAACATCATATTCTTCCTGCAGGCGGGCAAGTTCCGCTTTCAATTCTGCAGCAACCTTCTCCATCCCTTTTTCACCATACAAATTATGCATTTCTGCCGGGTCCTCCTTCAAATCATAAAGTTCCCACTTGTCATCCACATAAAAATGCATCAATTTATAGCGCTCCATCTTGACACCGTAATGTGCACGGACACTATGAAAACCGGGGAATTCATAATAGTGATAGTAAAGTGACTTCCTCCAGTTTCGTGGAGTATTTTCTCCCTCTACCAACCGACGAAATGACACTCCCTGCATGTCTTCAGGAATCTCAATTCCACACATATCGAGAAAAGTGGGAGCGAAATCAATATTTTGAGTTAATCCTGTTACCTGCGTTCCAGGCTTAATATGTCCCGGCCAGCTCATTACCATCGGCATACCGAAAGACTCCTCGTACATAAAACGTTTATCAAACCAACCGTGCTCGCCCAGATAGAACCCCTGGTCTGTAGTATAAACGACAATCGTATTTTTATCCAATCCGGTACGCTTCAAATAATCCAATATTTCTCCTACACTCTCGTCCACGCTTGCCACACAAGCCATATAATCCTGCAAATAACGCTGATATTTCCATTCTGCCACCTCTTTGAAAGTACGCTGTTTCGAATAAAATTCATTGTTCCGTTCACGATAGGCATCCATAAAACGGCGGCGCTCATCCGGCTCCATCGTACCAAGAAAAGCATGAGGCCACGGGTCGAATAGCAGACTGTCGCTATTCATACCCGCAACCATCTTCAAGTCGTGACCTTCGTACATATCACGGTATATATTCATCTTCTGCATTTGTGCCGCATAACGTCCTTCGTATGCATCATAATAATTGTCGGGTAAAGGGAACTGCGTGTGTTCGTACAAATGATAATGCCGTTCGGCAGGCACCCAATTACGGTGAATGGCTTTGTGATGCATCATCAGGAAAAAAGGTTTATTCTTATCCTCGCGCCCACTCATCCAGTCTTCACAATATTGAGTGATGAGGTCAGTTACATATCCTTTATGCCGAGTGGTATCTCCCTCGGTAATAAAATACGGATTATAATAATCTCCCTGATCATTCAAAATCATCCAATGGTCAAACCCGGTAGGCTTTGAAACAAGATGCCACTTGCCGATAATGGCTGTTTCATAACCGTTTGCTTGCAATATCTTCGGCAGTGTCTGCTGCGAACCGTCAAATCCTTTATTTCCATTCCTCATAAAACCATTCTTATGACTATGCTTACCAGTCAGTATGGCTGCACGACTGGGACCGGAAATGGAATTGCAACAGTAATTATTCTGAAATACCGCCCCTTCATGCCCAATACGGTCAATATGGGGAGTAGGAGCTATTTTACCTATGGGATGTCCATATATACTCATTGCTTGTCGGGCATGGTCATCACTCATGATAAAAATAATGTTAGGACGCCTGTTTCCTATTCCTTGTTTCTGTTCTTGTCCTTGCATCCAAACCGAAGGAACAAAGGGCAACAAGGCAATTCCCCAGGATAGTTTATTTTTCATGTATTCATTATTTGTTGTAATTTATCAAAGGCGTAATACCGTTTTATAATTTACTGATTATCAGTACAGTTAGAATACAGTGCATTCAGTATACGACTGAACCCTATTCAGTATACGACTGAATGGCATTCACTATACGACTGAATTAGGTTCAGTATACAAGTGTTTCTTGAGCCCTTATGATTTGTAAATAATGCAGAATAGAATTAGACGAGTGCCTCTTTACAGTTTCAAAGTAACCAATACGGGAGCATGGTCGGAAAGATAGCCATTGTCCGGCTTATCGCCAACTGTGCGGTAACGCTCCACCTCTACAGAAGCATTTACGAATATAAAATCTATCAGCCTGCGCTTCTCCACCGGAATACGTCCGAAGTCATGAAAGCTCCATGTCGGTCCGTAAACGACCTTTGCCGTGGAACAAGCGTTCCTCATTCCACCTTCCGTCAATATAGTGACCGGCTCGGAGTCTACCGTTCCATTAAAGTCTCCAGTGATAATTACCGGAAGCTCTCCCGCTATTTGCTTTATCTTCTCGAGTATTAACTTAGCGCTTTCTCGACGTGCCACCTCACCTACATGGTCAAAGTGGGTGTTGAAAGCAGCTACTTTCCTGCCACTCACCTTGTCTTTCAACACAGCCCAAGTCACGATACGCTCGCATGCCGCATCCCAGCCTTTCTTTCCGATGGAATCGGGAGTCTCACTCAGTCCGAAATCTCCGTTCTTTAAAAGCTCAAAACGCTCTGTCTTATAAAAAAGGGAGCAATATTCGCCTTTCTCTTTTCCATCTGCACGACCTACGCCAAGGGCAGTATATTGAGGAAGACGCTCCTTCAAGTCATTGAGTTGATTCTTTACCACCTCCTGCATGCCCACAATGTCCGGAGCATAATAAGCAATCATCTGTGCTGCATTATCCTTACGGTATTTCCAGTTATTCATACTGTCCGCTACATGATCCAGACGGATATTAAACGACATCACCTCCACCTTAGCTTCCGGTTGCTTGCCGCACGAGGCGACAAGCAATACGAAAGCAACCAATACACTATTGAAAAGCACGTTTTTCATGGTTATAATCCTTTTTAATCTATATAAAATTTACCAAAATCAAATCCTGCCAAACCTAATCAGCCTTATTCAAATAAGGAGACGTAAAGCCTAATCTCTTCAATCCCTTCTGTACATCGGGATGACTCATGAAAAGCTTCCAAATTAAACCGGTGCGATAGTTCTCTATCATCACAATAATCGGTCCCTGGTCAATGGCAAGATACGAAGGCGCAAACCAATCCTCAGTCAGATTAAATGCATCTTTGAACCCATATTCACCCCAAAGACGGTCACCCAGTTCTTCATAGAAATAGCGCATGGCCTCCAAAGAATATTCCGGTGTATAAGGGATGGATGAAAGGGCCGCAGTAGGCGTAATCACGCCGCGATCATTTCCGGGGCTATGGGCCGAATAGCCTTTATCACCGTCACTGGCTGTCAATCCCCAGCATTTCTCACCGTAACCCTTATATCCCTTCGGATTGTCGATACAATAGGCACGGTTAATCAAGGTATGGGCCTTCATTTGTTCCTCGTAGTCAGCATAGCGGTCCTTCAAGCCATGCGGATCAAGCCCCATGTAAGAGTAATGAGTAAAGAACAAAGGACCGCCCTTACCGTTATCGTTTCCGAGAGGAAGCCTGATGCCATAATACTCCCGACCATTCAGAAAAGTATTCGCATTGACCCAGCCTTTATGATAAACACTCTCGGCAATCGGATAAGTAGGAGAAGACGCACCTAAAATATAAATAATGTGGCACTCGTTATGACCTTTAATCTGATGGTTCATCGCCCACCCGTTATAGGGTGACCAATGCCAATACATCACATCTTGCCCCTGAGTGAAAAAATTCCACTCTGCTTGGCGCCACAGATTATTAATCATTCCCCGGATACGGTTTTCCGTCGGATTATCCTTTATAAAATACTGATGGGCAGCCAACAAACCTTCGAACATGAAAGCGGATTCTACAATATCGGCTCCATCATCCTTACGGCTGAAAGGAATGGTCTTACCGGTTTTACCGTTCATCCAATGTGCCCACATGCCGTGATAACTGTCGGTATTCTTGTCGCTCAAGAAACGAACAATCTTCAGTATACGTTCAGCACCTTGTTCACGGGTGATAAACCCGCGTTCTATGCCGACAATGATAGCCATCACTCCGAATCCCGACCCACCAATGGTAGCTGTCTCGGCACCACCGTTACTCCGTTCATGCGCCAATCCGGATTCAGGATGGGCAAAATCCCAAAAGTAACGGAAAGTTTGCTTCTGAACGAGGGTCATAAGTTCGTCGTCAGAAAGCCGCTTCTGCTTTTTCTGTCCCGAAATCAAATTAAAAGGGTATAGCAAAAGTATCAAATATATTAATATTCTCATCATAATCATTCTTTTAGTTTAAGCACGGACTCTGAAAGCCAAGCTTCTTCAGTCCTTGTTGGATTTCCGGTATAGACATAAATAAATTCCAAAGGAGACCTGTTCTATAATTCTCTATCATACAGATTATCGGCCCTTGGTCAATGGCTATGTACTGAGTATCGTACCAATCTGCCGTCAAATTAAAGGCATCTATAAAACCATAATCTTTCCAAAGTTTGTCTCCCATCTTATAATAGAAGAAATGCAGCGCTTCCATTGACTCCTCCGGAGTATAAGGAAATGCAGACAAAGCAGCTGTTGGAGCAATGACCCCTTTATCATTAGTAGGTGAATGAGCTGAATATCCCGTATCGCCGTCACTTGCCGTCAACCCCCAACAAGAAGCGCTATAACCCGTATATCCTTTAGGATTTTCCTTACAATAATTGTAATTAATCAACGTATGATTGCGATTTTGCATCCAGTAATCGGCATATTGGTCTTCCAGTCCTTGTGGGTTAATGCCTAGAAAAGAATATTGAGATAAGAACAGCGGTCCCCCTTTATCCGAACCTAAAGGAAGAGTGATGCCATAATAAGATTTTCCATTCCTGATTCCTCCATTTTTAGCCCAGCCCGCTTCATATACAACTTTATCGATAGCATGTGTTGGAGACGAAGCAGCAAGTATATAAGTAATCAGACACTCATTCCATCCTCTTATTGCCAGGTTCTTCTCAAAACCGTAATCGGGACTCCAATGCCAATATAGTACATCTTCACCATTTTTCCGGAACCAAGTCCAGTCAATAGCTTCCCAAAGACGGGTTATGTCGGCACGCAACCTGCTTTCTACTTCCGTATTTTCCTTGAAATAGGCTCGAGCGGCAAGCAAACCTTGAAATAACAAGGATGTCTCAACCAAATCGGCACCGTTGTCTTTCTCACTGAAAGGTTTGGTTGCTCCCGTTGCGCCATTTATCCAATGTGCATAAGCACCATGATAAGCCGTACATTCCTTATCAAGAAAAGTAACTATCTTCTGCACTCGTTCAACAGCTTGCTGACGGGTAATAAAGCCCCGTTCAGCAGCTACCAGCATGGCCATCACGCCAAAGCCGGTACCACCGGTAGTAACGACATCGCCCGAAGTAGTACGTTCGCGCGCCATTCCGGAATATTCATGCCCAAAGTCCCAGAAGTACTTAAAGGTCTGCTTCTGTACCAATGTCAACAAGTCCTCATCAGGGATACGCTCAAACTTATCTGTATCATCCATTCCTGTCTTAATCATACAAACCTTGCCATTGGAAAGCAGTGTCCCGGAAGTGGATTTCACCCCCGGATTGACAATCAATTTATACGATGACAAGATTTTAAACCCCTCCTTAGGAGTCATCGATACTTTTTTCTCTTGCAGGAACTCATAATCGCAGCTTATGGGAAGCTCCTCATGTTTCAAAGCAATATTGTTACGGGCTGAAGCCTCATCTACAGCATCCGAGAACTCCAAAACAATGGCTACATTGGGAGCAACATTCTCAAATGTCTGTTGGTTTTGTTGGTCACCCACAATGATATTCTTCAACTCGAAAGGCTGATTCACTTCAGGTTGATTATCACCACTGCACGCAACCAACAAAAGACATACTATGAAATATAATACTTTCATCCTATCATCAGATTAAAGTGTAGCTTCATTCTTTTCCAGAGTAAATACTCTGAATTTCGGTTGCCGTCAACACCTTGTCATATAAGCGGAACTGATCAAGCTGACCGGGAAAGTTCTTTGCCCAGGTTTGTGCTCCTGCACCCGAAGTAAGACTCGGAGTAGTGCTGAACTGAAATGCACCAACAGCCAAAGAAGCGCCTACATTATTAAACTTCAATTTCCCACAATCTGGCAATTCTTTGGTAAAGACACCCTCACCATTACGATAAACAGTAATGGTAGAAGTATTGCCATCATACACAAAAGCCAGATGCACCCATTCGCTACCAAAAATATCATCTATTTTTGCCTCAACCCATCTTTCATCATTCTCTTTTGCTGTCTGATTGAAGATATGAACCTTGAAAAATGCCTGAGTCTCGCTATTATTATTCTCCAAGAAGATGTCGAAGTTGCCCCAGAATTTAATAGAGTTAGGGATAGAGAACAAACCTTGCGCAGAAGTATTCTTAGTGGTTCTCATCCAGAAAGCTACAGTCAAATCACCGATAGTGGGCATGTTATTTTCCAATATAGAAGGAGTCTTGGCCAAAATGTAAGCATTCTCAGCACCTTGATAGGCCATGCCAGCGATTCCGTCTTCCGCAAACTTGGCATTACCGTTATCTGCTACCAAAAATCCCCATTCACCTTTATCCCGAATGTCCTCTTCATCAAAAGGAAGATACATCTTCAAAGGGGTAGTAGGTACTTCACCTGTACTCTCAGGGTAGTCGAAAGCAGGATGATCCATATCCTGAAAACAAGACTGCATACACAATGCAAACAGGCAAGAAGCCACAGATACTATATATTTTTTCATAAGTAGTTAGTACATTTATAGATTAATAATTGGGATTTTGAACCAATACACCATTCGACTTGTCAATTTCGTCTTGCGGAATGGGCAACAAAGCATGTCTGTCTTGATAACCGGTCTTGCCTGCCGCATGAAGTACCTCTTTAGCAATACCCCAACGAACCAAGTCGTAGAAACGGTCGAACTCCATACCTAACTCAACACGTCTTTCATGACGAATGGCCTCACGCAGTTCATTCTGGTTGTTGGTCGTCACTTCCGGTAGAATTCCGATATTATTGCCACGAGCACGAGCGCGCACCATCTCCAAATAGTTACGGGCAGAAGATAAATCACCCAATTCACAAGCAGCTTCGGAAGCCATTAATACCACATCAGCATAACGTATCAGACGAATATTTACCCAATATCCTCCCTTTGTGAATTTCAAACGCATCGCCGGGTCCGTATATGCCTTCTTGTTAAAGTATTTAGCTATAACATCAGCATTCGAAATAGGTTTCTCACCATAAGGCTTGTTAGCAGGTATGGACTCTGGATCGTCCTTGCCGTTGCGTATAAAATAAAGCAAAGTTTCGTCTTTTCTCGGATCTCCCTCTTCAAAAGCATCTGCCAATTCTTGAGTAGCGGTGTGTTGCCCCCAACCGAGATTCCACTCGCCTGCGCCACGTACACCCTGAACGGAAGCAAACTGGCTTCCTATGTCATTAGAACCTGGTTGTGATTCTGTTGCCGTACATTGCAATTCAAAAACAGATTCACTACAGTTTTCACCTTTTTCTCGGAATATGTCTTCATAAGGTGTTTTCAGATTATATAAACCGGAGTTAATCACTTCTTCAGCGGCAGCCTTCATATTCCCCCAGTCATTACGCATCATGTATGTGCGTGCATGAAGAGAACGAGCAGCTCCCCAAGTGAGACGACCTACATAAAGTTGCTCCCACGTTCTGGGCAGACTGTTTTCGGCTTCCGTAAGGTCAGAATCTATTAATTCATATATCTTTGCCACAGAAGACTTTGGAACATTTGCCTCAGCTGCATCATAAACTTTAAAGTCAATCAAAGGCACTTCACCAAAAGCGCGTACAAGGTTGAAATAACAGAAAGCACGTACAAACAAAGCTTCCCCCTTATTGACGAGGTCACCTTCTGTCAATGACGGATTTTGGCTCATCTCATCAAGCAAATCATTTACCTTATGTATCAATGAATAGTTATCATTCCAATAACTCTTAATCATCCCATTACTTGCCAAATATTCAAAGTCATCGAACATCTTGCCGGTAGCTGCTCCATCGGACAATGTACTTCCTTTCTCTGCGTCCTCAGAACGCATACCGTGGATTGCCAATGCAGTATTGCCGCTTGTCAAATGAAAACCGCGCAACTTGGCATACATATTAAAAACCTGTGTTTCATAAGTACCACCAGTCAAATCATCCTCTGTCTGTTGTCCAAGCGGTTTTCTATCAAACATATCCTCACACGAAGTTAGTGCAAAGCTTACTGCTAAAAATGCTATATAATAAAATATCTTCTTCATAGTCTGTCTCTATATAATTTTAGAAAGTCAAATTAAAACCAATCGTATAAACTGTAGGCATAGGATAGCCTCCACCATCAATACCAAACGAAATAGCACTTCCGCCCACTTCCGGAGTATATCCTCCATTACGGCTCCAGGTCTTGGGATTCTGCACATTGGTATAAAGACGCAGTGACTGTACCTTGATACGATTCAACAGTCGTTTGTCAAAGTTATACCCCAATTCGATATTACGGATTCTGAAGAAACTGCCATCTTCGATGAAATACGTGGAAGCCTCCTGATTTATTTTGTGTGAAGGGTCGAGCAAGGGCTCCCAATTGGAAGTGCCCTCTCCATGCCAACGATTCAATTGCTCTGTGCGATAATTCAGTTGTGCATAGCTACTGCTTCCCCAATTACGGTAAATTTCATTTCCATAAACACCCATCATGTCAACAGTCAGGTCCAGATTCTTCCATCCCAAATTAACATTAAAACCGTAAGTAAAATCAGGAGTTGGATTACCTATCATTGTACGGTCATTATCAGTAATTTTGCCATTACCGTCAACATCAGCAAATTTCAAGTCACCCGGTGTTACCGAGCCAACCGAGTTAATCGGAGAGAAACGGATGTCGTCTTCGTTCTGATATACACCCTCAACCTTGTAACCATAGAAATAGCCAATCGGATAACCTTCGGAAACACGTGAGGGACCACTGATAATATTATAGTCTTTGTTTACCAGTGAAAGCACCTTGTTATCAATAGTGCTCAAATTAGCACCTAATCCATATCTCCAATCTCCCCCAATCTTGTCGTTCCAAGAAGCACTAAGTTCAAAACCGCGATTGCGAATCTCACCCACATTCTGTAATCCGGGAACAGTACCTGCAATACCCGGAATGGAAGTCAACATATCTTTTGTTGTTTTGTTATAATAAACCGGAGAAAGCTGCAAACGATCATTGAACATATGCATGTCAAAACCTACTTCCCATGAATAATTACGTTCCCATCCCAAAGTAGGTGAAATCAGTTTGTTGGGGCCTTTACCCGCAATGATATTGTCACCGAACACAGCTGAACCCGAACTAACAATGGTGGCATATGCCGGATAACCGGAACCAGTATTCTGGCTACCCAACACCCCCCAAGAGCCTTTCAACTTCAAGAAGTTAATTACATTCTGGTTCTGCATAAACTTCTCTTCGGTCATTACCCAACCGGCACCGAAAGAGTAAAAGTTGTCCCAAGTATTACCTGTCTTATAGAAAACAGATGAACCGTCCCTACGGAAAGAAGCATTAAGTAAATAACGATTCTTGTAGTTATACAATGCTCTGAACAAATAAGACATGGTAAATCTGTCACTCTGAGAACCGCCATTAGTTGCCGTAGATACATCGTCGATGGTAGAGAGCCACCATCTGTCCGGGTCGTCGCCCACCAAAATGCCGTAGCCCGCAAGCTGGCTGCGTCCACCACTCAAACTGGAAGACTCATTGTAATTGGTTGTAAGACCGGCAGTCAATGTCAATCCATGATTGCCAAACTGTCCGAGATAAGTCAACACATAGTCAGACTGTGCAGCAAGAGAGGTAGACTTGCTTTGGTTCACACTTTCTCTTTCAGTCAACCGTTCTTTCCCCCCCTCCACATCGGGATTATAAACATAAATCAGCGGAGAATATGAACGTCCCTGACTGGAAGCATAGTCCATAGAGAAAGTTGCTTTGAACGTAAGGTTCTTCAGAATATCTATCTCTCCGAACACATTACCTGCCACGCGATAGTTTTCAGACTTGTTGTGAGCACCGCGCAGCTCTGTTTCAATAAGAGGATTCCACACTTGTGCACGCTGGAAGTCGGGCAGCGTATGTATCAGTCCCGATTCAAGGTCATGAGTAGGAGCAATAGGAGCAGCCTTCAAAGCACCATCCACACCCTTTGCATCAGGATACTTGGCACGAACTCCATTAAGCTGGAAACCAAAACGCAGGAAATCGGTTACGCTATATTCACTGTTCAAGTTTACGGTAAACTTATTGAGCTTTTCCGTTTTAATGGAACCTTCTTCCATGACGTAACCCAAACCCAAATAAAACTTACTCTTATCCGTTGCACCCGTAATGCTCACATTGTTATTGGTCAGAAAACCTGTCTGGAATATCTCATTCTGCCAATCAGTATTACCAGTCCATTGAGTATAATCATAAGGGTCGCTTCCTTGAGATATCAACTGCTCGTTGTACAGCATCTTAAACTCTTCGGCATTCGTCACACCTACACGGTCATAAATAACCTTCCAACCCACTGAAGAGTTGATATTGACCATCGTCTTCCCTATTTTTGCCCTTTTAGTAGTAATGATGATTACACCATTGGCACCACGCACACCGAAAATAGCCAAAGAAGAAGGGTCTTTCAAGATTTCCATAGATTCAATATCCGCAGTGTTCAGATAATTGATATTGTCCGTAAACAGTCCATCTACCACATAAAGGGGTTTGAAACCGTTAATGGAGTTCGTACCGCGAACACGGATTTCAGGGTCTTGTCCTGCACGACCCGTATTCACCACCTGTACACCGGCAACCTTACCCTGTATGGATGCCAGTGGATTGGTAGAAGGCTTAGAGGCAATCTCGTCCGCTTTCACAGTAACGATAGAACCGGTCAAGTCGCGTTTCTTGGCACTACCATAACCAACTACAACCACCTCATCAATGAGCTGGCTGTCCTCTTCCATCTTCACATTGATAGTTGAACGCCCATTTACGGCAATCTCCTGCTCACGCATACCTATATAACTAAAAATCAAGGTAGCATTAGATGCCACATCAACAATCTGATATTTACCATTTATATCAGTAATACTACCTTTACTCTCCTGCCCTTTTACACGAACAGAAGCACCGATAACAGTTTCGCCTGTCTTGTCCGTAACGACACCCGAAATCGTAATTTTGTTCTGTGCCATCGAAGTAATGGCAAACAATAACATCACACATGTAATTAGTAGATTTTTCTTCATTTTGTATTGATTTAAAATTCTTTTGCAAACATACCGGAGAAGTTGATATATTTCAAAAAACAAGCTACCACAAGAGTACCACAGTTCACCGGAGGGGTACATCATTACTACTACTGTATAACATAAACGACAGATTATAAGGAATATAAAAGTACAATAAATATTTAGGTACTATTCATATAATAGAGCAAGAAGATAGAAAAGCAAAGGGGGCTTTTATCCTATTCTGAAGTTTTTTATCCCATATTCAAGAACGTCATACCTTTCACTGCCTCAAA
>ERZ773116.2114-NODE-2114-length-16547-cov-5.409956_pt1 | contig 16547 bp, 16 predicted proteins | sample MGYA00580563_ERZ773116 | MGnify/ENA primary metagenome ERZ773116 (study PRJEB29015, sample SAMEA2737864) | human gut metagenome | biome: human gut; feature: human-associated habitat; material: faeces | place: China | collected 2012 ... | reverse complement strand
GGAGCACGAAGAAAAAGTGGGTACGAATATAACTTTCAAGAATAATCTTGTTAAGCATGATAACCACGGTTCAATACATCATAGAAACCCCGAAAACAACGCTGATACAAGCACTTCGGGCATTTCTCCCGAAGTTGCACAGCGTATGCAGAGGGCGGCATATATTCAGCAGATGAATAATGAGAAGATTTCTCAGAATATTGCAACTGCTGACACAGTTTCGTATGAGTATGATGTTTCAACACTCAGAACAGAAAATGTTGAAAGCAATTTCATATCAAACGAAAGCAAATCCGAACCCGATAAAATATCGGATAAACCTATCAAAACTGCCGTTGATGATTACAAAAGCGGTATCACTCCCGAAACTGCACAGCGTATGAAGCGTGCGGCATTTCTTGCACAGCAGAACAAGGAAGCAATCAGCATAAATACTGCTACGGTTATTCCTACTGATGATTTTCATAACACCGAAAGGATTGAAAAGTCGGAGGAAAAACCTGAAATTGTTGCTGAAAAGTCAGACAAAAAGGAAGAACAGTCTTTTGAAAGCAGATTTACAGGCAATTCCGAACACGCTGATTTTAACCGTTATGACAATGCACGTCATGAATATGCGGTTAATCAGGCTAACGCTAAATATCAGGCAGGACAGAGGTACAAGCAGCAGGCAAAGGAAAACATACGGCACAAAGATGTGCTTGAAGAAATATCCTCCGTTGCGACTATAACAGGTCAGCTCGGCAGAGGTGAAGTCGGAAAAGTCGCTGCGGATATTGTTATCCGTAATGAATTTAGTAGTAACGGCGCAGAAGATGCAGTAAAAAGTATCGGAAATTCTGTTAGCAGTTCTTCTTCCGTAAGCTCCGCTGTTCCCGACATTGCCACAACCCTTGCGGCTATTGAAGCTAAGAAATTTGTAGCCAAGATAATGAAAGGCGAAAGCTCCGAAAAGGACAGAAAGTTTGTCGAGGAACACAAGGCAGCAGGCAAGACCAAATATGTGGATTCACATAAGGAAGGTTTCAAGGTTGAACATCGTATTTCCGAAGATGAGCATATTGCCGAAAATATGTCCCGTGAGGAACGAAAAAATTTCCTGCATAACAAACGTGTTGCGGAAAAGCAGAAAAATTTCTATGCTGAACGTATGAAAACCGAGCGGAAAAACAAGCAGAAAGAAATGTTTCTTGATTTTAACAAGGACAATCCCGAGCTTGTTTCCAATACCGCAAAGGGTACGGGAAAGCGTTATGTAAAGAAAAAAGCCGCAAAAGCCCTCATCGGCGGAGGTGCGGCGGCAGCGATTTTCCCAATCATTATTGTGATAATCATTTTTGCTGTATTTGCCGTATTTTTCGGCTGGCTTTCGCCCTTTGATTACACGCTTGCAGGTGATGAAGGTGAAGAAGATGACAGAAAATATACTGCCAAAAGCAATGCCGAGGTCATTGACGGTTACACCAAGATGATAAAAAACTACATGGACGTTTGTCAGGCATATTACTATTTCAATTACGGTGACTGGTACGGAGGCACATACGAATATCCTGCACCAGATCTGGATTTCTCCGAGTTTTTCAGCGAATATTGCCGGAACATAGTAAGCGAGATCCAGTCGCAGTTTTCCGCAAGTCTGGCAGCAGCGAAAAATGACAGGGAACGTGCGGCGATAGCACAGGCAATGAACAGGGCAATATCCGAAGCCATTGATGCAGCAATGCCGCAGGCACTTGCGGAATACAACGCACTTATGGAAAGCCTTGATGATTCAATGACAGCAGAAACGCAAAGACAGCATTACGAAACCAAAGACAAAGGCGGCGGAAACGGCAGTGCGGATTCGGCTGAATTTACGGGAATGCCAATAGTCGGAACAAACCATTTCGATAATGTTGAAATTGACAGTGAACTGTCTGCCGAGGAACTTCTTGCATACGTAGCCTTATACAAATCTATGAGCATAATCAATTCCGATGACAGTGCCCCCGATTCGGAGCAGATACTGAATATAACGCCGCAGGACATTATGGACTTTTTCAAAGAAACCGAATTTTTCAGTATCACGGTAAATGTTACTCACGGAAATACTTGCAGTGGGCAGAATTGCAGGCGAACTCTTGTAGATAAATCGTGGGAGTATTACTGTGACGGAAGTCATGATAATCTGTCGGGTGAGATAGGTCCGTGCAAAACTGCCGATGAGCTTCGTGAAAAGATAATGGAGATAACCGATTCGGAAACCAATGGTGTTGATGAAAAAAGCTTCAAAAAGCTCATTGAGGAATATATGAAACTCATAAACAAGGAGCTTGATATTACAGAAGCCGACTACCGCAGATTCGGTTCTGCCGATGATGCAAAGGCAGAGGAATTCTATCAGAAGCTTATCGAGGACGGGGAGATACCCAACAATTACTGGAGTGTGGATACGCCGATGGGCGGGGAGGACAGCGATGAATAATCCATTCAGATCAGCAAAGAATTTCATAAGCAGATACAAAAAGGAAGAGTGGTTCCGTGCTGTTGCGGTCATTGTGATCGTGACAGCTCTGGCGGCAGTCGGATATGGTTACAGACAGTGGCAGGAGGGCAAAGAAAATCCGCCCGAACAGTCTGAGACTGAACAGGCGGATGAATCACTTATAGAAAATATCTGGAATGACAGCAAGCTGCATCTTGCTGTGTTTGCGTCGCTGTCCGCTGCTCTTCTTGCTGTGGAGCATAACAAGAACAGGCTGAAACAGATAGGGGAAAAGGAAGAGGAGTGATTTGTTGAGATAGTTCTCTACAAATTGGAATTTATATAATACAATGCTCAAGTATTGGGTTCTTCATCTTTGCATAGTAAATGATGTGCTGAATTGTCTCTTTAACCTGTTCTATTCCAATTTCTTTTTCATCATTCCCGCAGTCAATACCTAAAACACGCTTAATATTATATTCTAACCACTCCAATCTGCCATTATTGCAGTCATATAATGTTTCCCAATCTATGGGCATTTCCCCACCGACATTTTTATATCCTTGCAAAAAAGCTTTAAATAATTGAAAATCAATTTTGCAATCTTCATACCCGGACCAACACAATGCCAATTCAAACAATTCCATAAACGGATTATTATAAGATAAACATTCTAAATCAATAATGCGATAATCATTCCCATTCCAGAGAACATTTTTGCAGTCCATATCGTTATGACAGATTGACACGATAGGGGGTAGTTTCCTTCGTGCCTGATTACCTTTATTTTGACTGTCTTGAATTACAGACAAAGCGTCTTTCAGCATTGCGTATAACTTCGTATCGGTGTGTTTCATTTCTGCAAGATAGAAATTCCAATCAATAGACATTTCATAAAAAGCTTCATTTTCATACTTTTTGTCTATACTATGGATTTCGGCAAGTACCTTTCCCATTTCTTTGCAGTGATCTGCTGTTATCTCGTTGCTTTTTAAGGCTTTCCCGGGAAAATAGTCAAATAGATAAAAATATTCACCATCTATCTCCTGCATTTTTCTTCCACACAAAGACAATGCAGGAAGAACCGGAACACCTTGCTGCTCCAATAAAAGTTCTATCCGTTCAGCTTTTGTAAAATTATCCATAGCGGTTTCTCTTTGCATAACAAACGGATTTAGCAACTTCAGAGCAAAAGTTCCTTGCTGTGTGCTAATCTTATACATCTTGTGCATAAAGCCACCGCTCAAGCACACTGGTTCACCGATTATCTTCCAATCATATTTTTCTGCTATCTTTGTAAATGTTGACACTTTAATCTCTCCAAATTCCGATTTGTCAATTAGTTTCATTTTCATAAGTATATCATATATTTTCACCAAAATCAAGAAAGGATTGACCGCCATGCGCTTAATTATTTCAGAAAAGCCGTCCACTGCCAAAACAATAGCGGCAGTAGTGGGCGCAGCAGAAAAAGAATATGACGGAAAGGAGTTCTGCTATAAAGGCAATGGGTATTACGTTGTCAATGCCCGTGGTCACCTTTACAGCCTTGGAATGCCCGAAGATTACGGGTACAGCAAGGCATACAAACTTGACGAGCTGCCCATGTTCCCCACATTCGAGCTTTTCCCCGAATGTGACAGCACAAACGGACTTCGCAGAATTATCGGCAAACTCATAAACCTTCCCGAAGTGGAGTCCATAATCTGTGCCACAGATGCAGGACGTGAGGGCGAGCTTATCTTCCGTCACATCTATCATGCAAATAAATGTACGAAGCCTGTGTATCGGCTTTGGTGCAACTCCATGACCGATGAAGCGATAAGAAAATGTCTTGATGATCTTCCTTCCGACAGCAATTATGACGGTGAATATGAAGCCGCACTTGCAAGAGAGCAGTCGGATTGGATAATCGGAATGAATCTTTCCCGCCTTTATGGGGTCATGGATAATTACCCTCACAGAGTAGGCAGAGTGAAAACTCCCGTGCTTTCAATAATCGTTGAGAGGGATAAGGAAATCGAAAAGTTTTCAAAAACTGTATCATATCGTCTTGAAATGGATAACGGAGCTATTTCGGAAAAAGTATATTCATCAAGGGAAGAAGCAGAAAATGTGCTTGTCCGAAGCAAGGGTACAGATGTAAATGTTCGCTCTGCGATCACGGAAAACAAAAGTAAAAACAGACCATTTCTCCATAGCCTTACCACACTCCAGCAGGAAGCAAACAGGGTGTATGGATATACGGCAAAGGAAGTGCTTGAAGCGGCACAGGGGTTGTATGAAAAGAAGTTTACTACATATCCGAGAACCGATTGTAACTACATTTCCGAGGATATGAAAGGTAAGATCATCAAGACCGTAAGCAATATGGTGGCAAACGAAAAATATTCGGAACGCTGCCGTGAGCTGCTGGGACAGGGACTGAACTTTGACAGCCGTGTTGTAAATGACAAGGCTATGGAAGGACATGACCACCATGCAATAATTCCAGAAGATAATGCAGACAACATTGACAGACTGACGGAGCGTGAGAGGAATGTGTATCACCTCATAGTCAATCGGCTGCTTTGTGCAGTGGACAAGCCGTACACATACACGGAAACCAACTACGAATTCTGGTGCAATGATGTTACATACAAGCTGAAAACTGTGAAGCCTTTGGAGCTTGGCTGGAAAGCTTATGATACCGATGCCGACAATGAGGTTTCATCATTGGCAGAATATTCACAGGGCAGTACATTCGCTGCAAAAGATATTCATATCAAGGAATGCAAAACACAGCCGCCAAAACATTACACAGATGCAAGCCTGTTGTCGGTTATGAACAACATCGACAATCGCATTGATGATGAGGGACTGAAAGCGGCGGTCAAAGGCAAAGGTATCGGAACGGAAGCCACCAGAGCAGATGTTATCGAGCAGCTCATTGAAGTCGGATATTATATTGCAAACGATATTACCGAAGAAGCGGTCAGAAATGCTATTGCAAATTCTGACAAGCTCTTTATGGATCTCTGTGCGCTTGGTGGTACTCAGATAACCGAGGTTGAGTTTGCACAGTATTCTCAGACCGAAGGCATTGCTGCCATTGATGTAAATATCGACGAGCAGACCATGCACATTTACGGGGCAGAAAATCCTATTGTTTCTTTTAAGGAAATAAGTGGCATTGACGAGATATCCGATGCACTTGACCTTGAAAACAATACCCTGACATTTTCCGTTGTCACTATTGACGATGAAGAACCGTTTGTAGTCGGAAACTATGTTGGCAGGTATGATATTACTGCACTTGACGAGTATCAGGATTACATTGAGCGTACGGGCAAGCAGTTTGCTGATGTAAATGTCGAATTTTATCAGATAGGCGGGGACAGTGAATCTGTAAGTGCTGATGATAAGGAATGTGCATATATTTCCGAACATTTGCAGGAAGTCATGGAACACAGCGATGCACTCTGCCTTGAATCGGAAAGCTATTCCATTGAAACTCCGCAGGAATTGCTGGGTGAGGAAGAAACCGAACAGGAAGAAGTGATTGAGCATGAATCGGAAATAGAGTGGACACCCATTCCCGAAACGGCTGATGATAACGGAAACCCCACAAGCTATGCTGCAAAGTATAACGATGAAACCTTCTGGATATCCGAGAACTCCGAAGAAAAATTCGATATTGAGGAAGAAGATTCACAGGGTAATTTTTCACCCATAAATGATGATTTCTGCGGATTTATGTGCAGAGGTGAAGCGGAGCAGTATTTTGAGGAAAACATCGGTGAATATATGATGCCTTTGTAGCAAAATACGGCTTCGTTTCTGATAAGAAGAACAAGGACGCTTTCAAGGGTGATGATGATTACCAGCTGCTTTCCGCACTTGAAAATGAGGATAAGGAGCATAACACCTATACCAAGGCTGATATTTTTGAGCATAACACAGTCAAGCCGAAAACTATTGCCGAGCACGTTGAAACGGCGCAGGAAGCGCTTATAATATCCGTTGCCGAAAAAGCGAAGGTTGACTTTGATTTTATGTCCGAGCTTTGCGGTATGGATAAGGGTAGCATGATTTCTGACCTTCAGGGACAGATATTCAGGCTCCCGCAGGGAGAAGAAAAGTATGTGACTGCCGATGAATATCTCACAGAAAATATACGCAAAAAAATCAGTGAGCTTGAAAATGCACCTGAAGATATGGACATTTCCGAAAACAGAGCTGCACTTGAAAAAACTATCCCGACCAGAGTTGAAGCAAAAGATATTTCGGTAAAATTGGGTTCCCACTGGATAGACCCAGAATATATCCGTCAGTTTATCTGCGAAAAGTTCAATCCCGACTGGAACGGCAGACGTGCTATGACTGTTCAGTACAGCAAAGCTGCAGGCGAGTGGAAGATTGAAGACGTCAATGAGGCTTCAAAGAAAAATTACACGGCAACCAATGTTTTCGGCACACACCGTATGCACGCATATAAGATACTTGAGGGCATTCTGAACAACAGCAATCTTCAGGTCAAGGACCGCAAGAAAGATGAAAACGGTTATGAAATGCGTGATGAAAAGGGTAACTATATTCTTGTGGTAAATCAGGAGGAAACCAAGGCAGTACGTCAGGTCGCAAATCTCATAAAGTCCGAATTTCAGGACTGGATCTTCAAGGATCCCGACAGGCGAGAGAAGCTTGTGCAGACATACAATGAGATGTATAATTCCATTCGTCATAGAGAATATGACGGTTCACACCTTAATTTTGTGGGAATGAATACAGATATTACACTCAAAGAGCATCAGAAAAATGCTGTCGTAAGAGCATTATACGGCGGTAATACGCTGCTTGCTCATGCCGTTGGAGCGGGGAAAAGCTATGAGATGATCGCAATAGCTATGGAGGGCAAGCGGCTGGGACTGCATACAAAATCTCTGTTTGCCGTACCAAACAGCCTTACGGAGCAGATGGGCAATGATTTCCGAAAGCTGTATCCCAATGCGAATGTCCTTGTGGCTACGAAGAAGGATTTTGAGAAAGCAAACCGTCTGAAACTGTTTGCTAAGATAGCAGCTAATGACTGGGACGCTGTAATTGTCGGTCATACGCAGTTTGACCGTATGGGATTATCTCCCGAACGAGAAAAAATGTATCTTGAAGCGGAGCTTACAAAGCTTCGTGAAGAAATGGAGAGTGCAGCTGCGTATGGTGAAAAGAGCTTTTCTGTCAAGAAAATCGAAAATTCTATTGCAAGCTATCAGGACAAGCTCAACAAGCTGAACGATGCGCAGGTCAAGGATGATTTTATTGATTTTGAGAAGCTTGGTTTTGACAAGCTTTTCATTGACGAGTGCCATATGTATAAAAACCTCGCCACAGCCACAAAAATGCACAATGTATCAGGGCTTGGCAGCGGCGGTTCGGCACGTTCCTTCAATTTGCTTATGAAGTCAAAATATATGGACGAGCTTACAGGCGGCAAGGGTATGACCTTTGCCAGCGGCACGCCTGTTGCAACAGGCTATCTACGGTTGAAAATGCCGATTTTACGTTGTTTAAGAAAAGAAACATCTTTTATAGAGAGACACTCATCTATAATTTTAGGATAAAATTAATTTTATGTGCTATAATGTGTTAAAAGGCAAGTAATGTATTGACAAAATTTTAAAAAAGTGGTATAATAATTATATAGTTGAGTGTTTAACCTCTAGCTGTGCTGGAAAAATTGAGTAATATGTGGACATCATTTAGAGTATTATTAACAGAAAAGTGCAATGCAAATTGTAAAAATTGTTTCAATAAATCGTCACGTGCTTTGTGTGATATGAATATTAATGATTTTAAACAAATATGTCAAGATTTGTCGCAAAAAAGGAATATCAAAATTATGGGAGGAAACTAATGTTCATCCGAATTTTGGAAGGAGATATTCTATTGCTCAACATTATTTTGAAAAAGTGATGTTATTTACGAATGCACTTAATGATCAGGTAATGTTAATTGAGCCACGGAGCAATGATACAATTAATTATATTTTTCGTTTTATCTTTACGATAGATTGTCAAGTCAAGTGCAACAAAATATTTCCTGATTCCGAAAAGTTCTTAACTGAAAAACGCACAAAACACGGTAATAGTAACGTATAACAGATATTCCATTGAATATAGATTTCTTCACCTGTTAGGTGCAAAAAAATGGATTTGCATAAAGTGCTGCAAAAAAGTGTTTTCATTGGTGTTTTATAGGATTTCGATTTGCGGAATCAGCTATATAATAAATAATGACTGCTTGGAGAGATAATATAAATGAAAACTTATAAAGAATCAAAATATAATTTTGTTATCAGTTCAGACAATGATTATGTACTTCTATATAATACTGTTTCTGGAGCTGTTTGTAATTTTAGAAGAGAAATATACATGACTTTTCATGGTCGTAAAAATATATTGCGTGATTGTATACTTGAAGATATTATTCGTCTTGGATTCGTGGTTTTGTCAGAATTTGATGAAACAAGTGAATTAGAAAAATGCAAAGAGCAATACATACATAATCCTGAACCATGTGAATTGAGCTATGTTATTGCGCCCACACTTTCATGTAATTATGATTGTGGCTATTGCTTTGAGAAAAATATTCATTCTAGTAGTATTATGAATGAACATACTATCAATAAAACTGTTGAATTTATTATTAAACAAAGTAAACATTATAAAAATATTCAGAAGATTTTTGTAATGTGGTTTGGAGGAGAACCATGTCTTTGCACAGATGTTATTATGCAAATATCTATGCAATTAATCAGTTTTGCTACTGAAAACAATATACAATATAATTCGTTTATGGTAACAAATGGTTCGTTGTTATCACAGGAAATCGTTACGAACTTAAAGCAGTGTTGTAAAATAAATGGAATTCAAATTAGTTTGGATGGACTTAGGGAAAGATATATTAAATACCGTAATTGTTCAGAGAAATATTATGACATTGTACTTAATAACATAATTAACTTATCGCAATATATCAATATTCATTTGCGTATTAATATTGATAGGTTTAATTATCAAGAAATAAAAATACTAATTGATGAACTTTTAGAAACAAATTGGAATATAGATAATTTACATATATATTTTGCACCTGTAAAAGATTATTTGGGAGTTAATACATATGCCTTAAATAGTATTGAGTATGAAAATAAACGTTCAGAATTAATTAATTTGATTATTTTACATGGAGCTGAACAAGTTTTGAATCTATCCCTGCCCAATAAAGTTGCTTGTGGATGTGGATCAATGCGACATCAAACTTGTGTAATAGGTCCTGATGGAAAGTTATATCGATGTGAACATTGTTTAGGAAATTCAAAATATATTATTGGAAGTGTGGAAGATGGCTTTTATAATAATGAAATTGATAATATGTTTTTAAACATGGTTACGCCAGCTAAATGCTTGGACTGTAATGTTTTGCCAATATGTGCTCAAGGATGCAGGGCAGATATTTTGATACATAAATTACCATTTGATTGTGAAGCGTTTAAATTAAGAATAATTAACGATGTAGCACGATCTGTAATGTATTCAAAAAAAACAGCTTTGTCATCGTCTGTTAAGGATTTGATACAAGAATTATGTTAAGAGATATAAAGCAAATACAATTGTTATTGCTGCAAAATATGAAAGGGGGTGAAGAATATGGAAATAATTTTTGAAGCAAAATATGACTACTCTGAAGTGGGTTCTGTTTGCGATTGTGGTGTTTGCGATTGTGGAAATGCAGATATTGGAGATTAATTGTGAGTTTGTGTTGTTATTGTATTCTCTGAAAATTTGCGAAAAAAACGGAGTTGGCAAATGTTCTGACTCCGTTTTTAATATAGTCAATATGTAAATTTTGTCAGAGTGTTTGCTGCACCCTAATTTTCGGATCGCAGTTGTTTTGCCATATTTCCATTTATTTCTGCTCTCGATTTTTGGAAATATGCTTTTTAACCCCTAATCCGTTTGCGGATTAGGGGGGGAGAGACTGATTATTAGGTGTTTCTTTAATCTTTTTGGGTATAGATTTGCCTTTCTTATTTTTTTGTCTGATTGCAGTTGATTTTTATCCTAAATTGAAAAAACTATCCAATCCTCTCAAATTTCTGAACCTGTTTTCTAGTTTTCTCAAGAATTGTTTCCTTTGAAGAAAGCTCTTCATCAGAAATATCAAGCCGTATAGGTTCAATTGTACCAACTATATTATAATCAGCCATAAAACTATCATAATACATCTCAATATCGTCAGCTGTAGCCGTGTCTTCAATTTCAATATCATCAGTATGAACTGTTGCCGAAAGAATATTTTCAAGTGTATCATTTTCATAAACAATCGTTGAACTGTAATGATGTTCTTCTCCGTTATCAAAATCCATAACACTGATAAAATGATATTCCGTAGGTCCTTCTTCACCATTCTGAGGATGATAATTCAGACTTTTTGCGGATATCATAAAAAGCTCTTTGCCGTTATTTTCGACGCAGTTATAGTCTATATTCATTGATGGTATTCCAAAGCTCCCTATGTTCAGTCCGTTAAGATCGTAAAAATAAACAAAGTCAGCCGCTGAACCTGCACTGTCATAAAGCACGATTTCGGGAATATCGTCAAAATTAACGTCCATAAGATTTATTGATGAATAATACCCATTATAAAGCTCATTGCCTTCTGTTGATGCCAAAAAATACAGCGTATCAGCAATTTGTTCTTCAAGACTTGCATTTTTATTGACTGCGATCGTAATAGGCATCGTTTCGGCGGGTCCGTCCGCATCGTTTGCAGTGTCTGACGAATCGACCTGGGCAGTAGTTGTTTCCATAACCTGTGACTGATCTGTGTTATTATCCGAATTTGCACAGGCGGCGAGCAGAAGAACCACAAGCACGGGTATCAGCTTCTGTTTGTTCATGTTTATCATTCCTTTGTGATTTTATTATTGCAGAGCTTATGATATTCAGCACTCAAATATCATATCGTCTTCAATAGTTATGACTTCTTTGCTATCGGATTTTTCTTTTACCTGATCGTATATTTCATTTCCATAATTGTTGTAATGGCAGATGATATTAAATTCGACAAGCCCAAGAGCGGAATAATCATCAAGATGATACTTATCGTTTGGCTCGAACAGCAAGCAGTAATGCATATTCTCGGTTGCAGCATATGCACCTGCGGATATGCCAATATATGCAGCTCCTTTTTCAAGACATGGCATAATGATCTTCTTATCAATTTCATGCTCTCTTATTTCCGATAGCAACTTATATTGATTACCGCCCGGAATATATATGTAATCAAAACGGATGCCGAAATACTTATTTGGCTTTGTTATATCAAAAGCATATATTTTGTTTCGGTCAAATCCCAGCTTACAAAAAGCCTCTTTTTCGGCTTTTGCTGTAAGCTCCTCATTTGATGCCGCACAAGGTATGATAAGTACATGTTTTGACGTGTCAAGCTTGCTGCTCAGTTTCTCACGGATAATATCATTTCTTACGCCCATAGAAGCAAAAATAAATCTGCTCATAGCCACCCCTCATTATAATATCAGTTAAGCTTGATTACATCATTGTAAAGTATTCTGAGATTTCCGTTCAGAAGCTCTCTGTCATCGTGGAAATGTCCAGCAAACCATTTTTTGAATTCTGAATGAGTATATACCCATTGCAAGAATCCTGTCAACTCTGCATCATGATAATCAGGTCCGAACCCTAATGAATACAGTGCCGCATCGGGAACAGTATGAGTTAATATATAGTCGAACGTATAATTGAACTTTTCAAGAGTTGCAGACGCAATTCTGTATTCTTCGTTATTTGGAAGTTCCTCTGGAAACCAATCCACACCCTCTGTACTGGGACGTGTATCTTTATCGGTAGAATATGCTCCGCCCATAGTGAAAAAAGACATACCTTCAATATTGAAGCACTGACCACGCATAAGATGAATAATATTCTCGGATGTTCCGATCCTATGTACATTTCCTCCGTTCCATTCGGAAACGGGAAAACTGTTTATCAGCGGAAACTCTTCGTGATTTCCATCTATGAAGGCAACTGTAAAAGGTTCGTTAGCCAGCTTTTTGAATGCTGCTATATTTTCGGCATAGTTCCATACAAAGCCAAAATCTCCTGTGATAAGGAGAATATCATCTTTGGTAAGATGACAATTGTTTCCCGCAAGTCTATCCATCAGCTGAGGATAATATCCGTGTGTATCACCTGTAATATATACTGACATAATGTTCTTCCTTTCATATATTGTTCACATTATTTGTTTCCATATCACGATAGTGCTTGCTGTTTTTCATATTATTTGCCAACTTGATTATTGCTTCTTCAAATGTGTCGCCGCCGCAATCAAGCTCTGTATCATGACAAAAACCGATCCTGTTTGTGTTTTCATCCTTATATACTTCTCCGTATTCAAGCCATATCTGCGTTTTGGTATTGAGATGCTTTTTGCCTTCGGTGATCTCTATTTCATTGCTTTCAGGATTTATCTTTACAACATCTATATCAAGGCAGCCATTTAAAAAACAGTTATCATGAAAGTTTTTCTTTTGGCGGTCGATACTGTTTGCAGGGTGAGAGCTTACATACTGCCAGGCATCATAAAAATCTGTAAAATGTTCTTTCATATTTCTTGTTTCTCCTTGGACGAGTAATCGCCAGACGCTGCATTATTTGACAGTGGAATGTCGAAAACATCTATCAAATATTTTATTCTGGCTTCTTGTGCGGTGCATTTGCCCGATGCAATATCCACAATAGATCCTGCAAATGATGCAAAAAACTCGAATGAAAATGCTATTGACGATTTGATCTGTTCGCATACAGCAACATTTTTGTAGCAGGTTTCAAAGCAGCTGAAACTGAATTCTTTGGCTTCAAAGTCAAATCCAAGTTTTCCCTTTAGAATAAATTTGTTTTCCATATTGATAAACTTCAACAGTTCATACATGATCTCTTTGTCATTGATATCGATTTCGACAGGTGATTTGATACATACTTGAAATCCGTCTTTATGGACTAAAACAGTCATCGGAGAATGATTTGCAGATGGATTAACAATGAATGTACGATCATCAGCATTATAATCGTATCCAATTTCATTTGAGTTCAGATAATCAACAACGCTTTCGTAGATGTTATTAGAGAAATCGTCCATAATATTTCCTCCTATAAAATAAGAAAGAGGGCGTATGTACAATATGAAGTGTATGTTCCAATTGAGAGAACAAGGGCATTTAAAGAGCAACATACAATCTGTTGTTTTTTTGTCTTTGATAACATAAAATGCTCTTGGTCTGCAATCTTCATATTTCACATAGCTTCAAGTATTCTATATATGTTAATACTTTTATTGGCTGTTTTACTCAGCCACGTTATATCGGAGATTTGGTATTTATTACTATTACTCCGAAGTGCATATATATCTTTATTCTTGTTGATTTTCTTTTTAGTTAGCACTTTATTTGTTTTGTTTGAAGGTGTTATATTAGCTTTAGAAAGTTGGCTTGCACACAACATAATGAATTTGGGGCATAAAGACTGATTAAATAACATGTATATTGTGTTGTCATCAGAAATGTTAAAAGTATTTGTTAATGCAATCTTGGTTGGACTTGCCATCTTTATGCCTCTTGCCATTATAATTAAAATATCATTTCCAGCATTGTGGGTCTTTAGAATAAAAATTGCCATGTAAACAATTTGCGACAGATGGACATCCCCTACAAAATCTCAACAGTTCGCAATTTTTACATTTTTCGAATTTGTCAAAATGTCTATATTGCTCCATTTTTTCACCCCAAAAAATATCATATAATGATTCATCTGGAACATGACCGACAGGTGTATATGAGCGTCTGCAAGCATAAACATCACCATTAGGAAGAACAGAAATATGTGAAATGCCACAATGACAACCATCATATATATAGTTTTTAAATTCAGAAATGGAATACAATCCCTTTTCATATAAAAATAGAGTCCAAAGATGGTCTTTTAAACCGAATTTCGTTTTGCTATCTTTATATTGCTCGAATTTTCTCCACATTCTTTCCAGAAAATCACGGTATTCGTTTGCAGAAACAATAGAATCATATCCGTGCTTATCTGGACAATATCTTGAAAATGAAAACGACGCAACATTGTTTTCAACGACAATGTCAACAAGTTTAGGAATCTCTTTAATATTGCTTTTAGAGACGGTTGCCATAATGCATGATGTCATACCAGCATCATTTATATCTTTAACTCTCATTAATGTTTCAGAAAATGAACCTTTTTTTCGTATAGAATCATGAGTATCCATTAGTCCATCTAACGACATTTGAAAAGCTGTACAGCCATATTCGCTTAATCGTTTTGTAACATCAATGTTCAAGTGAAATGGATTACCTAGAATATGTGTTTCAATGTTACAATTTTTTATATTCTCCATAATTCTCCAAAAATCCGGATGCAATAAGGGGTCTCCACCTGTAAGGACTATGACAGGTCTTTTGTTGATTTTTTTGCACATTTCTATAAAATCAAATAAAACGCAACGCATATCTTCATAAGTCATTTCTGATGCAGCGTCTATATTTTTTCCATTATAAATATAACAGTGTTTGCATCGCTGATCACATCTATCAGTAATATGCCATTGAATAAAAAAACATTTAATCATTTGATTCTCCTAAATACATATATTTATTCACTTTTCCTCAGCAAGCAAAAGTCCAGACAAACGGACAGATAGTGTGATATAATATAGGCATAGCAACGAAAAGTGAGGTAAAATCGTTATGTCTAAAAGAAAAGTTCACAAAAGTAAGCTCAGTATCATAGATTTTCAGAAGAAATTCAACTTGGAAGACAAATGCTGTGAGTTTCTCTTTGGACTGCGTTTTCCACAAGGCTTTGTTTGTCTAGAATGTGGATGTACAGAGTATTATCACATCAAAAAGCATCACAGCTACCAGTGCAAATGCTGCCATCATCAGATCTCTGTGACAAACGTGGCTGTTCGGCTTCGCTCTGTCACAAACGCTGAAATTGCCTTACAAAACGGCATGGTTTCTTCTTCAAAGTCTCAGATCCGCTATGTCAAATCGTGAAAACAAGTATCTTCTTGATGGCATTGTCGAGCTTGATGATACCTATATTGGTACGTCAGATCATGGTAAAAAACGTGGCCGTGGCACGACCAAAATGAAGATTATGGTGGCTGTTTCCAATACAATCAATGGTGCTCCAAAGTACGTAAAATGAATGGTTTACCCGACTTGAGAGGCGTGACCATCGGTAAATTCGCAAAGAAAAACATTGCAGAATTTTCAAGAGTAGAAATGGATAATTACCGCTCGCTGTGCAAGCCTTTGTTGAGGGCACTTATCATGGCGTGGAACGCAAGCGTGTTCATCTTTATCTCGATAAGTTTTGCTACCGTTTCAACAGACGATTATATCATGAAACCCTGTTTGAGTGTCTGGCTTTGGCGCGCGTAAACTGCCCTGAGTGCAGACTTGAGCAGTTGCTGAGGTAAGGTGATATTCATATTTGCTTTTAGCAAATGGAGATTTACTTGCATAATAATATATTCTATATGAGGATATTGTGAATACTCAGTTAATCTTCATCAAGAGTACCTGTTGCATTGTCACAGGGTGAACCAGTGACATAGCTGCATTCAGAGCAGCCAACATCACTGTTCTGAGGATTATTGATTTTTCCATTAAAGAAATCGTTCGCCACATGTGACACCCAAAAAGCAGCCTCGCTATTCCAATATATACAATTCTCCATAATTCCTTATTCACCTCCATTCTTTTTGCAAGTAAATCTCCTTTTGTTAAAAATAGATTAAGTAACAATTGTTGAGTGAAATAATATCTTTAATCACAAAGATTGAATTATCAACTTTATTGTGCGTTTATGTAATTTATTATACTATATTGACGTGTGAAAGTCAATAACTAGTGATTTATATCATTACTAAATTAACCTCAGTAAATTTCCAAAGTATATGCAACAGTGCAAATAAGTGGTTGCATTTACTTTGG
>ERZ773116.2112-NODE-2112-length-16551-cov-4.077534_pt1 | contig 16551 bp, 17 predicted proteins | sample MGYA00580563_ERZ773116 | MGnify/ENA primary metagenome ERZ773116 (study PRJEB29015, sample SAMEA2737864) | human gut metagenome | biome: human gut; feature: human-associated habitat; material: faeces | place: China | collected 2012 ... | reverse complement strand
TGCGAGCCTCAGCCGTCTTTTTGCCCCACTTCTTCAGTTTGAAAAATGGGAAATATTGCGCAGCCGTTGCCAGCACAAGCTGGCTTACGGATGCGGCATACCCCTTGCGGGTACATACAGTATTCCTCCATTTTCGGAACTTTGAATTGGAGCAAAAATCCTGGCTGAGTCTTCTTGCCAAATTATGTGGTGTTGCCCTAATTAAGAGCCGAACTGCCAGACACCACGCAAGGAAATGACTGCGGATGGAGTGGCAATTGGCAGAATGGATAAAAATCGACTTGCTTTTTTGGAGGCTTTGTTTCTTGACAAGTCTATAAGGGCGTGATAGAGTAATTGCATGAGTTGTATAGATATCTAGATATCTATACAACATAACTGGTGTCATTTCTGTAGCTGCGAAGAAATGCAGAGAATGTTTGACAATTCTGGGAGGGCGGAGGTATACTTTTCTATAGAATCAGCACAATGCAAGGAAAGGAAGACTCCCAATGATCAAGATTAATGCAGAAAGTGATGTTCCCATTTATTCTCAGCTTGCTGAGCAGATCCGCAATGACATTCGTTCTAGAAATCTCCCGACAGGCACCCTCCTTCCGCCGGATCGTGTGTACTGCGAAAAGCTGAACATCAGCCACATGACAGTCAAAAAGGCCATTGATTTGCTGGTCAGCGAAGGACTTCTGACGCGAAAAAAGGGCGTCGGTACCTTTGTGGCATCGCCTAAGATTCGCCAGGAGCTGTTTTCACTCGCTGGTTTCACAGGCGACAATGCCCGCCACGGACGCAAGATTGACAGCCGGGTTCTGAGGTTTGGCGTTCAAAAGGCGCCGGATAAAGTTGCCGCTCGGATGCATCTGCGGGAAAATGCGAATGTGATCGTTCTGGCGCGTCTGCGTATGGTCAACGATGAGCCGGTTGCACTGGAGACGGCGTATCTGAACCATGATGACCCCCGCTGCGCACCGATCATGAGCTTCGATTTCTCGAAGGAATCGCTCTATCGCGTGCTGAAAGAGGTATGCGGCATTACGCTGGAATATGCCAAGGAGACCATCGAGGTCGCCTACGGCTCGCGTGAAAGCAACCAGCACCTCTGCTCGGCGTTGGACACGCCGATGTTCAATTTGGAGCGTATCAGTTATGACACCGACGGCTGTGCGGTGGAGTTCGTCGAATCCATTTACCGTGCGGATCGATACACCTTTTCGGCGACCCTGATCGCGCCTTAACATTTCTATTCTGTTCAAAACAGACAGCTGTCCAGCTAGCGGGCGGCATCTGAATTTGAAATAAAAAATAACCAGGAGGACAAAATGAAAAAGACACTTGCACTGATCATGGCTTTTTGCCTGCTCCTCGGCACGCTGGCTGGCTGCGCCACGAGCAAAAAAGACAACGCACCCGCACAGGGCAATAATGGCTCCGTGCAGAAGGACAATGCGTCCGATACCTCGTCTGATGGCGAAGTCACCGAGCTTCTTCTGTGGCATATGGAGGAAGTCGACACCCGCGTCCAGCGCATCCAGAGCGTGGTCGACCGCTTCAACGCGGCGCATCCCAACATCCACGTTACCGTCGGTGTGCAGTCCTGGGGAGATGCCTATACGGAGATCCCTGCATCCATAATGTCCGGCAACGGCCCTGACCTGCTGGCTGCAATTCCTGACTTTGGTACCGTTATTTACGCACTCGGCGTTGCGCAGGATGTCAGCGATATCGTTGCGAAGCTCGACGAAAAGTATGATTTTTATGACAGCACCATCACTCCCTACACCTACACCGACGGCATCTTTGCCATTCCTACATACGGCATGGGTCAGGTTCTATGGTACCGTGCAGATCTCTTTGAAGCAGCTGGGCTGACCGCTCCGACTACGTTTGATGAACTGCTCGACTGTGCACAGAAGTTGACCGACAAGGCAAACGGCAAGTACGGCATTGCACTTCCTGCCTCGCTGTCGATGGCGACCGATCAGGTAATTTATTCCTTCATGGCTTCCGCCGGTGCGCAAAAGATTGTTGATGGCGAAGACAACATCACTTTCAATAACGAAGGCACCGTTGCCGCATACGATTACTACAATAAGCTCCTTCAGTACGCCCCGACCGACTGCGACACCTATACCTGGGGAGAGCCGCAGGCGCTTCTGAACACAGGTACCGTTGCAATGGCGATCGAAAAGGGTCAGTATCTGTCCGCGTTCGAGGCAGAATCCGGTGTTTCCGCCGACAATCTGGGTTGCGTCCCGATGCCTGTCCTGAACAACTCCTGCGAATCCACCAGCATTTACTATTCCAACGGCTTCATGCTCCTTTCTGACGACGCCAAGAAGAGAGAGGCCACCGAAGTGTTCTTTGACTATCTGTTCAGCGAAGAGGCCTACGGCGACTTCCTGAACGCTGAGCCGGGGCTGTTCGTTCCTGTCACTGCGACTGGCGCGACCTATGCGAGCTGGCTGAACAACGAAGTCCTCGCGAAGTATCCCGAGCAGGTCAAGATGATGCTTGAGGCAACCTCCAAGGGCGCCCTGTTCGGCTTCACCGACGGTGTCTGCATGGACATCGGCAACATCACCGGACCGAACCTGCTTGCGCAGACGCTTCAGAACATGACCATCAACGGAATGACTGCTGAAGAGGCTGTCAAGTGGGGTCAGGAGGCAATGGAAGCTGCCGTAAGCAAATAAATACCATAACTGTATACTTGCAGCGCGTGTGGCGAGGGATGGAACCAAAATCGTGCCATCCCTCGCTTTTACGCAGGAGGAATTACAATGAACAAATTACAACCCAAAATGCGCACAGTGCTGCCGTATCTTCTGGTTGCGCCGCTGCTGATATGGATCGTCGTTACGGTATTCATCCCGGTCGTGAATGTGCTGATTGAAAGCATGTACAACACGACCTATGTTGGAACAAATGGCAAGTTTGTCGGACTGAAGAACTATCTCAGCGTTCTCAAGGATAAAAACTACTGGACTGCGTGGCTCAAGAGCTTGCAATGGCTGGTCGGCTGCACGTTAATCCAGACGGTACTTGGCTTTGGAACGGCACTGGTTCTGAACGGTAACGGGCGTATCAGGAGCATCGCAAGAACGTGGACGGTTATTCCGTGGATCATTCCCACCATCGTGGTTTCTATCATGTGGCAGTGGATATTCAACAGCTCCTATGGCATTCTTAACAATGTGCTGATGAAGATTGGATTAATCTCATCGCCGATTAATTTTTTCAGCGGAAGCCGCGCCATGTGGACGTTGATTTGCATCAATGTCTGGCACTGGTTCCCTTTTACGACAATCATTATTCTGGCGGGTCTTTCGACGATTCCCGAGTCCCTGTATGAAAGCGCCGATGTCGATGGCGCCTCCAAATTTAATAAATTCCGCTACATTACGCTTCCGGGTCTCTCACACATCACCTTTGCACTGGGCGTGATCGGCACACTCTGGTGCTTCAACATTTTTGACATCATTTATATTACGACTGAGGGCGGTCCGCTTAATCTGACGACGACGGTTCCGGTATTTATTTACCGCGAGGCGTTCAAGAACTATAAGATTGGGCGATCCTCCGCTGCGTCGATCATCACGGCTGCCTTCCTGCTCATCATTGCGATCCTGCTCGCGAAGGCAACTAAGCCGAGCGATGATACCTGAGAAAGGGGCAAACGGCATGAAAAAGAATAAAATGTCCGTTTTCGGGAAGATATGGTTTGCGTTGCTCGGGTTGCTGGTTCTGTTCCCATTCTACTGGATTGCAATCTCCTCGCTGAAGACGAGCGACACCATCATTAAGCCGGATCTCTGGCCGGTAAGTTGGACGCTCAAGCATTATCAGCAGCTTTTGGGTACATCAACCTTCGTTTCCGGTCTTCGCGCGAGTTTGATTGTCGCCCTCGGCACAATCGCAATCCTACTCGTCATCGTTATCCTCGCGAGCTATGGCCTGTACCGGTTCGATTTCAGGGGACGCGAGCTTCTGAATAAGGTTATCCTGCTTGCCTACGTGTTTCCTGGCATTCTGCTGATTGTTCCGGTCTACAATCTGATGTCGAGCCTGAACCTGATTGATTCGTTCTGGGCATTGATTATCATGAACGTTACGTTTGCCGCTCCGTTCTGTACCTGGCTGATGCGCGGATTCTTTGCCTCCATTCCCAAATCGCTGGACGAGGCGGCGTCTCTGGACGGACTCGGAAAGATGCAGATTCTGACGCGCATCCTGCTGCCTCTGCTCAAGCCCGGCATTATGACGATCGTTATTTACGCTTTCATCAGCTCCTGGACGGAATTTACCTTCTCATCTATTCTGACAGCCTCTGACCAGTATAAGACGCTCCCGATCGTGCTCAAGTCGATCACCAGCTCCTATACGGTTCAGTGGGGACAGATTACAGCAGCGGCAACGCTGGCAATGCTCCCGGTTATCATCCTGTTTGCGATCGTCGGCAAGTATTTCGTCGGTGGATTGACTGCAGGCGCCGTGAAAGAATGAGCCAGTCGGAAAAGGACATTATATATGAACAAATACATCGAATACTACAACAATATTTCGCAGATTGAACGGCAGATCGTTGAGCAGGAGGCTTCTGGCATTGAAGCCGTTGCGGCTTGTATGGCGCGGACGCTCAAGGCCGGAAAAAACATTTATCTGTTTGGCTGCGGGCACTCCCACATTCTTGTGGAGGAGGCGTTTTACCGCGCGGGCGGATTGGTTCCGGTCAATCCGATTTTTGACTCCGCCATTATGCTGCATGAGGGCGCGGTGAAGAGTTCGCATTTGGAACGGCTGGAAAGCTATGGCGACTGGATCTTTGACCGCCAGTCTATCACGCAGGGAGATATGATCTTCATCTTCTCTAATTCTGGGATCAACGGTTGCCCGGTGCAGGTGGCGCTGCGTGCCAAACAGGCTGGGGCGACGGTCGTCGCGGTCTCTGCAAAGGCCTATGACAAGACAGAAAAAAGTCGGCATTCCTCCGGCAAGCGCCTCGGTAACTATGCGGACTATGTACTTGATACGCACATTCCGCATGGCGATGCATTGCTGCAATACGGAGAGCAGCGCATTGCCCCTGGCTCAACCATAGCCTGCGCGTTAATCTGGAATATGCTGATTGCACAGCTGGCGGAGGAAAGCGAGAAAATCGGCTATCAGCCGGAGTATTTTGTCAGTGGCAACGTCGAAGGCGGCTTCCAGATCAACGAACAGTACATCGACAAATACAAATATATCGTTCGGAATCTTTGATGGAGCGTGACAATGAAACCTGCTTATCTGGGAATCGATTGCGGGAGCACAAGCGTAAAGTGTCTTGCGATTGGTGCGGACGGCTGTCCGCTTGGGGTGGCGTCCCGTACCTATCCGACTTACAGTCCTCAGGACGGCTGGATGGAACAGGATCCCGGTACATGGCTGGAGGCGGCGACCGCATCCGTCCGGGAGTGTGTTAGATCACTAGGGAACCACGCGATTCAGGCAATTGCTTTTTCCGGGAACATGAGTTCGCCGGTTTTCCTGGATGCTGCCTGCCGCCCGGTTTACCGCTGTATGCTGGTCGGTGATGCACGCTGCGCACAGCAGGCGAAGGCGCTCACGTGCTCGTTTGCAGAGGATTTTCGCAGCGCGAGCGGAAATATTCCCGACGCATGCTTTGCCGCCGCGAAGCTGCTCTGGTTTCGGGATAATTGCCCGGAGCAGTATGCAAAAACAACGCAGTTCGTATTTGCAAAGGATTATCTGCGCTATCAGTTCACGGGCGTACTCAACACAGAGCCGACCGATGCGGGAAACACGCTCTTGTATGACGTACAGACCGCCAACTGGAATTGGACGCTGATTAGAGAGATCGGCCTGCGGGAGGAGATTTTTCCGCAATTGCTTCCATCCACTGCGCAGTCGGGCACGTTGCTGGCTGAAGTCGCGCGGGAGTGCGGACTTCCGGCAGGGATTCCGGTATTCTGCGGCGGTGCAGATATGGCGTGCAGCCAGCTTGGAACGAAATGCTTCCTGCCGGACGCGCTCAGCATCACGCTCAGCACCTCCGGTCAGGTCTGCATGAATGTGGACGGCTGGCGGCGCGAGGGCTATGGAAGGGTGACGTTCCACCCGGGCGTTTTGCCACAGCTTCATTACGCAATGGGCTCCGTTTTTTCCGGTGGTCTGGCGCTCAACTGGTGCTATAAGTTGCTGTTTGGACGCGAAACGCTGGGGAAAGAGGATTTTGATAGGATGAATGCGCTTTCGTGCCAAATCAGCGGCTATGCGCCCGGCGAGAGTGGAATGCTTTTCCTACCGTTCCTTTCCGGCAGCGGAACGCCGTATTTCAGCCCTGTCGACCGCGGCAGCTTGCTTGGGCTGACGATTGCAACGGAACCGGCGCGATATTTCTCCGCTGTTATGGAAGGTGTGACGATGCATATTCGTGAGAATGCAGACGTTTTCCGGGATATGGGTTGCGACATCCGGCGTGTGTTTGTCGGAGGCGGCGGCACACATATGCGGCACTGGATGCAGATGCTCGCAACGGTGCTTGACCGCGAGGTGGAGATTCTGCAATGCCCGGATGCGTCCACACTTGGCGCGGCGCTGATTGCGCTGGCCGGCACGGAGCCGCAGCTCGACCTAATGCAGCTTGCGGAGCAAGCGGTGCAGGTCTGTGGCGTTATCCACCCACAGAAGGAATATACACGGCGCTATGAGGAACTGTTTTTGATTTACCAGTCCTGCTATCAGGCGGTACATCAGATTAACGAGCAGCTCAGTGCGTTTCTAGGATCGTGAGGGGCGATATGGATCAGGAACTGTTAGCTCTTGCAGGGCGGTTGATTGCCGTTCCTGGATATACGGAGCTTCCGGAAAAGGAGACAAGGGTTGCCGAGACACTGTGCGCGGCGCTTCAGGAAATGGGGTTGCCGGCGCAGCTGCGGGATTATGATGGCCGATATAACGTGGTCTGCACCGTACAGTCCGGGCGGCCGGGACCGCATGTGGTCTTGTGTACGCACCTGGATACGGTTCCGCCGTATGAAATGGAAGAACCGTTTCACGCGCGGGTGAAGGATGGGCGGCTTTATGGGCGCGGCGCTGTGGATGTGCGAGGCACACTGGCAGCGATGTCCGTCGCGCTGCGGCGCATTGCACAGCAGAAGCATACATTCCTCGGAGCTGTGAGCCTGCTCGCGGTTTCGGACGAGGAAAGCGGCTCATTTGGAATGCGGCACACGGCTTTGTTGGTGATGTCACGATCGTCGGTGAGCCAACGGAGCTGAAGCTCGGCATCGCGCATAAAGGCGTTTGCTGGCACGCAGTCGAATTCTTTGGCAAAAGTGCACATGGGAGCGTCCCGGAAAACGGACATAGCAGCATATTGGATGCGGTCGATTTTATACAGCTGATTGAGACGCAGCTTCAGCCGAAGCTACGACGCTGCGCCCATCCGCTGCTTTCCCATGCGACAGTCAATATCGGGAAAATCACCGGCGGCACACGCCCAACCATCGTTCCGGAGCACTGCGAGCTTCAGATAGACCGCCGGCTCGTGCCGGGGGAATCGGCAGAGAGCACAGGGGCGGAATTCCACGCACTTTTGCAGATGCTGCAATCGCAGAAACCAGGCTTCAATGCTGAGCAGAAAATCCTGCTGGGTGGTGCGGATAAGCCTTTTCCGCCGCTCGACAGCTCCGGGGAGACAGAACTGATCGCGCATCTGCGCCGGACGGGCATGCCGGTACTCGGCAAAGAGCTGGAGTGCGTCGGCCTCCCGTTCTGGACGGACGCAGCGCTCGCGGCATATGGAACCGGAAAGCCGGCGTTTGTTTGCGGACCGGGCAGTATCGTACAGGCGCACGCAAACGACGAATACGTTGAGCTACGGCAGTTGGAACAGGCAGCTGAGTTGTATTATCATATGGCACTTGCCGTGTGCAGCGCGGAGGGGGGAAAATGATATGAGGATTAGCAACCGGGTAAGTCTGGTGGCAAGCGGCGCGCTTTCTGTGTATCTGACTCATGCGAGCGACTGCAATGCCTACCTAGTACACGGAGAAAAGAGCTGTTTTTTGATCGACACCGGGACGGGTCTCGATCAGGAGACGGTCATCCGCGCAATTGAGGAGGAGCTGACCGCGCCGCTGCGCTACATTCTCATCACGCACCACCATGCCGACCATATCGGCGGGCTCGCCGGGCTTCAGGCTCATTTCGGCGCAAAGGTTTTTGTGCCGGAGGCTGAGTTTGCATCTATCCGGGATGCGGACGAGGAGGTAATGGGGCTTGCCGTTGCGCGACGGAGCGGATATTATCCGGCGGATTACTGCGTTGCTGCCTGCCACCCGAATGCGACGGTTCGACCGGGGCAGACGCTGGAACTGGACGGAGAACGTATTACAGTCTATAGCGCTGCCGGACACAGCCTCGGGGGTGTGTGTTATCTGTTCACGGACGGCGAAATGCTGTTTTCCGGAGATCTTGTCATGCGTGGTGGGCTGATCAATCTTCAGAACATTCCGGGCGCGGATCTCGCGGCATATGCGCAGAGCGTGCTCACGCTGGAACAGGCGCCGATTCGGCAGCTCTATCCGGGGCATGGTTGCTTCTGCCTGAAGGAGGGCAAGTCGCATATTGACGTGGCGGCAGCGCAGTTCCGCAGCCTTGGTGTTCCGAAAAACTTTATTTGAATGGAAATCTGACCCTGCATGGCAGGTTTATAAGGATGGTGAGAACAAATGAGGGTTCAAAAGCTCCGCTGCACCTGCGGCTGGGAGGGAGAAGCATCCTTCCGGTGCAGCTGCCCGGAATGTGGGGATTCTCTGGATGTATGCTATGATTACACACAGGCAGATCGCGAAAAAGTCGACCGTGCATTGTCGGAATTTCACGGTGTCTGGGATTTTGCAGAACTTCTTCCGGTACAGAAGCCGGAAAGCATCGTCTCTTTGCATGAGGGCGGTACGCCGCTGATTCCGTCGGCACAGGATTTTCCGTGCCGGGTTTTCTGGAAGGACGAGACGCGTAACCCTACGCTCTCCTTTAAGGACAGACCCAATACGGTTGGTATTTCCGTCGCAAAGGAGTACGGTTTTCGGGATGTGAGCATTGCTTCCACCGGAAACGGGGCGGCGTCGCTTGCAACCTACGCGGTTCGCGCCGGAATGCGCTGCCATATCTGTGCGCCGCGTTCGACGCCGATGGAAAAAATCGTGCAGCCAATGTATTGTGGCGCAGATATTATCCTCTGCGACGGCGATTACAGCAGCAGCTACCGCAGAAACCGTGAGCTTAGTGAACAAAATGGCTGGGCGAACCTCACCTCGACTTATCTGAATCCCTTTACGTTGGAGGGAGATAAGACGATTGCTTATGAGATATTTGCGCAGTGTGGGCGTAACGTGCCAGATTGGATCGTCGTGCCGCTTGGCGCAGGCCCGATGCTGACCGGTATTTACAAGGGCTTTTCCGAGCTCAGAACACTAGGCTTCTGTGACCGGTTGCCAAGAATGGTCGGCGTTCAGGCGAGCGGCTGTGCACCAATTGTAAACGCATGGATTGCCGGGGAACAGACAGTGCGTGCGTGGGGGCAGTGTACGACTGCTTGCGGTGCGATTGCGGATGCGCTTCAGGGCTATGAGCGCGACGGAACACGCACGCTTCAAACGATCTATCGTTCCGGCGGCGTTGGCGTTGCAGTCACGGATGCGGAAACGGTGTTTGAAATGAAGCGGCTTGCACGCTTTGACACGCTTTTGGCAGAGCCGGCTTCTGCAACGCCGGCTGCGGCAATCCGAAGGCTTTGCGCAGATGGCACAATTGGAAAGAACGATGTTGCCGTCGGCATTGTTACCGCGCACGGGCTGAAGGATGCAGAATATCTCCAAATGTGTATTAAGGAGGAACCATATGAGACTAAAGGATAAAGTAGCAATTGTGACTGGTGGCGGCACGGGAATCGGAAAGGCCAGCGCCATCCGCTTCGCGCAGGAGGGGGCATCGGTCGTCGTTGCCGGACGGCGCATGGAAAAGCTTGAGCAGACCTGCGCCGAGATTGAAGCGTTCGGTGGTACGTCGGTGGCGGTCGTAACCGATATGCGTGAGGAGGCACAGGTAAACCGCCTTGCCGCGCGGACACTCGAACATTTTGGCAGAATCGACCTGCTGTTCAACTGCGCGGGCGTCGGTTATTCCGCACCGTATGTCATGGATTCCACTGTCAAGACGCCCGCAAAGGACTGGGATGAGATTTTGAATATCAATCTTCGCAGTGTGTTTTATATGTGCAAGGCGGTTCTGCCGACCATGATCGAAAGAAACGGTGGTGCAATCTTGAACTGTTCGTCCATCAATGGTGTAATTGGCTGCGGCGCAGACGCCTATACCGCGTCCAAGGGCGGAATTCTGGCACTAACGCGTGCACTCGCGGTGGACAATGCGAAATACAACATCCGGGTCAATGCGGTCTCGCCTGCGGCGACGGACACACCGATGATCCAGTCCGCCTATGACGAAATCGACGGCTTTTATCAGTTCTGGTCTACGGTTGCCCCGATTAAGCGAATGGCAACCCCGGAGGATGTGGCGAATGCGGCGCTGTTTTTGCTCAGCGACGAGGCGGGTTATATTACTGGGCAGAACCTAATGGTCGATGGAGGCCTGTCGATTTCCTGATTGTAGGCGTAAACACATCAATAACATTTATAAAACAATTATTTTAAAAGGAGTGCAATTACAATGGCAAATCTGAAATTATCAATGGAAGTATGGCCGAATATGCCCTGGGGCAGACTGGAGATCTGCGGCTGCGCAGTCAACAGCTGGGGTAAAATCCCACTCAACGAGCTGGTATATAAGGTCAAGGAGCACGGCTACACCGGCATGGATATCGTCTACTCCAAGATTGCAGAGATCCCGCCGGAAGAGAAGCCCGAGGTCATGCGCAAGACGAAGGAGGCTCTCGCAGAGACCGGTGTGCATCTGGCATCCATCGGCGCACACTGCACGTTTGTCACGCCTCGCTGGTTTGACGCGGCAGCTGGCGTCCAGACCATGAAAAATGCGATTGACGATGCGGTTTTCCTTGGCGCGGATACGGTCTGCACTCTCATCGCTCAGGGCTTCTACGATCCGGCACTGTATAATATTATGACCCGCAAAGAAGCATGGGACATGATTGTTAAGAACGTCGGCGAGTGCGCCCGTTACGCCAAGGAGCGTGGTATGACCATCAGCATTGAAATCCTTCAGGGTACGCTGATCAACTCCGTCGATCAGTATTTCAAGCTGTATAACGAACTGGGCATGGACAATGTGTTTGTTACGGTCGATACCGGCACGTTCTATACGACGATCAAGCCGAAAATGCCTGTCTATGATGCTATCGTCAAGCTTGGCAAGCACGTCAACTGCGTTCACGTTAAGGACGAGGTCGGCTTCACCAACATTATCCAGTGCCAGCACGTCTGGCTCGGCGCGGGCTACGTGGACTTTAAGGAGGTCGCGCGGGCGCTGAAGGACATCAACTACCAGGGCTACTGTGCGGTCGAATGGGAAGGCTGGCAGGCAGGCGGCCTGGCGGGTGTCGGTGATCCTGGCGGAATTGGTTTGTGCGATTTCGATATGGTTGCCTCCGAGTCCAAGCTGTTCCTGGAAGAAGAGGGCTTTTGCTGAGCCATGGAAAATCACATCCAGGAAAGACTGAAGGAAATGGGCGTGACGCTGCCCATTGCGCCGGCGCGCGGCGGCAATTACACGCCGTGCAAGACCTTTGGAAACGGACGGTTTGTTTATTGCTCTGGCTTTGGCTGTAATACTCCGGAACGTTCCTACGCCGGAAAATTGGGACAGGAGATTTCGGTGCAGGAGGGGTACGAGGCTGCGCGTGACTGTATGCGCAATCTGCTTGCCGCCTATAGACGCGACATTGGACCGCTGGAGACCATTGGCTCCATCGTTAAGATGTTGGCATTGGTGGCGTCAAGTGATGATTTTTATGATCAGCCTACCGTGGCAAACGGTGCGACAGACTTCCTGATGGAACTGTTCGGTGAGGAGGTCGGACTGCCGGCTCGTTCTGCGATTGGCGTCAATGTTCTTCCTGGGAACATCCCAGTTGAAATCGAGCTGATCCTGGAGCGAAAATAAAGCCTGCCCACAGTCCGAAGGCAGGGGCGTAGCTTGCCCAAATCCGCGGAACGTGCTGCTGATGCAGCCAAGATTCGTCCCATGGAATATCAGCCTCCGCTGAAAGACCAATGTCATACTGAGCTCCAATTTAAATCTTTAGAGAAGGTTTTAATTGTCCGAAGGGCATGGAATTCGCGCTCCGACAGGAGCGAAAGCAACTCAAATAGTACGAACGGCAGTCTCCAAGAGGAGACTGCCGTTTCCTTATACCCGGGTGGTTATTGAACGCTTACATCAGGACAGCCTGACGACCAGGCAGTCGCCGATTTTTTGAATGGAGCCGTGGTAGGGATAGACGGGCATCGACGCGAATTGGGGGGAAGACTGAATCGCTGCGGCTTCCTCATCTGATGCGAAGGTCAGGGAAAAGCCCAGATAGTATTCGAGGAACCTTTGCCGGGAATAGCTGTCGGGGCGGATACCGGCGACGCCGGTTAGCTCTTGCAGGAAGGAAAACTGTTCGTAAAATTCCGGGTCGCGGTAAGTGCCGATGACGGCAAGACAGGTATCTTCGTCAAATTCCGGCGTCTGCTGTAGGTCAGCCACCAGGGCGGTGTAAAAGGCGCGGGTATTTTCCTGCCGGAGATACAGGTGCAGACTTGCGGCGTTGGCAACGTAGATGTTGGATACGACCACACATGCCAGACTGACGGCTACGGCATTCAGGCCAAATCTCCGGAGCAGATCCCAAGCCTTGCCGGGGACGGAAAGGGGAAGGCAGCTGTCCGCGGCAAGAATCATCAGCACGTAGACGGACACGAAGCCGTACAGCACCAGCGTGTGAATGGACTCGGGGACGGTGAACAGGTACATGCAGTTCACGGCCAGGGGGAGAATTACGACCAGAGCGGCCAGCAGCAGGAGCCGTCCCGGCTGACGATGCGTTGCCCCCCAAAGGACAAGCAGCACCACGGTAGCGACGATGCCGATGCCGTGCATCCACCGGGAGAAGACCGTGGGCATCAGCCCGACCTTTCCCTGGGTGAAAAAGGCGAAAAATGTACCGTAAGCCTGAGCAATTCCGGCGGGAACGGAGGATAAGCGGAAGCTGACGCGGCTACCGGCGTAGTCCCCCAGACGGACGTCTTTCAGCCGGAGGACGACCTGCGTGGCAGCGTAGTAGAGGGCGAGGGAGACGACGAGAAACAGCAGAAAATACACGCCCTGCCGGATAACCGGTTTTACATCGTCCTCCTCCAGCAGCCGCCGGATGAGTACCAGCACGAGAAGACCGGCCGCGACGGAGATGTAGGACTGGTAGATGCTCAGCGACGCGACCATGCATACGGCCGCCGAAAGCCCCCACAGAGCGGAGGGACGCTGGAGAAGATATACTGCGGTCACTGCCAGCAGAAAGGAAAACGCGAAGGAATTGGAGGTGAACATATAAGCGAGGGTGCCGGTCAAAGAGGGAAACACCAGAATGCACCCTGCCAGCAGCGCCTGAAACAGCTTGCTGCGGATTCGGAAAATCCGGACGATGATGCAGACGGAAATTGCCATGAACGCAATGGTAAGAACGCCGTAAATCCACGGCATGGAGAAATTGGGGAAAATCAAATCGATTCCGCCCAGTCCCCACCGCCCGGATTCCACCGTAGCGCCCTTCATGAACAGGGAGTAAGCCTCGTCGTGGTTCAGAAGCTTGTTGGTAAAGGAAAACGTGTACGCCAGAAACCCGGCAATCAGCGACGCGGCCAGGGGGACGGCGTTTTCCCGGATCCGGGACAGGAGCCATGCCGCTGCCCGCTCAACCAGCAGAGATTTGTTTGTCTCCTTCATGGTGAAGACCTCTCTTCCGTAACTCAGTCCAACCATTATATCTTTTTTCTCGCGTTTCGTCAATGAAAAACGGGGATTTACCACGACAATTGCATGAGTTACAAATTCATGAACATCTTGTGAAAATGGTGCCGTTTTGATGCCCTATGGCTGAAAGTATTTGCGGGAATACGAACTAACCACACGCCGCATGGCCAACGGAACGGTACGTAGACCGTTTTCTACGGTTGCTTTTACCTTTCTGTTCACAAATTATTTACTCATGCAATCGTCGTGAATTTCGGTAAGAAAGTGTTGATTTTTGTCACGGATTCTGATAGAATAGATAAGATTTTTGAATATACTCGCTGAAGGGAAGATATATCTATGTCCGGACATTCCAAATGGCATAACATCCAGAAAACCAAGGGCGCGCAGGACGCCAAGCGCGCGGCAGCCTTCACCAAGATCGCCAAGGAGCTGATCGTCGCGGTGAAGGAGGGCGGCAGTGCAGACCCCGCCTATAACTCCCGCCTGGCCACCGTCATCACCAAGGCCAAGGCCGCCAACATGCCCAACGACAACATCAAGCGCTGCCTGGAAAAGGCGGCAGGCGCGGGCGGCGACAACTACGAGACCATCACCTACGAGGGCTACGGCCCCGGCGGCGTGGCGGTGATCGTGGAAACCATGACCGACAACCGCAACCGCACCGCCGGTTCCATGCGCCACCACTTCGACAAGTTCGGCGGCAATCTGGGCGCGACGGGCTGCGTCAGCTGGTCCTTCGACAAGAAGGGCGTGCTGGTGATTGACAACGAGGATGGCGACTATGAGGAAGACCAGGTCATGATGGACGCCATGGACTGCGGCGCGGATGATTTCGAGGCCGAGGACGACGTGTTCACCGTGTACACAGACCCCGACGATTTCAACGCCGTAGCTGACGCCATGACGCAGAAGGGCTACAGCTTCGTATCCGCCCAGATCGAAATGGTACCCCAGAACTACCAGAAGCTCACCGACCCGGAGCAGATCTCCCTGATGGAGAAGCTGCTGGACATCATGGACGACGACGACGACGTCCAAAACGTCTGGCACAACTGGGACGAGGATTGAGGAAGAATGAAATGACCGCAGGTTCAGGCGATGGCTTGAACCTGCGGTTCCTTTAATTCAGGGCAGCTTCCAGATAAGCATCTTGGAGTTCCATTGCAAAATCAGCGTAAACATCCATGAGTTTCCCTGCCCATTCTTCATACGCGCTATAGGCATCCCCGTTGGAGAACATTTGCTCCGCCATCTGCCCAACGCCTTTATTACAGATTTTTGCCAAATCTTCAACTTTGCTGTTGCATATTAGTGCCAACTGTTCAATGTCGTTTATTCCAGCAGATTCGGAGCGGAAGGCGGAGATAAGTTCAGGAAGGGCATCCCTCATTTTTTGGGTATAATCATTCAATATTCTTTCATAGGATGTATTTGCCGGGAAAGATTCCGTGGGAGTTGGATTTGTGGATTTGCCCGAAATTTGGACTTTATTCTCACGGATAAAATCACTGTCACATTTTTTTCGCACGAAAAACAGAGGAGTGGAACCGATCTTGGTATCTCCGGTGATAGGGTCGTAGTCTGCCAGTTGGATGGTATTGTCGTCGATGACTTTTACGATTTCTTTCACTTTTCCGTCATAAGGCTCGGTGATTAATTTCCCATCTTTGAAAGATGTTACTGTTTTCCTTGTCAAAAGAAAAGCGCTGTTCTGGTTTTTGCTGCGAGTGTATTCTCCACTAAAAATCCACAGGTTAATGTGAGTATAGGTTCCATCCTCGTTGAAATACAGAAGAACGGTGTCATACATATCAGCAAGCGCGGAAACGTCCTTTATATCGACAATTCTGTTGTTATAATAAACTGCCCCTACCTCCCAAGAGCCTCCCAAAGTTTCAAATCCATCTGCGGCGGGAACTGGAATTTCGGATGTTGTTTCTGGAAATGATATTTCGGTGGGGGACGGTTCAGTGACTTGTGTCCCACAGGAGGTCAGCAGCACAAGCGGGAGTACGACTGATAGAATCATTCTTTTTTTCATAACTTCTCCTTATTGCAGAAACAGCCGGGCGCGAATTGCCGCCCGGCTGCAAGCTTTAATCGAAAGAGTACCCGTTTTTGCCGGGGAGTTTTGTGATGTCAGTGCGGGAACACACGCGGTCAAAGTGAAGCAGTACGGCGTTGCTATCAATTACATTAAAGAACCAGTCGTCGCCGTGCATCATGCTTGTGTCAAAGCCCCCGAAGTTTAACTGGAAGCTGGCGGAATATCCATCACCGCCGTACCAGTAATAACTTCCGGGCGCTGCGTTCAGAGCGGCTGACGCACTCTCGGAAGTGATAGTGTCGCCGATGATGCAAACATAATAGATGGAATGACCAAAGGTGATATTGTCGTCCAGAGTCCAAAAGCCCTGTAGACCGGAAACAATGTCATCGGGGGTCAGGTAGCTGCCTCCGTCCAGAATGACGTCATCGCCGGAAAGGATATAGGGAATATCGATATTTTTGGCGGCACAAATTGCATATATAGCATAAAGCATCAAAACTCCGATC
>ERZ773116.2109-NODE-2109-length-16582-cov-3.942216_pt1 | contig 16582 bp, 13 predicted proteins | sample MGYA00580563_ERZ773116 | MGnify/ENA primary metagenome ERZ773116 (study PRJEB29015, sample SAMEA2737864) | human gut metagenome | biome: human gut; feature: human-associated habitat; material: faeces | place: China | collected 2012 ... | reverse complement strand
CCAGGAACCACCGCATGCGATGATCTTTTTGAAATCAAGGTAGCTTGTTAAGTTCTTTGCGTTGATACCGCCGGTCGGCATGAATTTCATCTTTGTGTAAGGAGCTGCCATGGATTTGATCATGGAAAGTCCGCCTGCAGCTTCTGCCGGGAAGAATTTCACAACGTCAAGACCAAGCTCGATTGCAACTTCTACGTCGCTTGGGTTAGAGCATCCAGGAGTTACCGGGATTCCTTTTTCAACACAGTATTTTACAACTTTTGGATTTAAACCAGGGCTTACGATGAATTTTGCACCTGCGTTTACAGCGCGGTCAACCTGCTCTGTGGTAAGAACAGTACCTGCACCTACTAACATCTCTGGGAACTGCTCGGACATGATGCGGATAGATTCCTCAGCAGCTGCTGTACGGAAAGTAACTTCTGCACATGGGAGACCACCGTCGCATAATGCTTTTGCTAAAGGTGCAGCATCCTCTACATTGTCAAGTGCGATAACCGGGATAATACCGATTTTGGAAAACTCTTCTAATACTTTGTTCATAATTCTTCTCCTTTATTTTGAATAATTTTAAGGTTCTTAAATTGGTTTCACAATATGAAACATTGTTTCATACAACGGTACAATAGTATTATAACATTACAAAATGCCTTGTCAATAATTTAGGGAAAGAAAATGTTGTATTTTGCAAAAAACAAAAATTTGACTTTTATTGGAATGTCATGTTATGATGTCATATGGTTTCATATAATGAAACAATAATGTGAATTATGAAACCTAAAAGACAGGTATTGGAAAAATAACTGATACCTTACATAGAATATGAGGTAATTATGGCAGAACAGAAAGAAACAAAAAATCCGGTGCAGTCGGCAGAGCGCATTTTTCAGGTAATGGAAATGCTGGCCGATCACGGTGAGATGGGACTGATGGAGATCAGCACAGCGTTAGGACTTCACAAAAGCACGGTACATCGCCTTCTGATGTCTTTAGTCTATATGGGATATGCAAAACAGGACGAGGTATCCCAGAAGTATATGCTTTCTTATAAAATAGTCAGCATGGCAGGAAAAATGCTTGACCGCATGGATATTTTACAGGTTGCAAAACCTTATATGGAGCGTTTGTCTGATATCAGCGGGGAAACAGTGCATTTAGTTCAGCGGGAAGGAAACAATATTTTATATATTTATAAAATAGAAGCAAAAATCGGTACGATCCGCATGGTGTCCCATGTGGGGATGGTCCATCCGATGTATTGTTCCGGTGTGGGCAAGGCAATCATGGCAGAACTTCCGGAGTCGGAAGTGAAACAGATCTGGAATGAGAGCATCATCGAAAAAAAGACGGAGCATACGATCACGGATTATGATGATATGCTTAGTGTATTAAAAGAAGCAAAAAAGAACGGTTATGCACTTGATGATGAGGAAAATGAAGAAGGTGTACGGTGTATTGCTGCAAGTCTTAGGGATTATCATAATGAAGTAAAATATGCATTCAGTATTTCCGGACCGACCAGCCGGATGACGCGAGAACGGGTGGAGGAGTTATCTGTGGATGTCAGAAAAGTACAGGAAGAATTATCCATGGAATTAGGCTGGTATAGAAAATAGCAGAGATGGTCATACTATCCTTGAAAAGGTGATGGTTCAGAGAGTTTTTGAACCGTTACAAATAATTTCTTGTAAAGTAAAGGAGAAGAATGACCATGAAAAAGTTTAAAATGCTTGCGGCATGCCTGGTGCTTACATTGTCTCTTAGCGCACTGACCGCATGCGGCACAAACAGAAACAACACAAATACCAATAACAGTGGTAACAATCCGGCAGCCGGTACAGAAAACCGTGTCAATGAAAACACAAATAACGGTATCAATAATACCGAAAATGGTATGAATGATACCAATGTGAATGGAACAAATGGTACCGTGAATGACACGGATACGAACGGCACAAATACAAATACAAATAACACAAACGCGAATGGTGCAGACACAGACGGTGGTGCTGTTGTGGATGATGTGGTGGATGGCGTCGGCGATGCTGGCAAAGACATTATTGACGGTGTGGAAAACGGCGTGGATGACGCGACCGGAAACAATAATAACGGTAACACAACGGATAACAGTGCAAGATAACGGATGAGAAATTTCCGGGTATGGCCTTTTTGTGAAAGGGCTGCCCGGATTTTTTGTGTCAAAAATCCTTAAATAAAAATGAAATCTTTCTGATTTTCTTGTGATTGCAGATGTTTTGCGGTACAATGTCTTAAATAAGTCTGCTTTGGGCAGAGATATGGAAAAATTCAGGAGCGTATTCAGATGAATAATAATGATTATAGAGAAATAACTGAGGATGATGTAACAACCGTATCCACAGATCAGAAAGAGGAAATGAACGGACAGGAAAGCGTTAATGATACCCCTGACGTGTCAGAAAATGAAAAGGAGACCGTGCAGGCGGAAGTGACAAATTCAGACGCATCGGATGAAAAAGAGCCGGAGTATGAGGATATCTGCTACATCTGCCGCAGACCGGAGCATATTGCAGGAAAAATGATAAAGATCCCGAACAACATCTGTATCTGTCAGGACTGTATGCAGAAAACGTTTGACAGTATGAACCAGACCGGATTTTCCATGGATGATATGCTGAACATGAATATGGGAAAAATGCCAAATATCAGCATGATCAATCTTTCAGATCTGCAGGGGATGCAGGGATTTATTCCGAATAACCAGAAAATCAAAAAGAAAAAGCCGAAAGAAAAGAAAGAGCCGGTACTTGATATCAAAAAGATCCCGGCACCACATAAAATCAAGGCATCGTTGGATGAGTACGTAGTTGGACAGGAGCATGCAAAGAAAGTCATGTCCGTCGCTGTTTATAATCACTATAAGAGGATCGCATCCGATGAGAAGGACGGCATCGAGATTGAAAAGTCCAATATGTTAATGATTGGACCGACCGGTTCCGGTAAGACTTATCTGGTAAAGACACTTGCAAAGCTTTTAGATGTGCCGCTTGCCATCACAGATGCGACGTCCCTGACAGAGGCAGGGTATATCGGTGATGACATCGAGAGTGTTGTCAGCAAACTGCTTGCAGCAGCGGACAATGATGTTGAGCGTGAAACACGGTATTATCTTTATTGATGAGATCGACAAAATCGCAAAGAAACGCAACACCAACCAGCGTGATGTCAGCGGAGAGTCCGTGCAGCAGGGAATGTTAAAACTGTTAGAGGGTGCGGAGGTAGAAGTCCCTGTCGGAGCCAGCAGCAAGAATGCCATGGTACCCATGACGATGGTCAACACCAAAAATATTCTGTTTATCTGTGGAGGTGCGTTCCCGGAGTTAGAGGATATCATTAAGGAACGCCTCAATAAATCCGCATCGATTGGTTTTAAATCCGAGCTTAAGGATAAATACGACCAGGATGAAAATATTCTGCAGAAGGTGACCATAGAGGATGTGCGCAAATTTGGCATGATACCGGAATTCTTAGGACGTCTGCCGATCATGTTTACCTTAGAAGCGCTCACAGAAGATATGTTAGTGCGCATCTTAAAGGAACCGAAAAATGCGATCTTAAAACAGTACCAGAAACTGCTTGCCATGGATGAAGTCAGACTCGAATTTGAGGATGACGCACTGATGGCGATCGCAAAGCAGGCAAAGGAAAAGAAAGTCGGTGCGCGTGCACTCCGTGCGATCATCGAGGATTTTATGCTCGATATCATGTATGAGATTCCGAAAGATGACAATATCGGCATGGTGACCATCACAAAAGAGTATGTGGAGAAAAAGGGCGGACCGCTCATTACCATGCGTGGCTGTGCACAGATTGCTGCTGTTGAATGAGACGATGAAAGAATGATTCTGAAATGGGGAAAAATCTTTTTTACAGACTGAGAAAAAGATTTTTCCTCATTTTGAATTTGAAGAATATGGTAAAAAAGTGTTCACACTATGATTAAGTATGGTACAATAGTACTAATCGAAAAAATGGAGGAGTGAAAATAGCAAAAGAGAAAAGAGAAAAAAGAAAAAAATAAAAAAGCAGGAAACAAACAGGGCATACAGTTTCAGATCCAGAGCAAGATCGGTGCCTCCATTATCGTGGTTATGGCAGTGATCGCTGTACTGGTAGTAGTGGTGGTTTACAACCTGCTGATCAAAGCCAACAACACAGAGTTGTAGCAGGATTCTGAAGCGATATCACTTCAAGTGGAAAAATATTTTTCACCGTTTGAACGCATGGTAAAACAGCTTGCACTGGATGAAGATGTGCAGACAATTCTGACCACTACCAAAGCTGGACAGAAAATGACAGAGAACGAGGTATATCCAGCGGTACTAAAGAAGCTTGTTGCAGTGGCAGGACTTGACACGGAAAATATTCAGGGTGTATTCACGGCGGATTTGGACAGTAATGCATCCATTACATCAGCAGGCGGTATTTCCGGCGATGATTATGACTGTACGACCCGCACATGGTACAGCTGTACGCAGACAGGAGAAACTATGCTGACAAAGACCTATGTTGCTGCAAGTACAGGAAAAACAATCTTAAGTGCGGTAACACCTGTATTTGACGAGAAAGATACGGTTGTCGGTGTCGTTGGAATAGACATAGGGCTGGACACAGTCATGAATATGATGGGGAATTATAAGATCGGTGCAAATGGATATTCCATGCTGTTGACAAGTGATGGAACTTTTGTATATCATCCGAATGCAGATCTGATTGATACTATGATTCAGGATATGAATATTTCAGACAGTGTAAGCACTGCGATCAGCAATCAGTCAGAACAGCTTTTGAAATATAAGGTAAACGGTGAACAAAAAATGGAAGACAGCAAGAAGCAGATGGCACAGATGCGTGAGGCAATGGACAAAATTCAGGAATCCTCGAAACAGGTTGTCGGTGTCATCAAGGCAATTAAAGATATTGCAAGCCAGACAAATCTTTTATCATTGAATGCATCTATTGAAGCTGCACGCGCAGGTGAGGCGGGCAAAGGCTTTGCAGTGGTTGCAGGAGAGATCGGCGGTCTTGCAGATGAGAGTGCCGATGCGGTAAATACGACACGTAACCTGATCAACGTATCACTCGATGAGATTGAAAAGGGAAATACGATCGTAAATGATGCCATTGCATCTTTGGACAACGCGGTAGAGCGTGTTCGTATTGCAAACGGAATGATTCAGGAGACAGCACAGGTGGCAGATGTCCAGATGAAGAGTATCGACCAGATCCGTGACGGCATCAGGGATATGTCACAGGTGGTTTCTGATAACTCTGCTATGGCAGAGGAGACTTCAGCAACAAGTGAGGAGCTGGCAGCACAGTCAGTTACATTAAATGAACTTGTACAGAAATTCGAATTAGAATAATATTTGTGGTTCTAAAATAAAAAATTCCGGCATCTATTTAGTAATTGAATAGATGACCGGAGTTTTTTTATTTATGGCGGATTGCAGGGAACAGGTGTATTCTGACGAATTTTTTGATTTTATTGTATCTTATGAGGAAACGAATGAACAGACGATCGCAGGGTCGTGTATCCAGAGAATTGATGAAGGATATGATATTTTTTATTATCCCAGGGAGGGACTGCCTCCGCTTAGTGTAGGCAGTTATTCTTATTCAGAGATTCCAAAGTGTTATGGGCTGTTGGATCAGACTGCACTTGAGGTGTCCGGTATTTTAAAAATGCAGAACCAGCCCGTTCTCGCCTTAAAGGGAAGAGGTGTATTGATAGGTTTTATTGATACCGGTATTGATTATCGAAATCCTGTGTTTCTGGACGAGAACGGCAACAGCCGCATACTGGCGATCTGGGATCAGACGGTTCAGACCGGGATCAGACGATACAGGATGGAACGCCGCCTGTTGGTATTTTGTATGGAGCAGATTATACAAGAGAACAGATCAATGCGGCATTGCTTTCGGAAAATCCGTATGATGTGGTGCCGTCGCGTGATATGAACGGACATGGCACATTTCTTGCAGGAGTGGCATGTGGAAGTGAGAGTGAAAACGGTGACTTTATCGGGGCGGCGCCGCAGTCTGAGATCATCATGGTAAAGTTAAAGGAGGCAAAACAGTATCTTCGGGATTTCTTTTTTGTGAAAGACGGCGTTCCGGCATATCAGGAAAACGACATTATGATGGCGGTTTCCTATTTAAATGGAGTTGCAAATATTTTAAATCGTCCGCTTGTCATCTGTGTGGCACTTGGAAACAGTGCAGGAAGTCATGCAAGCGAGGGATTTTTGCCATCTTATCTGAATTATATCTGTGGAAGAAGAAAGCGTGTGGTCGTGACTGCAGCTGGAAATGAGGCCAATGCAAGACATCATTTTCAGGGGCGTATCATTGGAGAGATGGAACATGAGGATGCGGAGATCACGGTGGAAGGAAATACAAAAGGCTTTTTTGTGGAATTGTGGGCATCTGCACCGGAACTGTATGCAGTCACCATAATATCGCCTTCGGGGGAGCAGATTCCACGGATTCTGGTGCGCCGTGGAGCGTCAGAGCAGTTTAATTTTATTTTTGAGGGAACAACAATTACGGTGGATTACCGGATCGATACAAAAGAGACGGCAAGCCAGCTCATATTTTTCCGTTTTATCCGACCGACACCGGGATTGTGGACGATACGCATTTTCCCGCAGCTGACAGTGACGGGAAACTATCATCTCTGGCTGCCGCTGCGGGAGCTGACGGATGGAAATAATTTTTTTCTTCGTTCCAATCCGGAGATTACACTGACTTCTCCGAGTGCGGCAAGGCAGGTGATCACGGTGGGCGGTTATCAGGCATCAAATACCAGTATCTATGCGGATTCCGGCAGGGGTTATACGATAACCGGGGAGATCAAACCGGATTTTGTGGCACCGGCAGTGGATGTCTATGGTCCCGGGCTTCTTGGTAACTTTATCACCTTTACGGGAACAAGTGCAGCTGCTGCGATCACGGCAGGAGCCTGCGCGCAGATCATGCAGTGGGCGATCGTGGATCAGAACAATACAGTCATGTCGAATACTTCCATCAAAAATATGCTGATCCGCGGCACGGCTAAACCGGAAAACCGGACCTATCCAAACAGAGAGTGGGGATATGGGACACTCGATGTGTTTGGGGCATTTCAGAATCTGAGGCTGTGATAAAAGCAACGGAATATTTATTTAGAAATTGTTTAGAAAAAACAGCAGGGGTGTCACTGAGAATTGATGAATATTTGAGTTACTGTGGAGAAGTATTTGAGTTATTAAAAAATCAGACAGCATCACAGAATGTTTCTACACAGGATGCAGACGGCAAAGATGCAGACAGTTATGTATCGACGATCGGAAGTTCCGATGCAGTAATGCCAAGTGAAAATTATAATGATATCTTAAAAGAAATCCAGAAAACAAAAGCAGAAGCTGGTCAGTCCCAGAGTTACTCAGAAAACGCAGGACAGACATCCGGAACAGGAACATCCGGACAGATCACACAGGCATCCGGAACTGGTGCGGCTGGAAATACCGGAGGCGGTGGAGACAGCGATGATGAGACCACAACAACAAAGACAGTTGTGATCAATGGCGTTACTTATCTTGATACAACGACTGTGGAGAACGGTGTCAAAAGCGTACAGAGAACTGCAATCAGTGGAGTTGGTGAAGAGTAGTGACTATCAAAAAAATCCGAAGGATTAACGTGAACCTTCGGATTTTTTTGCTACAATCAGGAAATACCATTGTATGATATTTTTTGCATGATATCAACAAATGTTAAAATAGCATTGTATGAAATTCTTTATATGATATCAGCAAATGTTAAAATAAAATTGCTTGCAATTTATTACATGATATGATAAGATGTCTATTGTTCGAGCAATTCGAAAACAGAATAAGCCGGCGTGGCGGAATGGCAGACGCACCAGACTCAAAATCTGGCGGTGGCAACATCGTATGGGTTCAAGTCCCATTGCCGGCATTGAAAAAAGATTCAGTTTTTACTGGATCTTTTTTCTTATTCATGATAATAGAATGTTCGCGGAGCGCGCATTCTATTATTTGCTCTTGGATGAGATAAAAATTAAATATGGGCGAAATATATAGAAGATAGAGGTGATTTCATCCATTTTATAATAGAAATTCATTTAACACACAAGAAAATGGGTGAAAAAGGATGAGATTTCATTATAATAGCCCACGAAAATCAAAAAGTCAGGGTGAAAACAGCAGAAATGAAGGAGTTTCGCCCAAAATGATAGAGGAAGAAGTTGAAAATAGAAAATAATGGGTGAAAGTGGTTTGAAAGATGGAAATTTAGCCCGTTCATCTGGTGGATGTCTGTTATGTGTGGATCAGAGTGAAAGCAGAGTAAATTTAAACGGAAACCCCACTCACAAATTCGCAGGAAAGCTTTGAAAAAGCACTGTGTGATCAGTAAAAAAGTGTAATTAATTTTTACATTGCAATAAAAAAAATGGAAAACCTTGTAAACCAAAGTTTCCCATCATTAAGAGAAGAGCGCGAGACGGGACTCGAACCCGCGGCCCCGACCTTGGCAAGGTCGTGCTCCACCAACTGAGCCACTCGCGCATATGTAAATTGTTTTGTATCTGTCTGCCAGACACATTCGATATCATACTATGGGAAACAGGATTTGTCAACAAATTTTTTGAAAAAGTTATAATGAAAGCTGAAAATCATGCATTTTGGAGAAAAAACCATTTTTTGATTTAAAAAAGAATTAATAATATTCATCTATATATTAAGTAGGAAAAATGCTATAATACGGGATGTCTGATGAGCAGGATGCAGACAGTGGACATTTAAGGAGGAACTATGGAAAAGAAAAAAATAATTATCCCGGTTGTAACCATTGCAGTGATTGGAGCAGTTGGAGGAACCGGTTATTATTATCGTGACAATGTGATAGATGTGGCAACAGAGGCATTTGATGTAGTTGCAGAGAAGATTCCGTTTTTACAGTCAGGAAAATCGGATGATAAAGTGTATGTTGAAAAAGTTTCCAAGATTATGAATACATATACAGGAAACACCAACCGGTATAATGGTGTTGTGGAGTCACAGGACAGTTATGAGGTAAATGTAGATTCATCGCGTACCATCAAAGAAATCCTTGTAAAAGTAGGGGATGAGGTAGAAGAGGGTCAGACACTTGTTACCTATGATACCAGCGAACTTGAGATGCAGGTGAAACAGGCAAAACTTGAACTCGAGGGAATCCAGAATGAGATTGACAGTTCCAATAAAAAGATAGCCACATTGACCGATGAATTAAATAAAACGACAGATGAGGACGATAAATTTTCACTGACGACAGATATTCAGTCGGAGGAAAATTCCATCGAGGAGAATAAACTTGATCTTGAGAGCAAGAACCTTGAAATATCAAAATATGAAGACCAGATCGATGCATCGTCTGTTGTCAGCAAAAAATCCGGCGTGGTAAAGGAAATCAACGAGAACGGTACAGACAGTAATGGCAATAATGCTGCGTTTATGACGATTCTTCAGACAGGTGAATACCGTGTAAAAGGAAGTATCGATGAGCAGAATGTATGGATGATCTCAGATGGACAGGCGGTCATCATACGTTCGAGGGTGGATGAAAGTCAGACATGGAATGGAACGATTTCAAAGATTGATACAGATAACGTGCAGAAAAGTGATGACGATTCATCTTCAGACAGTAGTGTCTCTGCAACAAAATATCCGTTTTACGTAGAGCTTCCGTCTGCAGAGGGACTGTTGTTAGGGCAGCATGTTTATATTGAACTTGATGAGGGACAGGAAGAACAGAAAGAACAGAAAGAAGGTATCTGGCTGTATTCCAACTATGTTGTTCAGGATGACAGCGGTGCTTATGTCTGGGCGGCAAATGATAAGAAACGTCTGGAAAAACGTTATGTAGAACTTGGTGAATACGATGAAGATCTTGCAGAGTATGAGATTTTATCCGGACTTTCGCTGGACGACTATATCACATGGCCGATGGAAGGACTCTATGAGGGTGTAACGACCGTGACAGATGTGAGCGAGGTCGATTATTCTTCGCCTCTTTATAATCAGGATGGCACCGAGATGCTTGATTATGGCACTGAGATGCTTGATTACGGTACGGAGATGTTGTATGAAAACGGAATGTACGATACGGAAATGATGATCGATAATGGTATGCAGAATTATGTAAATGGCGATATGGAAGATGGATCAGGTTATGATGGAGCTGACGATGGCGATTCTGCGGATGATGCGGAATATGATGACTCTGATTACGATGATTCTGACTATGAGGATTCTGATGATTCCTATGATGATTCCAATGATATGGAGGTAGGGGAATGATACTGAATCTGCAGAATATTTACAAGGATTATCAGCAGGATAAGCTGGTCGTTCCGGTATTAAAAGATGTTTGTCTTACCGTGGAAGAGGGAGAGTATGTTGCGATCATGGGACCGTCCGGTTCCGGAAAGACAACACTTATGAATATCATAGGCTGTCTGGATAAGCCGACGAGCGGGACTTATGAGCTGGCAGGAGAGGACGTCTTAAAGTTAAAAGACAAGCAGCTGTCAGATTTAAGACTGCGCAGTATCGGGTTTGTATTTCAGAGTTTTCATCTGATGCCGAGAGAGACTGCGGTGGAAAATGTATCACTGCCGCTTAGTTATGCCGGCGTGAAAAAAAAGGAGCGCAGGGAGCGTGCAATCAAAGCACTGGAACGTGTCGGACTTGGTGACAGGGTGGACTTTCGTCCGACGCAGCTTTCCGGTGGACAAAAACAGAGGGTTGCGATTGCGAGAGCAATGGTCAATAATCCAAAGATCTTACTTGCGGATGAACCTACCGGAGCACTTGATTCCAAGTCAGGAGAGCAGATCATGGAACTGTTCCAGAAACTCAATGAAGAGGGTGTTACGATCGTTATGATCACACATGATCCGCATATCGCATCCAATGCAAAACGCATGGTGAAAATCATTGACGGGGAGATTTTTGAGGGCGATGAAAAGGAGGATGCATCATGAAATTAAAAAAAGTAATCGCAGTCATTGTCGTACTTGCCGTCACTGTTGGTGCAGTCACCGGAGGAATTTATGGTTATAAGTCGTATCAGAAGAAGAATCTGGTGGCAGAAGTACAGTCTGTTTCCAGTTTAAACTATGGATATTATGGGAACTCTGAAACAAGCTATGGTGTTGTGACGAATGATTCTTCCCAGGAAGTATATTTAGATGACTCCAACAAAGTGCAGGAGGTTTATGTTTCAAAAGGCGATACAGTGAAAGAGGGAGATCCGCTGATCCAGTATGATACATCGGAGGCAGAGATCGATATCCAGAGGAAAAACCTTGAGATCAGTACAACAGAAAACAGTCTTGCGAAGGCACAGCATTCTTTAGAGTCATTAAAAAACACAAAACCGGTGGATAAGACACGGCCTTCTACTGCCAGTACTGCATCCTCGTACATAAATAAAAAGCTGCAGGAATTAGAGCAGAAGAAAGCCTACATAGAGTCACTGCCGGAAAAGGATGCGAAGGATAACCGCATTTATAATTATGTGACGGAAGATTCGGAGCCATATAATAAAGACACGGCAGATGGGACAGCAGAGAATCCTTACATTTATTATTGTAATAAAGATGTTTTTGCATATGGAAGTTTTTACAATTCGCTGCGGCCGCAGAAAAAATCAGATGGCACCTATACGGATGGAAAATATGTAAAGTTTATTATCTGCAAAAAAGACAGCGATGGGAAAATGGTGTTTGAAAGTGTGGAAACAGGAGATGAAGTGGTGGATGACAGTACTGAGTCGAATGGTGACACAAAAGAAGTTACAGTACAGAAATATGAGCCTGTGGCAGATGACAGTATTTCACCGAATGTAAAAGATGTCGATGGAAGTACCATGCCTATGGACTATGATAAAAACCGGTCCTGGTATGTTTTTTCAGGAGAAGAAGTTGGAAAAAGTCTTCAGGATTATCTGGATGAACTTGAGAATGAAGATAACTGGAACGATGAAGATGACTGGGAAGAGCCGGAAGGATATACCGAAAAAGAACTTGCAGAGGCAATCAATGACAAAGAATCAGAAGTAAAAAAACTGGATATACAGCTTCGCAAGTTAAAACTGGAGCTGGAAACGTTACAGGACAGCATCAATGATGGTGTGGTTTATGCAAAACTTGATGGTGTTGTGAAATCTGTGGGAGATCCGGATCAGAAACAGGATGATGGGAATGCCTTTCTTGTGGTAACCGGGGATGACGGACTGTACGTGAGCGGTACGATCAGCGAACTTTTGTTAGATGAAGTCAAACCGGGAACGGTTGTTACCGCAAATTCATGGGAATCAGGAATGACATTTGAGGCAACCGTAACGAGCGTATCGGATTATCCTGTGAGTGGCAATTCCTGGGGAGAAGGAAATCCGAATGTTTCTTATTATCAGTATACTGCATATATGGAAGACAGTTCTGCACTGAAAAATGGAGAATATGTGGATCTTGCAATTCAGACAAATCAGTCAGAAACAGGCGGAATTTACCTTGATAAGGCATATGTGAGACAGGAAGATGGAAAATCATATGTTATGATCGCGGATGAGAGTGATCATCTGAAAAAACAATATGTTGTAACCGGAAAAACAGTATATGGTACTGCAGTTGAGATCAAATCAGGACTGACAGAGGATGACAGGATCGCCTTCCCTTATGGAAAGACAGCAGTCGAGGGAGCAGCAGTAACAGAGGATGAAAGTATTGAATATTAATCAGGAGGAACAGGATGTTTGAGAATATAAGATTATCTTTTCAGGGAATCTGGTCCCACAAGATGCGTTCCTTTCTGACCATGCTTGGAATTATCATAGGTATCGCAGCGATCATTGCGATCGTATCGACGATCAAAGGAACGAATGAACAGATCAAAGAAAACCTGATCGGCTCCGGAGAGAATACAGTGGAAGTGTCTCTTTATCAGGGCGAGTGGGAATACGAGATGGATTACAACGGAGTGCCGCAGGGAGTGCCGCTTGTAACGGATGAGGTCATGAGTGACATCAAAGATCTCGATCATGTAGAGAATGCATCTGCATACTTAAGCAGACAGGATTACAGCGGAGTGTATCATTTAAATACGGCTTTTTCCGGTGGATATGTGCGCGGAATCGACAACAGCTATTTTGATACCTGCAATTACATTATGAAAGAGGGACGTGCTTTTACGGATGAGGATTTCAAAAAGTATAAGAAAGTAGCTATATTGGATACGGATTCCGCAAATGCCCTGTTCCAGGGAGAAGATTCGGTCGGAAATACGATCGAGATCCAGAAAGAGCCTTATACGGTAATTGGAATCGTGACAAAGGCGAAGGTGTTCGAGCCGGTCATCAATTCCATTGATGATTATTATACCTATGCACAGGATACGGCAGGTTCTATTTATATTCCAAATACGACCTGGCCGATCATCTATCAGTATGATGAACCGCAGAATGTTGTGATCCGTGTGGACAGTACCGATAATATGACATCCGCAGGAAAAGCATGTGCAGATGTGCTCAATAATTATCTGTCACCCAAAGATGATACGATCCAGTACAAAGCAAAAGACCTGTTAGAGCAGGCGCAGCAGATTCAGGAACTCAGCAGTTCCACTAATACGATGCTGATCTGGATTGCGGGAATTTCCCTGATCGTCGGTGGTATCGGTGTCATGAATATCATGCTGGTATCCGTCACGGAGCGTACACAGGAAATTGGATTAAAAAAGGCGATCGGTGCAAGAAAGTCAAAAATCCTGAATCAGTTTTTGACGGAGGCAGCGGTGCTTACGAGTTTAGGCGGTGTGCTTGGTGTGATCGTAGGTATTATATTAGCGGAGATCATTTCCTATGTGACAACGATGCCGGTTGCGATCAGTATTCCGGCAGCGATCGGTTCTGTATTGTTTTCCATGGTCATCGGTATCGTATTCGGAGTTTTCCCGTCCTATAAGGCGGCAAACTTAAATCCGATCGACGCATTGCGCCACGAATAAGCACTTTGACAGCGGTGCAGATCTGAAATGGAGATTAACGTGAAAAAAATCGTGATGTTTGAAGGGGGCGTGGAGACGCTCGCATATTTCTCAAAACAGATGGCAGAACAGTTTGTAAAAATGGGATATGCAGTGTTCTTCTACAACCTGAAAGATGAAAAGGGAAGTGCCAAAAGGCTGAGAAAATTTATAAAACCCGGTGAGACCGTGATGATCACGTTCAATTTTCAGGGACTCGAAAAGGAAGATGGCGTTTACAGTGAAAAAAGCGGTTATGTGTGGGATGAGTATAAGATCCCGTGTTACAATATAGCGGCGGATCATCCTTACTATTACGATAACCGCCTGCATGATCTGCCGAAAGGATATCATCACATCAGCATTGACCGGAAACAGGAGGCATATTTCTTAAAATATTATCCCGAATATCAAAGTTTTGGATTTCTTCCGTTAGCGGGAACCGGGCTTGACGGGGCACTTGAGGTACCTTATGAAAAACGGGATATCGATGTGATCATGACCGGAAATTATACACCGCCTTCGTTTTTTGAACAGCATATCAACTGGATCAATGATGAGTATGCGGCGTTTTACCGCGGGATCATTGAGGAATTATTAGAAAAGACGGACCAGACAGTTGAGGAGGCAGCACTGCGCCACTGTGAGCGGGAGATGGGAGAAGTTGCACCGGATGATTTCCGGCTTGTGATGCACAAGATGATCTTCATTGATCTGTATGTCCGCAACTACTGGCGCGGAATGGTCATAAAGACACTGGCAGAGGCGGGAATCACCGTGGATGTCATTGGAAAAGGCTGGGAGGAACTTGAATGTTCTGCCATGCAGAATGTGAGGATCCATCCGCAGACTGATTCCCTGACTTGCTTAGAGCAGCTTTCGCACGCAAAGATCTCGGTCAATGTGATGCCGTGGTTTAAGGACGGTGCGCATGACCGTGTGTTTAATTCTATTTTAAACGGGGCAGTCTGTGTCTCGGATACCAGCCGGTACCTCAGTGAAGAGTTAAAAGAGGGTGAGGGTGTTTCCTATTATGATCTGAAGCATTTAGAGCAGCTCCCGGTAAAAGTCAAAGACCTGCTGGCAGATGAAAAGCAGATGAGAGACATTGCCATGCGGGGAGTGGAAAAGACAGCAGAAAAGCATACCTGGGCACAGCGTGCAATAGAGCTGGAAGAAAAAATCAGGGTATATTAGACTTGCATTACGGAAATAATGAGTGTATAATAACGTCAGAAATTGGCAGTGATGGAAGCTGCGGCAGCAGGAATGTTTCAGAGAGCCGGTGGATGGTGAGAACCGGTACAGGAAAATGCCTTTCCACTTCCGGAGTCAGTGATGAAAGTCACGGGGTCGTATCCCATAGCATACGAATCGAGAGGTCATTGCAAAAGGATTTCCACAAAAAGCTTTGGATAAGAATGCTGCAGTGACAAGATGGGTGGCAACGCGGAAGAGTGATTTATAGCCTTTCGTCCCATGTGCAGGATGGCACACAGGGCGGAAGGCTTTTTGTGTTATCAGGAAAAATGTCAGACAGAGATTTGCTGTCCGGCAAAATCAGAAATTTACAAAAAGAAGCGGCAGGTTCCGCAGAAAGAGGAGAACGATGATCGATTTAAAATTTTTAAGAGAGAATCCGGAAGTTGTAAAACAGAACATTAAAAATAAGTTTCAGGATCACAAACTTCCGTTAGTAGATGAGGTAATTGAACTTGATGCAAAGGCAAGAGCTGTACAGCAGGAAGCAGACGATTTGCGTGCAAGCAGAAATAAACTGTCAAAACAGATCGGACAGCTGATGGGGCAGGGAAAAAAAGATGAGGCAGAGGCAGTAAAGGCACAGGTAAATGCCAATGCAGCACGTCTTGCAGAGTTAGAGGAGCAGGAAAAAGAACTGCAGGAGAAAGTAACCAGGATCATGATGACGATCCCGAACATCATCGATCCGTCCGTACCGATCGGAAAAGATGACAGCTGCAATGTAGAGATCGAAAAATTCGGCGAGCCGGTCGTACCGGGTCTCGAGATCCCATATCACACAGACATCATGGAGCGTTTCAATGGTATCGATCTTGATGCGGCAGGAAAAGTTGCAGGAAACGGTTTCTATTATCTGATGGGCGATATCGCGCGCCTTCATTCTGCAGTGATTTCCTATGCGCGTGATTTCATGATCGACCGTGGATTTACTTATGTCATTCCGCCGTTTATGATCCGAAGCAACGTTGTTACGGGCGTTATGAGCTTTGACGAGATGGATGCGATGATGTACAAGATCGAGGGCGAGGATCTCTATCTGATCGGTACTTCCGAACATTCCATGATCGGTAAATTCATCGACACGATTAACGACGAAGAAAAACTTCCATACACACTGACTTCCTACTCACCATGTTTCCGTAAAGAGAAAGGTGCACACGGTATCGAGGAACGTGGTGTATACCGTATCCACCAGTTCGAGAAACAGG
>ERZ773116.2107-NODE-2107-length-16590-cov-4.323798_pt1 | contig 16590 bp, 9 predicted proteins | sample MGYA00580563_ERZ773116 | MGnify/ENA primary metagenome ERZ773116 (study PRJEB29015, sample SAMEA2737864) | human gut metagenome | biome: human gut; feature: human-associated habitat; material: faeces | place: China | collected 2012 ... | reverse complement strand
CCCGATGCCGTAGTGGCTACGACGATGCGCGGAATCCTGCTGGACAATAAGTGGTATTTTCCGCTGACCGGAGGTGCGCAGCATGTGCGCAACTCGGATGGGGGATCCAATGGCTATACCGGAAGTTGCGGTGTGGAAGTTTGTACGGCTTATTACATGGATGGCCCTGATTATTCCCCCTGGGGGCGGGTCGGAGCTTTCAAGGCTGCTCCGAACTACAAAGAAGGAGACAGTGTCACCTGTCAGTCTCAGAATACCTATTCCGACCGAGGGGCGTCGGTTCGCTGCATCCGGATTGACGAGTAGCAGACCTGCAACGGAAAAAGCAGCGGCATCGGAAGATGCCGCTGCTTTCGTATGGATGCCGACCGCCGTTTACAACAGAAATCCGACCGAAAAGAGAAACGTGTCGTTGAGCGGATTGAATCTATCGCCGCCCAAGCGCCATGCGGCGTCGCACCGCACGGGGCCTGCAATGAATCCGCAACCCAACGAAGCGTAATTGCCTGTTCCTTTGTTCTTATGACCGAAGTGGTATCCGCCACGCACGACACCGTGCCGAAAAAAGGTGTATTCGGCTCCTGCGGCCAAACCGGTGACCCCTCCCCGGAACTGGTGGCTCAAATCGAGGGCGACGCAGAGCATGTGGTTCGAGCGAAAAGGCAGATGGAGCGAACCTCCGAGCGACCCGCGTATCGGCAGGCCACAGCGCTCTCCGTCGGAGGCTTTCACATCGGGGCCGATGTCGGCCAGCCGCAGCCCGACGATCCAGCGGGCACCCTCCACAGCGCGGAGCGTCCCGCGATAGGCCGCACCGATATCGAACGAGACGCCTTGCATCGGTTTCTCCCCGAATCCCTGATCGGAACGGACGTAACGGGCCGTCAGCGAAAACGCCAGATTCCGGCCGATCCGACGGCCGTAGCCGACCTCCGCCGAAAGGTCTTGCGGACGGGCCGTTCCGGCGGGAAATCCCTGTTCGTCGGTCAACCCGACCGAAGGTCCGCGGAAATAACGCACTCCGGCCAACAGGGCGTTCCGCGAGTCGGGAGTATAAAATCCCCCCACGCCGTAAAGCACATTGGCGCTGTCGAAAGCCGTATTCCAAGGTCCGGAGAACAGGGCGCCTCCGGCATGTCGTTCGCCGATGAGACTTAACGCGGCATTGGCGTAAACGGCCAACGGATTGTCCGCAACTGCTGTCGCGGCCCCTGCCATACCGGCTGTACGGGCATTGGTTTCCAGGCCGAGGAACGGCATGATCCCGGCATCAGTGGTCTGGGCTTGCGCCGCATAACCGCCTGTCGCGAAAAGAAATGCCGCGGTAAAGTGTTTGATCGATTGGTAGATATACATGGTTTTGCGGTTATCGTTTGATGATATGGCTGTTGAGTTTGCGGCCGCGGCACTCGACCGTGCAGCTGTAAGTCCCGGGAGAAAGCCCGGATACGTCGATGCGCCCCGTGTTACCGTTGTCGCTGGCGCGGATCGAAACCTGCGTAGCGAGCACCTGCTGCCCCGCCGCATTGTGGAACCGGATGGGAAAATCGCCCTCGGCGTCCGGAATGCGTACGTTGAGTACATCACGGCATGGGTTGGGGAAAAGCTCCATCGCAACGCCCGTACCGTCGACGATCACCTGGAATTCCGAAGTCGCCGCGGCGCCGTCGAGGTCTCTTGCCGTTACGGTCAGCGTCGTGCAGCCCGCGGCGCAGGGCCGTACGAGCAGTTCCGAATTCTGTACGCGGCACTCCACGACCTTTTCCGCGGAAGGCGAAACGAAGTAGGAGAGCCGATCGCCCGGAGCATCGGCATCGGCAAAATAAAGTTGAAGATCGATGCTCCTGCCCGCTTTGTCGTCACTTTGCAGAAAGAGGTTCGGAATGGAAGCGGTTGCCTCGGGCGGGGTATTTTCTCCGGTCCGAACGGAGATGACGGCCGGGCGGGACGGAACGCCCGACGGACTTCGGCCGACGATTGCCAAGCAATAAATTTGCCGCGGTTCCAGCCCCTCGATTCGGCAGGCAAAAGTTTCACCGAGACTCGCATCGGAAGCAAAAGTGTGTCTGACGGCCGTAGCAGGAATGTCGTCGACCGTAGCGGCCGAAAATGTCCGGGTGTCGATGTAAACGTCGAATGATGAGACCGGACGCTCCAGATAGCATCGCGGAACACGCCACGACAGTTCCGCATGGGTGCGGTATCCCGAAACCGCAATCGTACGTTCGTCGACCGGATCCGGCCGGGTATCATAGAAAAGAACGTATTCGGCATCGACCAGTCCGTTACCGAGCATTCCGGCATACTCGGGATTGATCGTTTCCGTAAACTGCTTTCGGCCCGAACCCACGAGTATTTCCCGCAATTTCTCGCTGGTGAACCCCGGTCTTTGCACACCGAATGCGGCGACAGCCAAGGCCGCAATGCCCGAAACCTGTGGCGCGGCCATCGAGGTTCCTGCGGAGTAACCGTAACCGCCGTTCGTCGTGGTGCTGAAAACGCGAAATCGTTCGTCGCCGGTAGCATGGCCGCCCAAAGCCGCGAGATCGATCCACGAACCGTAGTTGGACCCGGCGACCTTACGGCCGTCGATGCCCAGCGACGCTACGGCCACCACTTTCTCGTAGGCTCCCGGGAACACCGGGTCGGAAATGCCGTCGTTGCCCGCGGCAAAAATGACGATGCCGCCTTTCATGGGACCTGTCTGATTGCCGTTCTCATCGCACCCGGCATACTTGATAAAATAGTCAATGGCTGCTTTGCCCGACTGCGACAAGTCCGGAAGACCGGGGACATAAGTCCAGCTGTTCTGGCTGATGACGGCCCCATGGTCGGCCGTCCAGACCATGATCTCCTCGATCGTCGCGGCATCGCGTCCCGGTTCGTCGAAAATCTGGCAACTCATCAGCCGCACACCGCTTCCGGGCGTTCCGTCGCCCCCCGCGATGCCGCAGACGCCGATGCCGTTGTTGTTGACGGCGCCGATCGTACCTGCGACATGCGTGCCGTGGCTGCTGGGGGTGATCTCCGTATTATGGCGGCAGAAGTTGTAGCCGCAGGCGCCCTGTCCGTCGCGCCAGATATTCGCTGCCAGATCGGGATGCGTATAGTCGATGCCGCCGTCCACCACGGCGACGACGACGTCTTTATGTCCGGTGCTGACGCTCCATGCCGGAAAAATGTTGAGGTCGGCCACGGCCGTCGATCCGACCGCAGCGCCCACCCGGTGGTAAATCCACTGATTGACCAGCAGCGGATCATCGAATCCGGGGTTTGCGACATTGTCCGAACCTGAGGTGCGGCTGAAATCGGCTTGCGAGACCGTCGCCCCGGCGGGAACCATACGCGGAACAGGTTCGATGCACTCGACTTCATCCACCCGGCCGAAGCGTTCCATGGCCTCGGCGACAGAAATCGCCCCGGAGAAATGAACGTCGTACCACAGATGAAGTCCGGCCCTGCGGCGGCGTTCGCGGAAACGGTCGCCATCGGAAAAGACACGCTGTACGGCAGTTGCCCCGGCACGGGTGGCGGCGGCATCGAATGCAGCGATTCCCGAGCCGGAACCGCTGCGGGTAAAGGCACGGGTGTCGAGTTCGGCTGCCGTTTCACGCAGCTTAATACGGAATACGCCGGGTATGTAAAACTCCTGCATCGGGGTTTGTCCGACGCCGGGAGCCGGGCCGGATTCCGGGTCTCTGGTACAGGCCGTCAGCAGGAGGAGCGTCAGAAAGAAAGAGAAGTGTTTCATCGGTTTTAAAGGAAAAAGGTCCGGAGCCGGCAGACGGCATCCGGACCGAATAAACATTTCTTAAGGATCACGGAACCAATTTGATGTCGAGAAACGAGTCGGTGCAAACGTAACAATCCGATGCCGAGGTAGGCCCCAATTGCCATTTGAAGGTTTGCACCGTCTGGTTCGGAAGTCCGAACAATTCACCCCGAAACGTGTAGGGGGCATAAAACTGCATGATGCCGTCTGGCAGGTAGATGACGCTGACGGGATCATTGGCTTCGACCGTTTCGTAGACCGGTTTCCCATGTTCGTCCACCTTCGGTCGTCCATAATCGTCGAAGGCCTGTTGGCGATAACTGTAGCGAAACTTTGCTGGCGGCATATTGCCGGAAATTGGTCGTCAGCGTCGCGTTGGGCCGCGTGAGTGTCCCGATTTGTTCGCCATTGGCCATTACCTTGAATTCGGTCTCGGTGATCGCCAATTGGCTGCTGCGGATGGTTTCGAGGTAACTCTCCGGAGTGTATTGTCCCGAAAGCGGCGTCATGCGAATCCGGTTGCCGGTTTTAATGCCCCGCAGAATGATTTCGTCGAAAGCCGGAGAGAGCGACATGAACGTGAATTCGTAATCTCCTTTCCATCCTTGGTAGCCGGCGCCGTTGTCTCCGGGAAACGAGAAGAAATGCAGATAATCGTTATGGGTTGCAAATTTCAGCATGGGACCGGTCGAGAATTCGATCCGATATTCCGATTCCGTGCGCAGCGGATCGGCTTCGACGAAAGTGCTCCCCTCGAACCAGGCCTTAACCATACGGTCATCCTGGAATTCGACGATATAAATCCAACCGCCATAACCGAGATTTTCGTCAGGGAAATACTCCATCACCCATGTCTTCCCGGCCTGCAATGCGAATTTGTAGCGTTCAAGCGTCTGCTCGATCCGGGTCGAGGTCGACTCGCTGAAGTTATTTTCCGAATCGTCGCATGCAACGGCTGAGAACAGCAGCCCAGCCAGTATTAATATATTGATTCTCTTTTTCATACATTCAGTTTAATCTTCAAGATTCGTCCAGTCGATGTCTCCGAGTTCGGAAAGACGGCGCAGGTAGATGTCGCTCCACTTCGCAACGTCCACGCCAAAATCGTCGCGGAGCCATGCGATGAGAATCGAGCGCTTCTTCTCGATTTTGGCGCGGCCGTCCGCGCTTTCGATCGAGGAGAGCATCGCCTCCCACTCCTCCTCGCTCATGCTGATCAGGCGTCCGCCCGTTTCGGCGATGTCCTCTGCGGGACTCGAACGTGCATACTTCGAAACGAAGCCCAGCTCCATGTAGTCATTACCGCTTTGGGCATACTTGTCACCCACGTAATCGCTTTGCGTAATGGTATCGTAGTCGCTCGGTACGGGATATGTACCATCGAGGATATGCATGAACTCATGAAGCATCGTTCCGGCGATTCGTTCGCTGTCCTTTTCCCGGTCGAAAAATTTTACGCCGAGAACATTGATTTGAAGGCCATTTTCAGCCGATGCCAGCACGGTGTTCCCGGTGCTGCTGATCTCAAAACTGCCCACCAAATAGAGTACCCGCGGGAAATAACTCTTTGCGAAGAGCAATGGATCTTTCTGATCGGACATCAGTTCCGCCATGGCGTCAAGCGTCGAGTATTTGATCAGTTTGGCCACCTCGATCGATTTGTCCACGGGCGGCGGCGAGACCCAGTAGTTGAAGTGGGTTTCGCGGTCAGGCATGCGGTATTCGAAACGAATGTTGTAAGGTTCCGTATAGTGCCGGTCGAGCCAGAAATCGAACTCGGTCTTTTCCTCGGCGGGATCGACAAAGATGCTTTTGCCGTCCGGTTCGTCCTTGTCGCATGAGGTCGTTGCGCCTGCGACAAGCAGAAGCAAGAACAGGAATATGATTGTCGGTTGCATAATTCAATATAAATATTTGGCGAATTGGTTATTGGCAGAACGGATGGTCAGGACGATTCTCATTGCGGGGATTCGCCTCCAATCCGGCTGTGATAACCTCTTGAGGCAGTTGGAGCGCACGTCGAAGATCTTTCTCGCCGAGCGTGGCCGCAACAGTGAATCCGGTTGTATTGTCATCGTTGTAGGCCGAGTCGTCGAAACGATCAATCACGATGCCGTAGCGTTTGATGTCCCCCCAACGCAGTCCGTCGGCGATGGTCTCAATGCGGCGGCAAAAGAGCGTGGTCTGAATAAGGTGCTCCTGTTCACCAGCCTCGACTGTAAAGCCGTGGGGATGGAGCGGCTTGCGCGATGTCGGCTCCAAAGCGGTGTATTCGGCGATGTATCGATCCGATGACGGATCACCGTAGACCTCGGCGATGCGTTCGCGGGTCAGAGATTCGATGCCGTTCTGTCCGACCAGATAGAAAGAGCCGATCCAGGCATTGAGGTCGGCAACGGCCTTGTCGTACTCCTTGAGATGGACATAGGCCTCTGCACGGCTCAACACCGTTTCATTGGTTGTGAACGCCACCATCGTCGAACGACCGATTCCTACGCCGGTTACCGGGTCGGTTACCTCCCACTGGTTGGGCCATTTGGGCATGTAGATCTTGTTGACATCGTTGTCCTGCCAAATGAAAGGAGGATGCTGGTAGACCTTTTCGATGCAGTTGTCCTTCCACCGGTCCCACGGACCGCCCATCGGCCGCTTCGCGCGGTAGGTCTCCCTCTTGGCGACGCGGTAGTTGTGAGTGAAGCGCGCGCCGGAGTTGCTCCAGGCGTTAAAAAGCGATCCGTTACCGGTCACCATGGGAATCATCAGCAGGTTGAACGAGTGTCCGACGCTGATGTAGTCGAGGGTACGGACCGAGCCGTCCCAGGCCAGCTGCTTGACTGCCGCCCAGTCGCGCATGACGGTCGAAGGGGCACTGCCGAGGACCTCGGAGGCGTATTCGACCACCTTTTCCCACTTCAGATAATAGAGGTTGAAGCGCGTGGCAAAGGCATAGGCGGCGCTGCGGTTGAAGTGGTACTTCGGAACCGCATAGTTGACATCGCTGACCAGAGGAAGCGCCTCCTCGATATCCCGGTCGATTTTCTCATATACCTCCTTGAGATTGTCCCGGTGATAAACCGGATTGAGCGTCGTTTCGGGAGCTTCCATGTAAGGGACTCCCAGGTATTCGCCACTTTTTTCAGGATGATAAGGGAGACAATAGAGCATCGTGAGGCAAAAATGCGAATAGGCCCGGCAAAGCAGGGCTTCGGCTTTGGCCGGAAGCAATTCTTTGGGCGTACCCTGTTTTTCGATCGCTTCCAGAGCGGTGTTGGCTGCGGCAATCGCGGAGTAGTAGGCCTGCCAGGTATTTTTGTTGCTATCGTTCTCGGCCTCGTTCATGTCCATCCAGTAGCTGTTGTGCTCCAGCAGCAGGCTGGTGTTAGGATTGTTCGCTCCCATGTCGTCGCAGTTGTCCGATGCGATTTCGCACATGCGGGTGAAACTGCGTGAAGGATAGGCCGACACGAGCAGCCGGTTGATTTTGTCCGGCGTATCGAGCTCAGTCCGGTTGTCGGGCAGTTCGTCGAGGAAATCGTTGCAGGCAGCGAGTATGAGCGAACCGGCGCCGAGAAGCATTATGCGTGATATCAGTTGTTTGATTTTCATGGCGGAGCGGGTTTAGAAGCTGACACGAAGCGTCAGCGTGAACTGTTTGGGCATCGGTACTGCAACACCTCCCGTATTGAAAAACTCGGGATCCTGGCCTTGCAGCTTTTTGTCCGAATAGATCAAAAACGGGTTGGTTGCCTGGAATTTGAGCGACAATCCGCTCATGCGCAATTTCGAAGTGACCGATTGCGGAAAATCGTACGAGAGCGAGATCTCTTTCATGCGGATGAAATCGCCCTTGGCGACCCGTACATCAGAGTAATTGTAGGCGCTGTACGCGACATAGAGATTGGAAATATCGTTATTCTGTCGCGTGCTGGCGATAACCGGGACATTGGTCCGTCGTTCATCGCCGGGATTGAGGTAGCGATTGGCGAATTCCCGGGGCATGGCCGTCAGATCGGAATAACCGTTCGAGAAAATCGGATCGAGACGGACGACGTTTCCAAAGGAGTAGGTCATGAAGACGTTGAGCGTGAATCCCTTCCACTTAAAGATATTACCCAGGCTGCCCGTGATGGTAGGATCGACAGGACCTTCATAGACGAGGTTGCTCATATTCACAGTCTCCTGGAACTGGATGTTCGTCGAGGTAATGCTGCCGTCAGCGGCGAGGAACGTCGGGATGCCCATCTCGTTAAGTCCCTTGAATTTCAAGGAAAAGAGCGAACCGCGCGGCGTACCTTCCATCGAGTAACCTGTGCCGGTGATATAATCGATCATGCGCGTCATGGTTTTGAGTTTGGTTACCTCGTTGTCCATCCAGGCAAAGATGAAATTGGTCTGCCATTTGAAGTCTTTACGTTCGATATTGCGGGTGAAAAGCGAAAGTTCCACACCCTGCGATTTCATCTCCGCGACGTTACCCTGCTTATCCACGGCACCGCCCAAACCCATTGTTACAACGTTGCCGATCAGGTCGAAATTATTGCGCCGGTAGGCGTCCATCGAAAGAGTGATGCGGTCGTCGAGGAATCCCATGTCGAGGCCGACATTCAACTCATGCTTTTTTTCATAGGTCAGTTCCGAATTCTCAGGAGCTGAAATACTCAATGCAGGTTCTCGGATTTCAGTCGCACCACGCCACGGGTTCAGCGGATAGATCGTAGCCGTGGAGTTATTGACCCATGTGGGGCCCCGGTCGGCAGTGAGGCTGTAAGAGAGTCGCAGCGCAAGGCTGGAGAAGGCCGGACGCAATGGTTCGAAGAACGACTCCTGGTCGATGCTCCACTTGCCGGCGATATTCCAGGTCGGCAACCAGCGCGCCTTACGCGATCGGCCCAACCGGTTGGAACCCTCGTAACGGAGCGTACCGTTGATCGTATAGCGGTAGTCGTAGGAATAGGAGAATGTGCCGGCGAAGGCGGCGTTGCGTTCCCGTGTATTGGACAGGCTGTAATACTGGGTGTTTTCCTCCAGTTGTTTTTTGAACAGGTCCAGGATGTAGAACGGCGTTTCGCCCATGTCGTATTGCAGGCCCCAGCCCTGGAACGAGGTGGCGCGGCGGTCGATGGCATTGACTTCCACAATGCCGAACAGATTCAGAATGTGCTTGTCGTTGAACGTGTCGTTGTAGCTGATCGAAGCCCGGAAATCGCGGCTCTTGGCGCGGAAGTCGCTCCGTTTGTAGATACCACCCTGGGGAAGGATCGAGTATTTGTCACGGTTCGGCTCATCGGGATTGTCGTAAAGGTAGGGATTGTTGCTCTGAATGATTGAGGTGGCCATCGAACGGTAGGCCTGCGCCTGGTTCGAACTGTCCTCGATGTGATGCTCGGTGCTCGAAGCCTGATATTTGATTGCCCCAAGGGCCGAAACTTCGACTTTCGGAGTAATCTTCCATTTGAGTTCAGCCTGGAATTTTACGTCGCTCACGTTCAAGTCCATATAGTTCTTGGACAACTCGTCCTTGATGTTGAACGGAGTGTAATTGCGTGTGTAGAATTCATCAGGGTCGAGCGTGCGCGACGAACGCAATGCATAGGAGTAGGGGTTGATGTCGAAATCGCGTTTGACGGTTCCGAACACAGGGTCTACCTCCGACGAGAGCGATCCCGGTGCACGCTGTTCGCGGTACGAAGCGTTGCCGATGAGGTTCAGCGTCAGCTTGTCCTTGAGAATGTGCTGCGTGGTATTGACCAGAAGCGTGTAGCGGTTCACCTTGCTTTGGATGCTCCATCCCGGATCGACCATCGCACCGACGGAAGCGTAATACGAGCCTTTTTCACTGCCCGAGGAGATGCTGGCCGAGTGGCTGTGCTGAATGCTGTTGCGGAAGAGTTCCTTGAACCAGTCGGTATTGCGAAACTCCGCCTGTCGCAGGTAGGCGTTGCGCCCTTCGGGGGTGTTCAGTACGGCGAACTGCCCTGTGGCAGGGTCGTAGGTGTTGATCAGTTGCGACAACTTGCCGTAGACGCCGCTTTCCGAGCGGTAAACGGTATTGGCATAGTTGAGCCATCCCTTGTCGTACATCTCCTGGTAGACGGCCATCTGCTCTTGCGAATTCATGATGTTGAAGTTCGAGTAGCTGGGAACCATACGCATCGTGAATTCGCCGGTGTAACTGACTTTCGTAATACCGGGCGTGCCTTTCTTCGTGGTGATGACGATGACTCCGGCCATAGCGCGGGCGCCGTAGATCGAGGTTGCCGAACCATCCTTGAGAATCTGGAAACTCTCGATGTCATCGGCGTTGAGTCCGGCGATGGCCGAACTGATGAGCGTCGTAGCGTCGCCCGACGACAAGGAATTGGCATCGACGTTGATCACATCCTCCATGATCACACCGTCCACCACCCACAACGGCTTGGAGTCTCCGAAGATCGACGTAGCGCCGCGAATGCGGATTTTCGGGGCGGCGCCGAAAGTTCCGGAAACGTTTTGCACGGACACGCCGGCAGAACGGCCTTCAAGACCGCGGCTGATTTCACTGATACCGTCCAGTTTGACATCCGAGGCCAATAGTTGGTCCGTGGCTCCGGTGAAGATACGCTTGTCCATCTTTTGCATACCGGTCACTACGACCGATGCGATTTCTTGTGCGCTCGCTTTGAGTATGAAATCCATGCGGTCGGCATCGACCTTCTTCTCGACCGGATCGTATCCCAGAAAGGAGACACGCAGTACGGCTCCGGAGGGGACATTTTTGAGTGTATAGAGCCCGTCGATCGCTGCCGTGGCGGCATTGTTCGTGCCGACGACCTGGACGACGGCGCCCGTCAGCGGCGTACCGTCCTCTTCGGATACCGTGCCTGTTACCACGCGGTTCTGTGCCGAAGCCCGGCACACCACTGCCATGACGAGCAGAATGAGTATGGTCAGTTTTTTCATTGGTCAGTCATTGAAATTCTTGGTTCTGGGGCGCAGGCAGGGCCGCGGTCGGCAAAAGTCGCGGCCCGCCCGCTGCATTCGGTGTCGGTTAGTAGTTTTTGGAAAGTTCCAGTGCGTTGGTTAAACAGAGCTGCCCGGTAAACGACCAATACCGGTCGTTGTTCTCCCAGAAACAGAGCGTCCTGGCCTCCCGGCCATTGCCCTGGCCGTTATCGCTGAACACGAGCTGGATCGTGCCTGCATTTTCATCGAAGACAGGTTCCGCCGCCCAGGCGACCACGCCCGCCTGTGACCAGATATAGTTGCCTTGCCCGTTATTCGGGCCATTGAAATGGAGGGTGTAGAACTTTGTTCCCGAAAAACCCAGTTCCTGACCGGTCTGAATGACCACTTTGCCATCGGCGAACTCCGCCGTAAAGGGATAATCCTTGAGTGCGGGATCGTTGATGGTGACCTTGTACGAATATTGATTTTCCTTGGCGGAGAATGTGACCGACGAGAGATTCTGGATGCTCCCGGCAAAAATATCGGTTTTGGTTACGTTCCACGTGCCGAGCAGGAAATCATAGGTGCTCTTTTTAGGTTGTATAAGCGTAACGATCACCGGATCGCCTTCTTCAGGTGTAAACTCCGCGCGCCCCTTCACCTCGACACGGCTCGACGCCTTGTTCGATGTAAAACTGACGCTCGCGCCGTCTTCGCTCTTCGAGAACGAGAACGCGTTATTCGGGTTCTCTGTGAGTTTTACATCGTAGACTCCGGAGCAGGTTACCGCAACGGAGAGCGTGCGGTCCGTATCGGAGAAGATGAGCGTCGAGGGTACAACGACAAGCCCCCTGAATTTATCCTGAACAACGTTGATCAGCAACGGCTTGAGTCCTTCCGCCTTCACGGTGACCGTGGCTGAACGCTCCTCTGAGCCCGTATACGCAAGAACGTTGAAATTGACGGTCGAGCCGATGACTGCAGTACGACACCACGATTCGCTCGACTCCGCCGTTACATCCCGGCCACCGGCATCTACAATAGCACTGGCAAGACCGCCCTTGTAGTCGAATTTTTCACGCGTAATACTTCGGAGTGAAACAGATGTAGGATCGTCATCCTTCTCGCATCCGGTCAACAAGGCCAAGGAAGCCAGCAAGAAAAGTAAGTAATGTTTCATATGGGTAATTTTGGGTTGGTTGATTCCGCATTGTCAATCCTGGCCGGCTGATACTGCGACCTGCCGAATTCAATGTAAAATTACTGAATCCGGGATTCCGTGTTGAAAAATATCGTTCACTTTTACGATAAAATCGGCTCGGAGGCCCCGGGAGTTGAGAAATGGCTCATTCTGCCCCTGGCTACTGCGTTCCGGGGTCCTGCTTTTCGAGGAATTCCGTCGGAAGAACCCCGAACTGCTTGGCAAAACATTTGGCGAAATAGGACGACGAACTGAAACCGGTAAGAAATCCGATTTCGGTAATGCGGTATCGGCCTTCAATGATCATCCGTTTCGCCTCGTTCAAACGAATGAGTTTCATAAAATCGTTTGGCGTCAAGCCCGTAACGGCTTTCAGTTTTCGGAAAATCAGCGTGCGGCCCATCGCCAACTCACGAGCAAGAAGTCCCACGGACAAATCCGGATTCCGCATATGGGCGATGATCACGTCGCGGCATTTAAGGATGAACTCTTCGTCCAACCGGTTCTGTTGAGAACCCGTATCGAATTCGGTCATGAATTTGCCTGCATAGAAGCGCCGGATTTCATCACGCGTACGAAGCAGGCTGGAAATCTGCGCTTTGAGCTGGTCAGGCGAGAACGGTTTCTCGATATAGGCGTCAGCGCCGCATTCGAAACCCTCGATTTTAGAGCTTATGCCAGTCCGAGCCGTGAGTAAGATCACAGGGATATGGCTTGTGGAAATGTCGTTTTTGATACGCCGACAGAGCTCTATTCCATCGATATCGGCCATCATGATGTCGCTTACGACCAAATCGGGATCGTTGTTTCGAAGCAGGTTGAGCGCCTGGCTCCCGCTATCCGTTGAGATAACAAAATAATCGTTTCCGAGCACCTTGACCAAAAAATCGAGGATATTGCTGTCATCATCTACAACCATGACTGTATGGCGGACCGTCATATCGGAGGGCCGTTGTATCGCCAGGTCCGTTCCGGGTTCTTTCTGAAGCTGCGATTGCCCGACGGTTTCCGTATTGAGACGTGTCTCCACACGAATATCCATCTTTTCGCTCGCAGGTTCAGGGATGAATGCCGTCAGCAGCGCTCCGGATTTGCCGTCCGGACGTTCTGTCGCCGTAATTGTTCCGCCCATCAGGCGGATGAAGATTCGGCACAGATGCAAGCCAATTCCGACTCCGGACGCGAATCCGTTGTTCCGAGTTTGGTAAAAAGCTTCGAAAACCTTTTCCCGCTCTTCAGCCGGAATACCGGGACCGTCGTCCCACACTTTCATCACAAGACCGTCGTCTCTGCGATCGATGCAAATGTGGATTTCTTCTGCGGCGAAACGCAGAGCGTTAGACAACAGGTTGCTTATGATTTTGGTCAGCGCCTCTCGGTCGGTGATTTGCATCAGGCGATCAGGGATCTCTTCGATCAAACGGATGCGCCGCTGTTGTGCCGTGGGACCAAACATAGCCAATTGTTCTCGGACGAGTCGGCCGACATCGCAGATATCGTAGCGGAGTTTGTATTTGTTCGAATCGATCTTTCGGAAATCGAGCAGTTGGTTGACCAGCGAATGAAGTCGGTGGTAATTTTGCTTGATAACAGCCAGATACTCTCCGTCCTCCTCGGAAATCCGATGTGATTTCATTACTTGTTCCAGCGGCCCAATAATCAGGCTCAAAGGAGTTCGGATCTCATGGGTGATATTGGTAAAGAAACTGATGCGTTGCTCGTAGAGATTCCGTTCGTTCTCGCGTTTGACCGATTCGATCTTCTCTCGCTGCTGTTGCTCGGTACGCCGCATCCAGTAATACAGACCGACAGCGATTACGATAAGCGTCAGTACCACGTAACCTGCCAAAGCACCTTTCGACCGGAAAAACGACGGCTGGATACGAATCCAGAGTTTCGTCTCATCAGAATTCCATTGCATGTCGCCGTTGCCAACCTGCACCCGAAAACAATATTCTCCGGGACGCAGGTTATTGTAGTTGACCGAAGCGTTCCGGCTATCGGTCATGGACCAATGATCGTCGAGTCCGTCGAGTCGGTAACGGTAGCGGCAATCTCCCGGAAAGAGGTAGGTTGGCGAAACGAAACGGAATCCCACCGAGGTCTGGCGGTGCGACAGCGTGATCTTCCGGGTGTATTCGACAGGAACCGAAAGCGGCGAGCTTCCGTCTTCCGCATGGGATACAGGCAGTCCGTTAAGCGAAAATCGGGTGATTATGACCGGATAGAGGTTCAAGTTGCCCATGATGTCATGGGGGGGGGTGAACGTACATATACCATCGGTCGTACCCAGCACGATGCGCCCGTCGGAAGTGAGGATACCCGAATTGGACATAAATTGTTCGGTGTGAAGCCCGTCGGCGCGCGAATAACGTTTCAATTGTCCAGTTGCGGGATAAAAGACGATCAGCCCCCTGTCCGTCGTGATCCAGAGTCTGTCGTTTTCAGGGATGATCCGCTGAATGATCTTACTGGGCAGAGGCAAGGTTTCATGGCGAACGAAACCGTCTTTTTCGTTATAACTGCAAAGTCCGTAACCGTTGGTTCCGATCCACAACCGGTTCGTGCGGTCGACGGCAAGCGTGTTGACCGCATTGCGGCTGATCGTCGCAGGGTCGTCGGGATCGTACCGGTAGTGCTGCAGGAGGTCGGTACGGGCATCGTAGGAGTAGAGGCCGTCTTCGTTCGTCGCGATCCAAAGACGGCCAGCATGATCCTCCGTAATGTCTGAAATACGCACCTTGGGGTCGCGTGTCACAAAACGATCTTCAAACCGGTCGTAATAAAAAAGCCCCACGGAAGTTCCGGCCCAAATGCGGCCGCTGCTGCTCCGGAATAGGACGAAGACACGAGAACTGGGATCCGACGGATCTGCAAGATAGGATTTCACGGTTCGGCTTTTCAAGTCCACGGCTTCGATACCCCGTTGGAAAGCGGCGATCCAGAGCGTTTGGTCATCGACAAGCATTGAAAAGACGTTGTAAATGGCAGTCCCAACGTTTTGAGCCGTGCGGTACGGAACGACCATGCCGGCATGTCTGTCGAAGAGCAGGATGCCGTCATTTTCGTTTCCCAATAGATACTGCCCGTCTTTCAGTTCACAGACCGCGCTGACGACCTTACCCCGGTCGGAACTATCGTTCTTTCGTGTGGCATAGCAAGTGAAGCTGTTACGGGCCGGGTGAAATTCTACACCCTCATAACAAGATCCGAACCAGAAATTTCCTTCGCGGTCGTATAGAAAAGAGAAGATGTTGCAACACTTGGTACGCATGAAGGGAACTTCAGTGTCCTCTATGGGACGAAGTTCCGATTCAGAAATACGGTAGAGTGTCGCACCACTGTTCGCACAGACAAGCAATTCGCCCGGCGCCCGCTCTGCCAGGCAGTGGATACGTTGCAATCGGCCCTCCCCATTCCTATCGTCATAATTGGTGAAACGGACTGTGCTCCGGTCGAAGCGATCAAGACCGGAACTTACCGTCCCGAGCCACAACGTGCCGTATGAATCTTCTGTGATGGCATCGATCGAATTATCCGAAATGCAATTCCGTCCGTCTGTTTCCTTCCGGTAATGAGTGAAGCATCCTGTCTGCTTGGAAAAAGCGCACAACCCTTCGCTGTAAGTTCCAATCCATATGGTTCCATCCTTGCTTTCGTAAATGGTAGAGATATAATCCTGCGCGATGGAGGTGTCATCACCGGGAACATGGCGGTAAACCGTAAGGCATTCCGTTACAGGATTCCAGCGAAAAAGCCCCGAATTGACAGTCGCAATCCAAATTTCACCTTCCCTGTCCTCAATGACTTCGGTCGTCTGTCCCGTAACGCATGCTCCGTCGGAAGTTCTGACATCGAAATGTCGGAAACGGTCGGCCGCGGGTGTGTAAATGTCCACGCCGTTATCAAGTGCGAGCCAGATCTGCCCGCGGCTGTCGAGCATCAGCCGGCGGATATTGTTGCTCGAAATGCTCGACCGATCGCCATCGGTATGGGTGTAACAGCGGAACTCACAGCCGTCGAAACGGCACAATCCGTTGTCGGTTCCGAACCAGATGAATCCTATCGAGTCCTGAACGATGCCATAGACGTGATTGGATGACAGGCCGTCATCCACAGTATAGTTACGCAGATTATGATAAACAGAGGCGTTCGCCGATTCGGCACGCCCCGGCAGAAACAAGATATAGAGTAGAAACAAAAATGCAGCAATACAGCGGAAAATTCGTTTCATAGAAATTTGGATTATTGACAAATGTAATAAATGCAGGACTTTCTACAAAGATAATATGATACAGAAAAAGGCCAATTTCGTACATCTCGGTGTTGCAAGACGACGTTTCATGACGCGACAATTCGATTTTTCCTTTCCATTCAGATTATTGGCCTCGATATGTACTATTTTATCGTACAGCGGAAAACTTTTCATCTATTTTTACTTCGCGAGACGAGACGAGATAAAGAATTACTACTTAAATTTCTATCTTAATGAAATCGAACCCAAGCCGCACCCTGTTCCGCACGCTGTTCGCGACAGGCCTCCTCGCAGCCGGCCTCTGCTCCTGCTGCCCCAAACACAACACCCTCACCCAGGCCGAAATCGCCGACGGCTGGCAGCTGCTCTTCGACGGTAAAAGCCTCGACCAGTGGAAAGACTTCAACGGAGACTCGCTCACGATGCCCTGGCACGTGA
>ERZ773116.2086-NODE-2086-length-16745-cov-5.284122_pt1 | contig 16745 bp, 25 predicted proteins | sample MGYA00580563_ERZ773116 | MGnify/ENA primary metagenome ERZ773116 (study PRJEB29015, sample SAMEA2737864) | human gut metagenome | biome: human gut; feature: human-associated habitat; material: faeces | place: China | collected 2012 ... | reverse complement strand
AACCAGAGACACGAGGATTTTCAGTCCTCTGCTCTACCAACTGAGCTAACTGGGCGTCTCACAACAAAATTTATTTTAAAGGAAAATGGCTTTGCTGTCAAGCAGAAAATGCAAATTTTTTTAATAATATGAATTTTCGCAATAATTAGGAAAACATAGACGGGTCATTTTAGAGCAAGCATATGCCACATTGCCAGCGCAGTGCACAAAAATAAAAGTAACGTAAACCCAATTCGTTTAGTTTGAAACAGAATGGGCGAAAACTGCACATTACAAAGGGATTTCGTCCGGTTTTTACGGGAATATACTTCAATATGGGGTAGAATGGGTGAAATAGAGGTGAAATCAATCAGAATAACCCACAGAATCGGAAAAACCAGGGCGAAATGAGTAGAAAAAGGAAGATTTCGCCCAAAATCAATAGAAAGTCATTAACTAGTTTAGAAAAAATGGGTGAAACCAGATTTAAATACCGAGGTTTCACCCATTGTGTGCATCAGTTAAATTGTAAAGTGATATGTTTTTTGACCTTGCTGTCGAGAAATTATGTTATACGGTAACGCATGTCAATACATTTGTATATCATGCGTATAGCAGGATAGCAGGACGGAAGTTACATATACGGCAGCACATCCTGCATATAAGCACGCAGTGTCTCGCCGACGCTCCATGCCTGCGCATAGCATCCTCTTGGATTGTGAGGTGCATCCCCGTCGAAGATTTCGGAGATCGAGCCGATGCAGCCGTTGTCGGTCAGATGATGACGCACCGGCCCGAGCAGGGAAAGCAGCTCTTTGGTACATTCCGGCGAGTGATCGTGGACTTTTGCGTAAGCGGACAGAAAACCGCCGAGCAGAAATCCCCATGCCGTACCCTGGTGGTAAGCTGCATCACGCTTTGGCAGGGAACCACAGTAAATGCCGTGATAGTCCGCATGGTCACTGGTGAGAGAGCGAAGTCCGCAGCCTATATAAAGATATTTTTTGACAAATGCGACGATTTTTGCTTCCTGCTCCTTCGATAACATGGTAAAAGGCAGTGACACCGCATAGATCTGGTTTGGGCGAAGATGGTCATCCGGCTCATCCCCGTCCACGACATCGTAAAGACAGCCTTCTTCCTTCCACCAGAACTTCTGGCAGAAAGATGCTTTTACAAGTTCCGCAAGCGCAGCATAATTGTGGGAGGTCATAACATGACTGCCCAGACCCGTGGCGGAAACGCCAGTAACCGAAACATGACTGCCTAAACCCTGGGCAGAACCGCCAGAACCCGAAACTTCATTGCCGGAAACCGTGGCAGAACCCGAAACCTCACTGCCGGAACTTGTGGCATAACCGCCAGTAACCAAAACATCGTCTCCTTCATACCGCCGGGCAAGTTCCTCCATGACCTTCAGCGCATTATACCAGAGCGCATTGATCTCCACCGGTTTTCCGTGGCGCGGGGTGGCAACCCAGTCACCGACACGCACGTCCATCCAGGTGATCTGGTCAAGACCGCTTCCGGCATGGATGAGACCGTCCTCCTCCATATAAATACTGAAATCTGTGCCGTTTTTGTAAGCGGAAATGATTTCCTTCAAATGAGGATAAATATTTTCCTGTACAAACGCATTGGCAGCGGTATCCGGATAATACTGCAGATACTGCCATACTGCATAAAAATACCACAGGGAAGCGTCCGCTGTATTATAAAGCGGAGCGGCATTGTCATCCGGGAACATGTTTGGCACGATCCCGTGACGGATGTATTTGGAAAAAGTTAAAAGGATTTCCTCTGCATCTTTTCTGCGCCCGGTGCAGAGCGTCAGTCCGGTAAATGCGATCATCGTGTCACGGCCCCAATCCGTAAACCATGGAAGCCCGGCAAGCACGGTTTTATAGCCGGTAGAAGCACGGTCACAGAGAAACTGATCCGCGGCGAGAACCAGGCGATCTGCAAAATCATCGTGGATACCTGCCATTTCGTAGAGTGATTTTGTATACTTTTCTCGTTCTTTTAAAATGTCAAAAGCGGTATCTGCCGTGATATCTGTAAATGTTTCATCGGCAGCGATCATGGAACAGAGCACGGAAATCTGTTTGTGGCTTTTCGCCGGAAGAAAAACAGTGACTTCATGTGGACAATAATGACAGTCGAGTCCGTCCGTCTCAAGATCGACCTCGGTCTGAAGCTGCATGTCAATATCGAACATAGGCGTATGGTCGGAAAAAATACCTTCACTGGTCTGGAACAAAATGGCAGTATCAGGATGGCTTTCCGGGATCAGGCAGAGTGAATTGTCGATCAGGGAAGTACGAAAATGAAAATCTTCCGGGCGGCTGGATGCGCTGTGTTCACGGAAATTAAAAAGCGGAACCAGCGTGAGAGAAGCATCCGGACCATTATTTTCGATTTCATAGGCAATGGCACACACATTGGCACCATGTTTTAAGCAGATATGTTTTTTCAGCGTGATATCGCCCGCCTGGTATGTGTAGTGAACACTTCCGTCATAAGAAAAAGAGACGAGATATTCCTGCCCCTGTGTGTAACAGGTTTCGCCATTTTTCTTATGCTGTGAAGTCTCAAGGTTATACACTGCAGATACAGCTGGAACAGATCCTTTTTTTAACGTGTCCGTAATGGGATGAAATTTTTCGTCAGAACTGCCAGTGCTTTCTGTTGCAAATACGGACAGAGATTCATTGATCTTGGAAAAAACAAGATAGCGCTCGATCGGCGGGTGGAGACTCGCGATCAGATAACCCTGATGAGTCCGGTTGTGTGCACCGATCAGGGAACTTCCGGCATAACCGCCGATGCCGTTGGTCAGCGCCCATTCACGGCGGATTCCATTTTTAAATGTGGAAAATGCTTCTTTTTCATATTGATAATTGATCATTTTTTTGTTCTCCATGATAAAAAGTTATTGTTTGTAAAAAATGTGTTGCAAAACTGCGAAAAATTACGAAAATACTATTTCTTTTTATTTTACACGATAACAGGTGCGATGTACAGAAAAATAAAAAATGTATAAAATTTCCTGTATTTATGCAGAGAATGGAGGGACAGCCCTTGCCTGAAAAGTTGTTACATGATAATATAAGAAGTATGACCTGTGGCAGACTTGCAAAAGAGATGCTGATGTATGTGAAATAGAACCAGTTCCACGATGGTGGAAAAGGCAGCCTGCCCAAAAGAGTATGTCGAAAAACAGGTAAATATAAGAAAACAGGAGAAGATTATATGCATGAGAAATTAGTGATCGTTCCGAAAAAGAAAACAGGTTCCAAAAAAATGTTAACTACAGCATGGTTTATCCTTGCCTGCCTGATGTTTTTGCTGGCTACATTTGTGAATCCGGTTATTTTTCTGATCCCGGGAATTGCATTTGCACTGGTATGGTATTTTCAGGCATTTCGTTCGGATATAGAGTACGAATATACCTATTATGATGGAGAGTTCCGCTTTGCACAGATCAAGGCAAAAAGCAAACGTAAAGCCATCGGCAGCGTGCAGATGGATGATGTACTTGGATTTGCTCCAAGAGGTGACAGAAGCGTATACAAATACGAAAATGACAAGAATCTGGCATATAAAAATCTGACTTCCGGTGACCCGGAAGCAAAGGTGTATGAGCTGATCGCAAAGGGCGAAAAAGGACTTGTGCGTTATGAGTTTGAGCCGGATGATGAGATGCTCAATGAAGTTATGGTAAAATATCCGCGTTCCGTGGTAAGATAAGCGGCGAAACGCAGACGGAGGAAGAAATGTTAGAGTTAAGAAATATCACTTATGAGGTAGAGGACAATCAGGACAACAAAGAGATCTTAAAAGATGTCAGCCTTACGATCGATGAGCATTTTGTGGCGATCACCGGACCGAACGGTGGAGGAAAGTCCACACTTGCAAAGATCATTGCCGGAATCATCAAGCCGACATCCGGTCAGATCATTTTAGATGGAGAGGATATTACAGAACTTGATATTACCGAGCGTGCAAAACATGGCATCAGCTATGCATTTCAGCAGCCGGTACATTTTAAAGGACTGACAGTCAAAGATCTGATCACAATCGCAGCAGGAAGAACGATGACGGTGAATGAGATCTGTGAGATCTTATCGGAGGTTGGTCTGTGTGCGAGAGAGTATATTGACCGTGAGATCAATGGCAGTCTTTCCGGCGGTGAGTTAAAGCGTATTGAGATCGCGATGATCACGGCACGCGGAACAAAGCTTTCCATTTTTGATGAGCCTGAGGCGGGAATCGATCTCTGGAGTTTTAACAGTCTGATCAAGGTATTTGAAAAAATGCGTGATGAGATTCAGGGAACGATTCTTATCATTTCACATCAGGAGCGTATTTTAGACATTGCAGATAAGATCGTGGTGATCGCAAACGGACAGGTTAAGACAATCGGAACCAAGGAAGAAGTACTTCCGGAACTGCTTCATACAGCAGGGGCCTGTGAGACACTGACCAGCAAGCTGTAATGTATGAGTATGAGGAAGTGAGGATAAAAATGGATTTAATACAGAAAAATTTATTAGAGCAGGTGGCAGGACTGCACGAGATCCCGGAGGGTGCCTATAACATTCGTGCCAACGGAACCAAACTCGGAAGAAATACAACTGCAAATATTGATATTGTAACAAAGACTGATAAGGATGGAATCGACATTATCATCAAACCGGGAACGGTCAACGAGAGTGTACACATTCCGGTTCTTTTGAGTGAGAGTGGAATGCAGGAATGCGTTTACAATGATTTTTATATCGGTGAGGGTGCAGATGTCACGATTGTGGCAGGATGCGGAATCCATAACTGTGGTGTAGATACCTCCAAACATGACGGTGTGCATACGTTTTATCTGGAAAAAAATGCAAAGGTCCGCTACATTGAGCGCCATTACGGCGAGGGTGACGGCAACGGAGAGAATATCATGAATCCGCAGACCATTGTGCACTTAAAAGAGGGGGCACATATGGAGATGGAGACGACCCAGATCAAAGGGATTGATTCCACAGTCCGTGTGACAAAAGGTGATCTTGCAGAAAATGCATCTTTAGAAATTCATGAGAAGATCATGACACACGGAAAACAGTACGCGAAGACAGATTTTCATGTGGATATTAACGGGGATAATTCCAGTGTGAATCTGGTGTCACGTTCTGTTGCAAAAGGGGAATCAAAACAGGAATTTTTCTCCGTTATGAATGGTAATGCAGCCTGTGCAGGACACAGTGAATGTGATGCCATCATTATGGATAACGCCTGTGTGACTGCAAGTCCGCAGCTGACTGCCAACAATATTGACGCAAATCTGATCCATGAAGCTGCTATCGGAAAAATAGCCGGAGAGCAGCTGATCAAGCTGATGACACTTGGACTTACAGAAAAAGAAGCGGAAGAACAGATTATCAATGGATTTTTGAAATAGTCATTTAAAGTTTGTGGCCGGGAATGTCTTTGTATTCGATCATCCCGTCATCAATCCATTCTTTAATGCGGCTGAGCGGCAGATGAAAATGTGTTGCAACATCATAAGCGGTGGCGTTGTTTGTCTGAATATATTCTTTTACCTGATGAAAAAGTTCCTGTTCTAAACAGCGGGGACACAATGTTCCCTCGTAGGATGTGGGAAGAAGACAGTGACATTCTTCGCAGTATCTCCGGTTTTCAAATAAAGGTGTTTCGGTCATATAAAGTCCTCCTGTCTGTTACATTAGGATTTTATTATAACATAAATTATCATGTGGAAAGAATTGTATTTATAAATAAAATATAAAAACAAAAATAAGGATTTTTATAAATCTTTTCGAAAATCGTCACACTTAAGACATATTTTTTCCGTATACTGTAACCATCGAAAGAAGTTAACAACGCTTACCCAGGCGGGTTGTTAAACAAGGTTGTATAGAATAAAGGCTGTACATCCCGACAATTCTTTCGACGCAATTTCCTTTATATAGATTAACATTTTCATAACTAAACTCCTCGGAGGAACCCCGGAACAGTGATGTTACCGGGGTTTCTTCATTGTTAGAAATAACTTGCTTTGAGTTGTGGGCTACACGTGATATACGCGTGATATACAAATAGTAACCTAGAGTTTCATTTTATTTATTTCGTCCACTAGGATTTTTGGGTTTGAGTGAATGTAAACACGTTGGGTTATATCATTAATGTGATGCCCTAGTATTAGTTTGATGTACATAATATCTAAATTTGCATTATGCATGGCAGTAGCAGTTGTGTGCCGTGTATCATGAGGAATATGGTCTATGTTTAGTTGTTTCATGAGACGGTCAAAACGCCAGCGTAAAGTCTGGTAAATTCGTTGACTTCCGTTAAAGTCCCAGAAGTAATGCTTTTTGGGATTGTAATATTTTTGTATAATAGGCAAAATATCATTGTGGATTGGTATAATACGTGATTTACCAGCATCTGTTTTAACACCTGTAATAAAATATTGGTCATCAAGATGTATATTTTTGTTTTCTAAAATCAAAAATTCTTCTGCACGGATTCCGGTATATAAAAGAATTAAAACCATATCTTTTTCAGGAGAAGGCGAAGTATTGCGGATTAGATTTATTTCGTCGTGAGTAAATGGATGGTGCTTTTCATCTGATACTGTCGTGTAATCGTAATCGCATAGTTTGGAAATATCGTCTGTAACATATTTTTGTTTTAAGGCAAGCGTATACATTTTTTTTAACAAATTACGAATGTTATTTAAAGAAGATTTTGAAAGTGTATCATTTTTAGAAATCGCTTCCTGTAATAACTGATAATCAATATTCCTGAATTTATAGGAATGAAGAGAAGATAAGTTGTTGTATGCAGCATTTAAGGCTTTGTATGTAGAGTCACTGTAATTACGTTTCCTGCTTTTTAGATATTCGATAGTTTCGCCATATACGTTACTGAAAGTAGGAGAGTATTTTACTGATGCATTTGTCTTTTGATATTCAAGTGTTCTTTCGGATACATTTGTTTTTTCTGTCGGATCCTCAGAATGTGCATATCGATTTAAATATTCTTGTGCTTCTTTTGCGGTGCGGAAATATCCAAGATAAACACGCTTTGGAGCAACATTTCCAGAAGCTGTAATTGTTTTGCCTGATGTAATTCTTGCTGCGTAAGGTTTACGCCGATGACCGGGTAACTTTACGACTGCTCCGGTTCCATTTGAACGTCTCATAGTACCATCCTCCTTAAAATTAGGTATAAAAATAACAGCCAATGCAAAACGTCTGTTCTGCTTGTGCTTGGCTGCTCTGAATGATACAATAAGCTTGCTTAGGGCACTGTTCATTCAGAGCGGTGTATATGTATCGCCTTTGGTGTTTATGCCAAGGGCGATATTGTTAAATTAATTTTATAATGGCAAATGTTGGGTCAAGAATTAAAATATAATCATTTAGCGTCACATATGTGCCGTATTTGGCTTTGTAAGTATTTAAAGCATCTGAAAGAAAGGATTCGGTGACTCCTAAATATTCAGCCATATCATATCTTGAATGACATCCATATTTGCAGGCATCAATAATGCCTTTTAAACCAATCATTTTGTCATAAGCAGCGAGTCGTGCTTTATATTCTTGCTTGCGGTTATTAAGATCATGCTGATTTAGTATATCTCCAGATGATGTATAATAATGACCGAGCTCTTCGGAAAGTACGCAGGCTTTTTCGATGCTTGTTGGAATGTCTTTGCGTATAGCAATCTTGCATCCTTTTATGCGACCATCATTAAATTTTAGAGGTTTTTCTTTTACAATGAGTCCAAGTGTGTCAGATTCTTGTAATAAGCTTTCATAATCCAATCATTGCACCAACCTTTCTTTAGTTAAAAATTTTCTTCATTCGCAAAATTGTTATCAGTATATTTGGAAAAATGCGTTAGTTTTTCTAGGTACTTTGTTGCTTCTGTTTTACCAAAGTCGTTTAATTGATTATAATAATCTATAATTGGGAAATCAAGTTGTCGTTGAGTATGCATTTCTTCTGATATCCCAATGATCCAGTTTAAGTTTACATTTAATACTTTAGCGATGGATTGTATATTTGGTAGTTTGATGTTATTAATAAGTCCTTTTTCATAACGCTGGATGGTAGATTTTGTTAAGCCAACTTTTTTTGCTACTTCTTCTAGAGTGGCATGATTTTCTTTTCGAGCTATATATATTCGATATCCTATTTCTGCATTAGTCATGTATACGTCCTCCTCATATTTGAATAACAACCATATTAACAGATATTAATAATGTCTGTTGGGTTAATTGCAGCGTCGGCTTTTTAGTTAAAAATTTTCATCATCCATAATATCGTTATCGGAAGTGTCGATATCTGTTGGAATGTTGATATCGGTTCTTTCATGAGCAGCATTTAGTATTTGAGATTCAGTATATTGGGGAAAATGTGTTAATTCTTCCACACGTTTTGTTGCTTCTTTTTTACCAAAGTCATTTAATTGATTGTAGTAATTTATAATTTGAGGTGTAATATTTGGTGTAGGGTAGCGTTGTACTGGTACATCAAATCCCATAAGCCATGCTTCGGAAACGTTTAATGCCATACTAAGTATTACTAGCTTGTCTTGACTTGGTTCAACTTTGCCGGAAACATATTGGCTAATATCAGATTTATTCATTTTTATATTATATACCTGACAATATGGCTCGACTTTTTTTAAAATATCAACTTGCCGCATATTATTATCTGTCATAATTTTTTTTAATCTTGTCGAAGTATTTGATATTTTCATTATTATGTCGCCTCTCTCTCTCTATCTATCTCATTTATATATATCATATTTTGAACTAAAGTTCAACAATATCAAACAAAAAGTTAAAAATAATGAATTTAATATTGACATTATAAATATCAAGGTGTATGCTTTAGTAAGTTCAAATGATTGAACATAAAGAAAGGAGAAAAGATGCAATTTGATTATAGTAAGTTGCGTGGAAAAATAACTGAAATCTGTGGAAGCCAAATAATATTTGCAAAGAAAATGAGTATGTCAGAACGCACATTATCGCTGAAACTGACATCTAAAAGATATTGGAAACAGTCAGAAATATGTCGCGCTATGGATATATTAGGATTGTCGTTGGATGACGTTACAGAATATTTTTTTAAATTAGAAGTTCAAAGTATTTAACAAAAGAGGTGAAAAAATGAATCCGTTTGAACTGGTAAAGCCAGAACAGGCTGCAAAAGAACTAAATACTTCTGCTGATACAATCAGAAGTGCGATGGAACAAAATACATTACCGTTTCCATTAGGATTTTATGTAAGTCATGATAACCGAAGTGCATTTTTTATATACAGAGGGTTATTGGAACAATTTAAAATGAAAGTAAGAGGGGAAAATAACTATTAGAAAGCAGGTGAATAACATGGATCGGGACAACAAACGAGAGATAACAATCTCCATTTCGGAATCTATATATGAAGAATTACAGGGTGCGGCAAAACAATTATCCGGATGGGAACGTGAACAGCTCCAGGGAACAGAACGTGAGATATCCGATTCATGGGAACCAGAGGATGTGGTGACAGCGGCTGTGATCACGTGGCTGTCGGAGAGGAGACAATAATATTTACGATATGCTATTTCGGAGAAACGAAGAAACCGGCAAGAAGATCTAGGCTTATATATATGTTAAACCCTATAGCTGCAAAGGTATAAATGGTAAGAAAAATGTTTTGAGAATAGAAAGCAAAATTAACCATGTAGGACAAGTTGATTTCTATAATTCCTAAATTGCTTGCTGTTTGTAAAGAGAGAAGAAACCATATATTGAATGTAACAATACTGGTTAAAATTTTACGCATAAGTGAAATGTATGAAGAATTAAAGCGAATAGCTATCATTTCGAGCAGTAGTATGGTTGTTTCAATGGCGCAAGACAAAAGAAAGAATATGAAAATATTATTTTCATTTGCGACAAGCCATTTGGCAAAATTATAGCTGGATAAATTAAGGGGAATGAGAAAAGAGTTTAGATTGAATAAAGGGAAGCATGTAAGGAAGGTGATTACGAACAAAAAGATAGTAATGTAGGATGTATATTTTGAAATAAGTTTATCTAAGGCAAGGATTTTATTAGGCATGGGAGGTCTCCTTTATATGGAAAATAGTATTATATGTGTGGTAGTTGTAACTATTATAATTGTAATAATGGCACGCTTTCAGTTAGATGTAACGCCTATGTATCTTTTGTCAGAGCAAAATTCAGGACAGAAATACAAATACCGGATAATGTTTAAATTACAAAGCTGTAAAGATATCGAACTGTTTTTTTATTCAGATGCATTATATAAAAGTATATCGGCTTTTTTTACCGCAAGGTGTATAGAAAAACATAGAGAATATTACAGATTTAGGTATCAGGATAAAATATACACGATTCCAAAGAAAGAAGTCGAAATAATAGAGTTTACAGGATCTTGGAACATAGGCTGGTGGTAGGAAGAAAGCTGGTTATTGCGGTGTGGTAACTGTAGCTGTGATCACATGGCTGTTGGAAAGGGGTGATGAAATGAGTATTTTAGATGTTGTAGTAATAGCAATAGCTGCTGATTTTGTTATCGGGATTATATGTTTTTGTTTAGAAGAAAGTGATGTTATTGAAGATGGAGATACGGTATCGAGAGTAGTACAAAATATTTTTAATTTGGTATTGGTTGGATGGTATGTATCTGTAGATATGGGATGGATATAAGCTGTGGGCGGTGATGATATGAGTGTTTTAATGATTATGATCATAGTAATAATTGTTAATTTTGTTCTTGGAATTATTGCTGGGTGGATTAGTAAAGATGGGCGCGTGGCGATAGGAGCAGCAATTATTGCTGATATGATATTGTTTACATTGTATGTGTTTTTGTAGACATGGGATGAATACGAATTATGGGCGGTGATGATATGGATTTAACAACAGACATTGTATTTGGCGCTGATTATTGCGGGGATGAAGTAAATGAACTTGCAGTTGCTTCATTTAACTATGTGAAACAGGACATAGCGGATGTCAAAAAAAAGATACATAAGTTTAGGGTTTCATCTTCATGAGATGGAGCTGTGCGGATACCATGAAGAATTAGGATACGACAATTTCTATGAGTGTATTGAAAAGAACTTTCATATGGATAAATCTGCAGTATCGCGTGTGATCTCGGTATGGAATGAATTTTGTTCAAAAGATGATGCGGATTCCAGAAAGATGTGGATCGATGACAGATATGAAAAATATTCCTACTCCCAGTTAGTAGAAATGCTTCCGTTAAAGGAACAGGAACGCCGCAGAGTTACTTCTGATATGACAGTATCACAGATCAGAAATTATAAAAAGTCGTTAAAAGAGCAGACATCGAAAAAGAAAAAGTCTGTTGCGACGTCGCAACCAACGCCGGAGAAAAAGGTACCGCCGTATGAAAGAGGCTGTATTACAGGCAAAAATCCAAATGGAACCTGTGCGTGCTGCGGCTGTAACGAAACAGTAGAATGTTGCGCTGACTGCAAGGAAGACTGTAATGGAAGATGCGGATGGATAGAGGATAAAGAACCCGTTATAACGCAGCCGGAACTTCCAGTCATGAAGAACATGACACAGAGAGAAGATTTTATAAACAGTTATAAGTCTTGGAATATCTGGTGTAAGAACGAATATACCGAAGAAACATTTTATCGCTATGATCTGCCGGATGGCTATGCGATCGTGGTAAAGAATTATCCGTACTATACAGAGTGGGGTAAGAAAGAATGTGAAACAGAGGAATATTATCTTCTTTCTCCGGGATATCATCACTTTGCAGAGTGTGGGACAAACATGACGCAGTTAAAAGAGCATTTGAAGAATATGAATAAGAAATAGCAACCTGTCTGCACGGCAGCTCCACGACCGTAGCATCAAAGCAATGCAGACGATCGGTTCCTGGAAACGGGAATCAGAAAAAAAAGAAGCCCTGTGACGGCAATCACAAGGCTTCCGGGAAACATTTCTTAGAAATGCCACCAAAACAACAAATTTATTCTACGGCATTTCTAAGAAAAGTTCAATCTGAACAGATGTTTCCCTTTATTAAATTTATGGAACCTTGATAACTAAATGGACTTGTGCGGGTGGAAGTATGAAATTTAGGACTTTCAGAAAGCCCCATTGACGGGGATAAAACGTAACAGTCACGAAAGAAAGAGGAGAAGACCGTGATGGGGCTGACAGGCTCTCGGCAGTGTGCGGTTATAGAACGCTGCCAAAAGAAAATAAGGGACGCAAATTTGTCCCTTATAAGCACAGGAAGATTATATATTGTTGGAATGTTACGAGGTGATGACTCTTTTGTTAGTAGTTGCAATTATATACATAGTATCAATAACTATTCTATTTATTCATTGCTATAAAGTCAAGAAAGTGCAACGGGCTGCTGACAGAAATAGAAGAATGTTAATAGATCATGCAACGGCACTTCTGATAAGGCAGGAATATTTTATATCTGCAATATGTCGTGGAAATGTACAAGATCCAAAGTTTATAATAGAAATTTCGCATTTCCTGACAGACTATGTTTTTAAATGTATTTTAAAAGGTGCTTTTGAAAGTGAAGGAATTGAAAAGGCACATTTATGGCTGGTAATGAAATACCCGGAACTGTTTGAAATTTATAATATGATGGAGAATAAAGCATCGCTGACCAGCAGGATACAGAAATGGAAAGACGTAGAAAAGAATCGGGTAAAACGTTTTGAATTGGAAAATGGAGATGTATGGGAAAAATATGTAGTGTGGAGACAGAAAGCGGAGCGAAAAGGGAAAATGTCATATGAGACAGACTGCATTTTTGAAGAGGTAAGAAGTGAATTTTCTACATGGTGTCATTTAAAAAACAGAATACCATTTGAAATTATGCTTTTTTATGAAAGATGCTATGAAAAAATACGAAGAGGTGTAGCAGGAGTAAGTATGATGGATGATCTGAAAATATTTGAAGAACAAAACGGATCGCTCCAGGAAGAATATAATGCCTGGAGAAGACATGCAGAAAGATCAAATCTGCCACAGTACAAAATTGATTGTGCATTTCAGGAAGCAAGAAAAAATTTTTCCGTATATTGCAGTCTGAAAGAGACAATTCCTTTCCTTGTTATGTGTCGCTATGAATTGATATATAACCTTTTGGAAGGAACAACGATGTGATAAAGCATTCCTGTGTTTATAAGGGATTAATTAATCCCATACAGATTTCACCTGCAGGAGAATCGAGTAACGATGGAAGGAGGTAGATTCCCATGGAAGAGTTTATGAAAGAATATGGTGGTGCAGTAAAAAGAGGTGCAGTGATTATTGCAATTACAGTATTGATCTTGTTCATTTGCAATCCAACGGAAGGCGGAATTGCTTTGGAGCAGTTCAAAACAGCATTCACGAATTTCTTTACAAAGATGAATGCATTAGGCTGATAAGTAAAGTGGCTGGAGTAAAAAACAGGCGGCTGCAAATGTCCGGTTGGTCTTTGACATTTACATGCTGCCTGTACCTTTTAAAAGGAGGGAAAATTAAATTTGAGTGAAATGTTTGAACCAAGCCCGGAACAGTTTGGTGTGTTCTGGGATTTTTTAATGCAGCCGGATGTCACGGATGTGGATTATAACGGTTCTGCCCTGTGGATCACGGATCTCAAAAAGGGTAAATACAGAGCAAAAGAAGCGGAAGAAAAAGTGCAGCACAACGAAGAAAGTTCCTTCGCCGCCGCATTCCGCTTGTTAGACAACTATTTCAAAAAAGACACGCAACTATAATTGCAACAATACAGTCTAAAAAAATTCAACGTCCGCCTCTAGGGTTCCCCATGGCACGTACAAGAACATATTATACCCCCGTCGGCATCGCCCAAGCGATGCCGGGGACATGTTCAATTCATTTAAACTTACCCGCGAAAATTCGGAATCTCAGCTAACATTTGAAATTTTCCATCCCCGGAAATTTCCCCGCAAAAATGCAGACACCCGTTCGTTATCGCGATAAAACGAGCTGCAATAGACAAATTATACTGGAATGCCTGATCAAAAACAACTTGCGACAAGGCCACCGAGGGCGCCTTACACTCCACAATAAGATAAGGAACCGCCTGCCGATCATAACACACCAAATCAAAACGCCGCTTCATGCCACACACTTGAATCTCTTTCTCGACAGCAATCAGCTGGGCAGGATACCCCTTACTCTCGATCAAAAAATGAATAAAATGCTGCCTCACCCACTCTTCCGGAGTCAACACGACATATCTTTTCCGGATAATATCGAAAATCCAGACCTGCCCGTTCTGCTTTTTCACCTTGTACTCGAAAGGAGGTAAGTTCAAACTTTTCACGCGATCACTTTTTATCTTTTCTTACTTTCAACAAACTACTATCCCCATAACTCAAAAAACGGAAATCGTGAGCCAAGGCATAATCATACACTTTGTGCCAATCATCCCCGATAGCCGCCGCTACCAATAATAATAATGTACTCTGCGGCTGATGGAAATTGGTAAACATCGCCGTAATCACCCGGTACGAATAACCGGGAACAATAATAATCGTAGTCTTCGCCTTCAACAACTCGGCATCCCGCTCATCAAACCAGCCCAGCAAAGCCGTCATCGACTCTTTCAACGAATAACCGGAAGGTAAGTCGTAAGCTTCCCACTGTCCCAAGGAATTGAAATTCTCGTCTCCCAAAATTCGTTTCACCCCCATCCAATACAAACTTTCCAGCGTACGGACGGATGTAGTTCCCACGGCAACTATATTTTCCGGATGAGCACGCAAATGCTCCACGACCTCCCGCCGAACGGAAATGTGTTCCGTGTGCATATCGTGTCCCCCGATGGTCTCGCTTTTCACGGGACGAAATGTTCCCGCTCCCACGTGCAAGGTCAACTCCTCGATCGTTATCCCTTTTTCCCGCAAGGCTTTCAACACGGGGATACTGAAATGCAACCCGGCAGTCGGGGCGGCCACCGATCCCTCGTTCTTGGAATACACCGTTTGGTAGCGAATCTTGTCATCCTCTTCCGACTCCCGGTTCAAGTATGGCGGAATCGGGATACGCCCGCAACACTCCAGCACTTCACTGAAACTGGCCGGGGTGTCCCACGTAAATTCCACGATAACATCATTTTCTTCGCGACACTTCAACGTGGCAGCCAACTGATACTCTTTCCCCTCAAACCGGTAATGGCAAAAAATTGTCCCCTCCTTCCATTTCTTCAAGTTTCCGACCATACACTTCCACTCGCACCTCCCGTAAGCAGCAAAACTCTGCACGTAGTCAGAAGGCCGGTAGGGTTCCAAACAGAAAACCTCAATTACAGCTCCCGTAACTTTCTGAAAAAGCATCCGGGCATAAATCACCTTCGTGTTATTAAACACCAACATCTTCCCGGCATCCAGGATTTCCGGCACCTCGTAAAAATGCCTCTCTTCAATCCTGCCCTCCTCATAAATCAACAACTTCGACGCCTCCCGATTTTCCAAGGGAAACTTGGCAATCCGCTCGTCGGGCAAATCATACGTGTAATCCTCAATCCTAATTTCTTTTAGCTTCTCTACCATGTCTCGAGAATTTTCGATGGCCATTTTTTTTGTCATTCGGCAATAATATCTTACTTTTAAGGCTGCAAAAGTAATGATAAATAACGAAAAAAAGGAAATGAGATATTCCATTCTCAAATTTTCCGACCGACAACATGATGAACATGAAAACAAAAAAAGATATTGTGGAGGATTGGTTACCCCGGTACACGGGACGGGCTTTGGAAGATTTTTCAAAACATATCATCCTCACCAACTTTGATTACTACCTGGAACTATTCGCAGAAAAATTCAACGCACCCATCATCGGGGAGGATAAAAACATGCCCAATGTCTCGCACGACGGGATCACCATGATCAATTTCGGAATGGGCAGTGCTAACGCTGCCACCGTTTTGGACTTACTTTCCGCCATCGAACCGGAAGCCGTACTATTCATCGGGAAATGCGGGGGACTGAAAGCCAAGCACCATGAAGGGGACTACATCCTTCCCATTGCCGCCATCAAAGGAGAGGGAACATCCAACGACTACATGCCCAAAGAAGTCCCTGCCCTACCCTCTTTCAGCGTCCAGAAAGCCTGTTCAAAAATCATCACAAACCATGACAGGCAATACTACACGGGAGTCGTGTACACCACCAACAGACGAGTATGGGAATTCGACGAGAATTTCAAAGAATACCTGATAAAAACACGCGCCTTGGCCGTGGACATGGAAACCGCAACGATATTCACCGTCGGATTCGCCAACCGCATACCGACGGGAGCCTTACTCCTGATATCCGACAGACCCATGATCTCCGACGGTATAAAAACATCAGAATCAGATAAAATCGTCACGCAAAACTTCGTCCGGCAACACCTCGACATCGGCATTGAAACCATGCAATACATCAAGGATAAAAATTATTCCATGAGGCATCTCATTTTTTAAATATTATGTCGTATTTTCGTTGTCAAATTAATTGCATATGCTGAAGGGACTATTTTACATCTTTTTAGGAATCATGCTGGCCTGCTCATGTGACAGCAAAAGTAAAAAACAGGATGGGCAGGAAGTAAATACCCCAACGAGCGTGAATGATTCCAATGCCATTGCCAAAATTGAATTCCCTCAAAAATCATTCAACTTTGGTGACCTGCAAGAAGGAGAAATCGTCACGCAC
>ERZ773116.2080-NODE-2080-length-16781-cov-3.661485_pt1 | contig 16781 bp, 16 predicted proteins | sample MGYA00580563_ERZ773116 | MGnify/ENA primary metagenome ERZ773116 (study PRJEB29015, sample SAMEA2737864) | human gut metagenome | biome: human gut; feature: human-associated habitat; material: faeces | place: China | collected 2012 ... | reverse complement strand
GCAGCTTGCCATCACATCACTTGTTCCTGTAATGGCAGAAGACATTTCTCTTTCCGACACTTCAAAAACATCGACTTACAAAATTGCCGACCTTGATGTCGCTGTAACAGTTTCGGACGACCTTGTCTGTTTCACACAGAATGTTACATCTAACAATTCTTATCTTGACCTTATCGGTGCAGATGACGTAGAACAGCTTCGTGCACTTATGAAAGTTAATAATATTTATCTTGAAATCATACCAAAGCAGAATGTTACATATGAAATACTTTTAAGCGGAAAAGACGCTCCTTCCGGTGTAGAATCACTTAACGATTTAAGCGATGATGAGTTACAAAGCAGCTTCAAATCATATGTCGAATCAAGAGACAACACAAAAAATGAGATTGTCACGGAAAACATTACCAATTCATATATTGATAAAATCAACGGTGTTACATACTTTGTAACAGATGTAACTTCAATTGCCAATAATGATGTAACTGTTTATCTCAGAAAATATTATACAATCATGCGTGGCAAGGCAATTTCATTTTCGCTCCAGACAAACCAGTCAGTGCTTACAGACAACATGAAAACAGAAGACATACCTTACGATTACACGTATTGCTACGCCACGGACGAGCAATGCCCGAAAGCAGTCCATTGCCTGTGTAGCCATGCCGCAAGGCTGAACGAGGAACAAGCGATCTCTCTTAATTCACGATTTACTGGAGATCAGAAACGCCATCCTAGATTGAATTGAATAACCCCATTATGATCTTTTCCCCTAAAATGATTGCTTCCACCGAATGAGTATTCCGGCTCCTTAAAGAAATGAGTACATCCTAAATTATAATTGGCGGAGATAACTAATCCCATGTCAAACGTATAGCCAAGCCCCATCGAAACAGAGAAATCACAATTTCGGATCTCTTCTTTTTTATCACCGGAAAAATCGTACTCGCTCTGGTGCACCGGAGTAGGAGCCGAGACGAAAATATAATTCGAAGCTTTCGCCCTTACATTAAAGCCAACTTGTGGGCCCGCGAAAAGATGGAATCCCCGATACAAATAAAATTTAGCGTAAATAGGAATATTTAAATAATCCGCCTTTAGCCGGGCTGTCTCGCCTTTAGCGTTTTCTTTTTGATAACCTTGCATAGAATAATAAACACCCGGTTCTAAAGCAAACAGTTTGCTAAAACGTATTTCCTCCGCCACACCAATATTTAACCCCGGACGCATGTCCGCAAAACTTTCGGGATAAGTATTTGCCAAATTCAAGCCAATCCTAGGAATAAAATGGAACTCTTGAGCATCGGCTTGCGACAAAGAGAAAACAAACAAGATAAACAGTAATACAACTTTTTTCATAACTCCTACATTTAAAACATATCTATATTTATAGATGATTTAAGATACATAAAAGTTGCACTCCCTATCTCATTACTTCACATTAGGGGAGGCACTTCTTCCTCTACCATGATGGTAGCAGTCGTGACAGCTCAAGCACCAAATATTACTCGGTTAATAACGGCTCTTGTTTTCCGGAATCATATACGACAAACATAGAACCGTCTTTCTCGATCATGACACCACGGCCTCGTTCCTTCTCCTTGTTTTCTTGATTATCGACATTCACGGCAATCACTTTATAATGATAGAAAGTCGTGATATCATCGAAAATGGTATGACCTACAAAGATGCGGTTCACATTATATTTCTCTAATATTTTCCGCAAATCATCCCGGTCTAGCGGATGATACTTATCTGCGCTACGTACCATACCCCGATACCAGATCGGTCCATACGTAGCGAACATAAAAGAAAGATCGGAGCCTTTATCTGCATTACGTTCTTTTTTCGTTAAGAAGAGGCCATCGCTCACGATCTCATTCACGGTAGGGATATCGTAATTCCGGTCTAAAAACTCCTTGCTCAACCCAGCATGGACAAACAGGTTATCTCCGACCACCTGTATCGAGTTACGAGTTTTCAACCAATGTCCCAACTCGCTTTTCTGCCAAAGCTCCGGATAGGTCATTCCTAAAGTATCCGCCAATTGAGTATATTTCTTCTTCGTATATCGCAAATCATTTCCCAGAACCATAGTCTCATGATTTCCGATTAAGAAAGTCACTTTTCCACCGGCATCTTCCGCTTCTTTCTCCAACTTGTAGATCAACCAATAGATAGGGAGTACATCCACGCCCCGGTCAAAGACGTCACCGATTATCACCAATTGGTTGGCCCCGAAAATCCAATTATAGTCCGCATCGATCACTTTTCCCGCCTTTAACAGGGAGGCGAAACAAGACCAGTTCGCATGTGGATCTGAAAGAACAAACGTCTTCTCAGGTTGCACATCTTTCCATTCCGGACGAGAGACGGAGTGTATGGTTACCGGAAACAATCTCTCCCCGTTATCGGAAAACACCTCGAATGAAAAGGTGGTAGGTATACTTTTATAATGCTTATCCAATAACCGGCCTTTCCCGTCTACAGATATCGCACGCATACTACCATCATCGGCTTTCAATAGATAGGGACCATCGATCGATAACTTCTCGATCGCTTGACGAGGTTTCTTATCTTTCCCACAAACCGGACTGAAGCAAGAGGTCAGTAAAACCAGAAAAACAAGGATACGGCATTGAATAGAATTCATAGCAGCTTAAATCTTTAGTTCGTTAAACCTGAAAACAATGTATGTATTTATTATACAAATATAAACGAATTCTTTCACGAACACTCACTATCTTCGCGTAAAATAAAAGGGAATAAAAATGACTTTCAATTACGACGTAATAGTAGTAGGCGCAGGACATGCCGGCTGTGAAGCCGCCGCCGCCGCGGCGAATCTAGGATCAAAGACGCTTTTGATCACGATGGACATGAACAAGATCGCCGTATCTGATAATGTGAGTAAAATATAAGGAGAACCGATGGACATGAACAAGATCGCCCAGATGAGTTGTAACCCGGCAGTCGGGGGAATCGCCAAAGGACAGATCGTACGAGAGATCGATGCGCTAGGCGGATATATGGGAATCGTGACCGACCAGACCGCTATCCAATTCCGTATGTTAAACCGTAGCAAAGGACCGGCCATGTGGAGCCCGCGTGCCCAAAGCGACCGTGCCCGTTTTATCGATTGCTGGCGGGGCATACTGGAGAATATGCCGAATCTATCCATCTGGCAGGATATGGTTCAAGAACTGATTATCGAGCATGGACAAGTCTGCGGCGTCCGTACGGGAATGAATGTCGTATTCCGTGCCGGAGCGGTGGTGCTTACGAACGGGACCTTCCTAAACGGCCTGCTTCATATCGGAAGAACCCAGATACGGGGCGGACGTATCGCCGAGCCTGCGGCGACCGGACTTACCGAGCAACTTATCTCTTTAGGTATCCAAACAGATCGCATGAAAACCGGAACACCGGTCCGTATCGATGGCCGGAGCGTTCACTTCGATGAAATGGAGGAACAACCGGGGGAAAACGATTTCCATAAGTTCTCTTACATGGATACCAGTCATCGTAAATTAAAACAATTGAGTTGCTGGACTACCTTTACGAACGAGGCTTGCCACGATATATTACGGGAAGGTCTCCCCGACTCTCCTCTTTATAATGGACAGATCAAAAGTATCGGTCCCCGTTATTGTCCTAGTATCGAAACGAAAATCGTGACGTTCGCCGACAAGACGCAGCATCAACTATTCCTAGAGCCGGAAGGCGAGGCCACGCAAGAATATTACCTAAATGGCTTCTCCTCTTCCCTACCCTTGGATATCCAGCTTCGTGCGCTCCAAGCGATCCCCGCTTTCCGTGACGTGCAAATCTATCGTCCCGGATATGCGATTGAATACGATTTCTTCGACCCGACTCAGCTAAGACATAATTTGGAGACCAAACAAATCCGTAATCTTTTCTTTGCCGGACAGATCAACGGAACTACCGGATACGAGGAAGCCGGCGGACAAGGTTTGGTAGCGGGTATTAACGCCCACATCAATTGCCACGGCGGACAACCTTTTATCCTCGGAAGAGACGAGGCTTATATCGGTGTCCTTATCGACGATTTGGTAACCAAAGGCGTGGACGAGCCTTATCGTATGTTCACCTCTCGTGCGGAATACCGCATCTTACTACGCCAAGACGACGCGGATATGCGACTCACCGAGAAATCCCACCAAATGGGATTGGCCAAACAAGACCGCTACGATTTACTGCGAGAGAAAAAAGAGAGCCGTGACGCTATCATTCGTTTTGCGGAGACCTACTCCGTAAAGCCTCAATATATAAACAGCGGTTTGGAGAAACTGGGTACAGCCCCCCTATCCCATGGTTGCAAATTATTCGATGTCGTACTCCGTCCGCAGACTACATTGGAAAACCTCGCGGATCTAGTTCCGGCCCTTCGTGCGGAGCTGGACAAAGTCCCGGCCTCTCGTAAGGAAGAGATCATCGAGGCCGCCGAGATATTGATTAAGTATAGCGGCTACATCAAACGAGAGCAAATCATAGCGGACAAGATAAACCGCTTAGAGAATATCCGGATCAAGGGTAAATTCGATTACAATTCTATCCAGTCTTTATCTACGGAAGCCCGCCAGAAATTGACCCGGATAGACCCCGACACGATCGCTCAAGCGAGCCGCATCCCGGGTATTTCCCCTAGCGACATCAACATCCTTTTGGTACTGCTCGGAAGATAAAACACGAAATGTTCCACGTGAAACATATTAAAGGAGATATTCAAATGAATGAAGCTAAAACACTGGTTATACGAGGAAATCTGGTAGATATAATCAACAGGCGCACCTTCGGGGCAGAGATTTCAATCCTAAACGGGCATATCGGAAAGGTAATCCCTACCGGACAAGATGAGGGATCTTACCTCCTCCCCGGCTTTATTGACGCGCATGTCCATATAGAGAGTAGCATGGTAACCCCTGCGGCATTCATTCACGCAGCCGTACGCCATGGCAGTATCGGTGCCGTGGCGGACCCTCATGAGATAGCGAATGTAATGGGTACCGAAGGAGTCGAATATATGCTCGACAACGCGAAAGGGATTCCTTTCTACACATGGTTCGGTGTCCCATCTTGCGTACCGGCTACGATTATGGAAACCTCCGGTGCGATCATAACCGCTCTTGGCTTCACTTCCTTTGCAATAGGCGACTCCGTCGCCCCCGGCGTACCGATACTCAAGCCCTCCGGAGCCGGTGATTTGCGGCTCGTGCTGAAATCCGGCAATTTCGGAGCGGAAGATTTCTTCCTGAAGGTGCTTGCATGATGAACAACGAAATCAAGAAAAATCTTGCCGAAGCGGTGCGGATAGCGAACTCACTGTTCGCGCGCTGCAAAACCAGCGGCACAACGGCAAACATAAGCTTTCGCTGCGGTGACAGCGTCTGGATATCACGCAGCGGCTCGTGCTTTGAGACCCTCGCTCCGGAGGATTTTGTAGAGGTCGGTCTTGACGGCACGATACTCAGCGACGGAAAGCCGAGCAAGGAGCTTCCCCTCCATTTGGCGCTTTACGCGTCGAACCCGACAACACGCGCCGTGATACATACACATGCGCCGTACAGTACTCTCTGGTCATGCATACCGCATGACGATCCGCGAAATGTCATTCCCCGCTATACGCCCTATCTTGAGATGAAGCTCGGCGCAGTAGTTGAGATCCCGTATGCTCCCCCCGGCTCACAGGAATTATTTTCCCTCATGCGTGAACGTGTCGGAACCGAGCGCGGCTACCTTCTCTGCAACCATGGTCCGATCGTTGCCGGGCGCTCGCTCATGAATGCATTTGAATGTCTGGAGGAGCTTGAACAGAACGCATGGCTTGCATGGGAGGCATATTCCACGGGCGTTCAGCTCAGGAATCTCTGACCGCAGGTAGTTCAGGAGGTAGATCAAATGAAATTTGGCTGCTGCATCAGCAAAATTGACGACTTAATCCGGGTAAAAGCTGCGGGCTACGACTTTTTTGAGTTTGCAGGCTGCGCCGCCGCAGCAATGAGCAAATCTGAATTTGATGCGTTCTGTGCCGAGCAGGCGCGCACCGGGCTTCCGTGCATCGGCTTCAACGCATACTCGGCAGGCATACCCGCGATAATAGGTCATAACGTTTCCGACAGCGCGACCGCAAGCTATGCGGAACTTCTTTGCCGGCGCGGTAAGCGGCTCGGCATTTCCGCGCTTGGCATAGGCTCGCCGAACGCCCGCAGGCTGCCCGCAGATATGGACAAATCGGACGCAGACGCTCAATTCATACGTTTTATCCGGATAGCCGCCGGCGCGGCAAAGGATCACGGTATGTGCGTCTTGGTAGAAGCCGTCCATTCCGGGATGTGCAATTATCTCAACGGCACCTTGGACGCCGCCGAGATCACACGGCTGATCGGGCTTGATAACGTCGGCATGGTGCTTGACTTTTATCATATGGCCGAGATGGGCGAAGATTATTCACTTGCAGCCGCAGCGGCGCCGTATCTGCGCCACGTCCACTTCAGTACGTCAGGCAGCGGTCTATGGCGCGGCTTCCCGCAAAAAGCCGATTTCGACGAATACAGGGGCATTTTCGCCATACTCAAAAGCATCGGCTATGACGGAACGGTCAGCATAGAGCCTTCGGAATTTGAACCTGAACAGGCATCAAGCTGCCTTGAGCTTCTGAAAAGGCTTGAAGCGGAGATCAAATAAATCATTTCAAGACAGAAAGAAGGACTTAAACATGAGCAATAAAAAAGTCGTACTCGCCGGTGCGGGTACAATGGGCGCGTCGCTTGCGCAGGTATATGCGCTCGGCGGCTGGGAAACATATCTCTATAACCGCAGCCAGAAAGGACTCGACCGCGCGAAAGATCTGATAAGAATAAACGAGTCGGTACTGGTCGAAGAAAATATCATCACCCCCGAAGCTTCGCAGCAGGTCATTGACGGCATAGTCCTCACGACCGACAAGGCATGCTTCACCGATGCTAATCTCGTCGTTGAGAGCATCGTCGAGGATTTGGGTGCAAAGCAGAGCTTTTGGGCTGAGATATCACAGCTTGTGCCGGACAGCGCGCTCCTTGCCACAAACACCTCCGGTCTGCACATTACGGACATTGCAAAAGCCGTGAAGCTTCCCGCCCGCTTTGTAGGGCAGCACTGGCTCAACCCGCCGCATCTGCTCCCGCTCTGCGAGATAATCGTCGGCGAAGAAACCTCCGCGGAAACAGTCGAAAAAATGCGCGCACTCGTTGCCGCGCTTGGGAAAAGCCCCGTGGTCGTCAAGGACATCAACGGCTTTGTCATCAACCGCCTGCAATTCGCCGTGCTGCGTGAGGCTCTGCACATCGTTGAAACCGGTGCCGCTACTCTCGAAGACGTGGACACCGTCATGAAAGCAGGGCTTGGACTGCGCTATGCGGCGCTCGGTCCGTTCGGCGTTGCGGATATGGGCGGGCTTGACACGTTTGCCCACATCAGTTCCTACCTGAACGCCGAGCTTTGCGACCGCAAGGATGTAAGCCCGCTTCTGAAAGATATCGTTGGCGCCGGGAATTACGGTATCAAGACCGGCAGCGGCTTCTATGATTATTCCGGTGAGCGCAGGCAGCAGGCCATTGAGGAGCGCGACCGTCTGTATATCAGCCTTGCAAAAACGCTCTATTTCAGCAAATAAGTCCGGAGGTACATACATAAATGAGAAGCGATCTGATGAAAAAAGGTGTGGAGCGCATACCGCACCGCGCGTTGTTTTACGCGCTCGGTTTTACCGACGAGGAGCTGAATCGCCCTATTATCGGCGTCGTAAACGCACACAATGAGATCATTCCCGGCCATATGCATCTCGACGATATCGCAGAGGCCGTGAAAGCAGGTATACGCATGGCAGGCGGCACACCCGTTGAGTTTCCAGCAATAGGCGTGTGCGATGGTATAGCCATGAATCATGAAGGTATGTTTTATTCTCTGCCCAGCCGCGAACACATCGCCGACTCCGTTGAGATTATGGCGACAGCGCACCCGTTCGACGGTCTTGTATTTATTCCGAACTGCGACAAGATTGTTCCCGGTATGCTGATGGCTGCCCTGCGGCTGAACATTCCGTCCATATTCTGTTCCGGCGGGCCGATGCTGCCGGGCTGCGTGAACGGAAGCCGTGTCGCGCTTACAAACGCATTTGAGGCACCGGCGGCGGTCCTGTCCGGGAAAATGGACGAAGCGACGGCGGAAGCCATAGCCGACGGTGCCTGCCCCGGCTGCGGCTCATGCGCCGGCATGTTCACCGCAAACTCCATGAACTGCATGACGGAAATACTCGGTCTTGCCCTAGCAGGAAACGGGACTGTCCCCGCCGTCGATTCCCACAGGATTCGACTTGCGAAGCGTACCGGCATGTGGATAATGGAGCTCGTCAAGCGTGACCTCCGTCCGCGCAGCATTGTCACCGACAAGGCGATAAAAAATGCGCTTGTCTGCGATATGGCGCTCGGATGTTCTACGAACACAATGCTGCATCTGCCCGCTATCGCGCACGAAGCAGGGCTTAGATTTCAGCTTGACCGCGTGAATGAGATAAGCGACAGCGTGCCGCATATCGTGAAGCTCAATCCCGCCGGTCAGCATTTCCTTGTTGATCTCAATAATGCCGGCGGACTCAGCGCCGTTATGAAAAGGCTCGACGGCATGGGACTTATATGCGCCGATGCACTGACGGTCGACGGTGAATGGAGCGACAGGATCAATGCGGCGCGCATTGCCGACGATAACGTTATCCGCACGCGCGAAACGGCGTATAGCCCTACCGGAGGACTTGCAGTGCTTTACGGGAACCTTGCCCCAGACGGAGCGGTAGTCAAGAAAGGTGCGGTGCTGCCCGAAATGCTCGTTCACACCGGCCCCGCGAAATGCTTTGACAGTGAGGAAGAATGCTGCGCCGGTCTATACGGCGGAGCGGTAAAGCCCGGTGATGTTGTCATTGTCCGCTATGAGGGACCGCGCGGTGGTCCCGGCATGCGTGAAATGCTGTCTCCGACGGCGGCGCTTGCCGGGATGGGACTTGATTCGAGCTGTGCACTCATAACCGACGGGCGGTTTTCCGGTGTCAGCCGTGGCGCGTCCATAGGTCATGTTTCTCCCGAGGCGGCTTCCGGTGGTCTGCTCGCCTATGTTGAAGACGGTGACATGATTAGCATTGACATCCCGGCACACCGCATTGAGCTGCTCGTCGGTGAAGATGAACTGAAACGCCGCAGGGAACGCACGGGGTCGAAGAAGCTCCGCCCTGTCAGTGGATATCTCAAGCGCTATAGGGCTCTTGTAAGCTCTGCCGACCGCGGAGCCATACTCGACGATACCGCACTCTGACCGTATGCGCCGTCAATATCCGATGACAAGGAGTTTCCGCCATGGACGATAGAATTGAAATATTCAGAGAGCATATCCGCGAAAACGGACATCTTGTCGGCGTTGCAGCGGGCAGCGGCATGACCGCAAAATATGCGGTCATGGGCGGCTGCGACATGCTACTTGCACTCAGCTCCGGCAGATATCGCAGCATGGGGCTAAGTTCCATGGCAGGGTTCATGAGCTATACGAACAGCAATGATCTTGTCATGGAATACGCATGCCGTGAAATATTGCGCGCGGCGGGTTCCGTCCCTGTGTTCTTCGGATATAACGCGACCGATCCCTCCAAGCAGATGTATGATTATATTAAGCTTATAAAGCAGCGCGGCTTTGCCGGGGTCAATAACTACCCGACCATCGGCATGATAGACGGCGAATTTCGCCGCGAATTGGAATATGATGGCATAAGCTACCGGCAGGAGATCGACGCGATACATTTTGCTCACTACTGCAAGCTGCTCACTCTCGCGTTTGTATTCAACGCGGAGCAGGCGGCAGCTATGACTGAGGCGGGCGCAGATATGATCTGCGCCCATTTTGGCCTTACCTACGGCGGATACCTCGGAGCAAAGAAAATACTGACGCTCGAACACGCTAGGCAGACTGCGGAGGAGATATTTGCTGCTGCTGACCGCGTCAATCCGAACGTGATAAAACTTGTTTACGGCGGACCTATAAAAACTCCGCTTGACGCGCAATATATGTATCGCGGCAGCAGTTGTCAGGGCTTCATCGGCGGCTCCGCCTTTGAGCGTATCCCTGTGGAGTCTGCCATTCTTGAGGTGACGCGGAATTTCAAAGACAATTCCCCCATGATACCGAAAACTAAGCTCGAAAAGATCATGTTTTCGGATCCCGGACACTATAATTATACAGACTTTGTGAAGGAGTATATCAACGAAAATTACTCCGAAGACATAAGCCTTACCGAGCTTGCGCAGGCAATACACCTGTCGCCGGCATATCTTTCGGCGCTGTTCAAGAAAGAGGTAGGGTGCAGCTTCCAGGAATATCTTATCTCGATGCGAATGGACAAGGCGCGTGAGCTTATCACCAGCGGAGCAAGCTCTCTGCTGCGTGCGGCGCAGTCGGTGGGCTATAAGGATTACGCGCAGTTCAGCAAAATGTACAAAAAGTACCATGGATTTTCTCCGAGAGTGGATCTGCCAAATCAAAAATAAACACAAGAGCCGCAGCAGGTCGTCTGCAGCACATCGTAAATAAACACAAGAACATCAAAACTGGCGTCATGGATTTATTGCGAAAAATTCCCTAAAATATTAATCAGATGGAGCCGGTCTGTATCACCCGCTCCGAAACAAACACAACAAATCACAAGGAAGGAGGCTGTTGAATGAAAACGATAGCAATAATAGGCACATTTGACACCAAGGGTACCGAGTTTGAGTTCATCAAAAAGCTTGTCCGTGAGCAGGGGCTTGATACGCTGTGCATACACGCCGGCGCTTTTGAACCTCTGTTCGCGCCCGACGTATCGAATGCGGAGGTCGCGGCGTCGGTCGGCGTGAGCATGGAGGAGATAAGCTCCAAAAGAGACCGTGCTTTCGCCACTGACGTCATGAGCCGGGGTGCGGAAAAGCTTATCCCGGAGCTGTACGCGCAGGGCAGATTTGACGGCATAATATCCGTGGGCGGCTCCGGCGGCACTTCAATGGCGACCCCGGCTATGCGCGCGCTGCCGATAGGAGTGCCGAAGGTGATGGTGTCTACGATGGCGTCCGGCAACGTATCCCAGTATGTCGGGACAAGCGACGTTGTGATGTTCCCGTCAGTCGTGGACGCAGAAGGACTCAACGCCATATCCATGGAGATATTCTCCAACGCTGTCAATGCGGTCGTCGGTATGGTGAAGAACAAGAAACCCCTTGCCCACGAGAACAAGCCGATAATAGCGGCAACGATGTTCGGCGTGACCACCCCCTGCATCAAGACCGCGAAAGCATATCTTGAGGAACAAGGCTATGAGGTGCTTGTGTTCCATGCCACCGGCACGGGCGGCAGGACGATGGAAACGCTCATAAACGCCGGATTTATCAAGGGGGTTCTTGACATCACTACGACCGAATGGTGCGACGAGCTTTTCGGCGGCGTTCTGAACGCAGGTTCTCACCGGCTTGAGGCGGCAGGCGCATGCGGTGTGCCGCAGGTTGTTTCCGTCGGTGCTCTCGACATGGTTAATTTCGGCCCGTTGGACACCGTACCCGAGCAGTACCGCGGCCGCAATCTGTATAAACACAACCCGACCGTGACGCTCATGCGTACCACAAAAGAAGAAAATATCCGGCTTGGCGAAGTTATCGCCGAAAAGCTCAACGCCGCAAAATCCCCCACTGCACTTATGCTCCCGCTCCGCGGCGTTTCCGCCATCGATGGCGAAGGTCAGCCCTTCAACGATCCTGAGGCGGATAAGGCTCTATTCGATACCCTGCGTGCAAATATCGGCAGCAACGTTGAGCTTATCGAGCTTGACAGCAACGTAAACGACGACGCATTTGCGCTCGCCGCCGCTAAGAAGCTCCTTGAGCTTATGAGCAGATAAACAAAGCAAAATTCAAAATAAATTTTAAGGAGAACGAACATGAACACTCAGACCAGAAGCGAGATCATTGCAAAATTCAAAGAAGAAGTCAAAAACGGTAAGATCCTTGTCGGCGTCGGCGCCGGTACCGGTATCACCGCTAAGAGCAGCGAGGCGGGCGGTGCGGATATGCTCATAATCTACAACTCCGGCCGCTACCGCATGGCCGGCCGCGGTTCTCTTGCCGGTCTGCTTTCCTACGGCGACGCAAACCAGATAGTCGTTGAGATGGGTGCAGAAGTCCTTCCCGTTGTCAAGCACACCCCCGTTCTTGCGGGCGTCTGCGGTACCGACCCCTTCCGTGTTATGGACGTTTACCTCCGTCAGCTCAAGGCACAGGGCTTCAACGGCGTGCAGAACTTCCCGACCGTCGGTCTTATCGACGGCGTATTCCGCCAGAATCTTGAGGAGACCGGCATGGGCTACGGTCTTGAGGTAGAGATGATACGCAAGGCGCATGAGCTTGACATGCTGACCTGCCCCTACGTGTTCGACCCCGAACAGGCGAAGGCCATGGCTGAGGCAGGTGCCGATATTCTCGTCGCCCACATGGGTCTTACCACCAAGGGTACCATCGGCGCCAAGACCGCTCTTACTCTTGACGACTGCGTTGACAAGATAAAGGCCATTATTGCCGCTGGCCGCTCCGTCCGCCCCGACATCATGGTCATCTGCCACGGCGGACCTATTGCCGAGCCCGATGATGCGGCATACATCATTCACAAGATTCCGGAGATCGACGGTTTCTTCGGCGCATCCTCCATCGAGCGTTTTGCCGCAGAGCGCGGGATCAAGGCACAGGCCGCCGCGTTCAAGGCGATCACCAAGTAAGTAATGCGGCATATAGAGAGAAAGGATTTTCACTCGCTGCTTGAAGGCGGACGCAGACCCGTCGGAACCATTCTCCAGATACCGAGCGAAGAGCTTGTAGAAATACTCGGCTATGCCGGAATGGATTATATCGTATTGGACATGGAGCATTGCCCCATGTCCAGTGCGAAAATCGTTTCCATGATCCGCGCAGCTGAGGCTGTCGGAATTGTCCCACTGGTGCGCGTGCCGTACGTTGAGGACGAGGACTCGATAAAGAAAGCCCTTGATGCCGGCGCCGCCGGGCTGTTTATCCCGAACATAAGCACACCCGAACAGGCTCGCCTTGCCGTTCAATACGCGCGCTTTGCACCAATAGGAAATCGAGGTGCCTGCCCATATACCCGTGCAAACTGGTTTGGAGGCGACGATGTAACTAGCTTTTACGAGCGTTCTAACAAACGTACCTTCATAGCTCTTCTTGTCGAAGGCTCGGAGGGTATAGAAAATCTGCCTGAAATCGCTAAGGTAGATGGTATAGATGCAATAAACGTCGGCACTGTTGATCTTGCTGTAAACCTTGGTATTCCGGGGCAGCTCAATCATCCCAACATAAAAAATGCGATTAAAAAAGCAGCGGAGCTTGCTGCCGAAAACGGGAAAACGCTTGCTTACTTTTGCTTTGATCCTCACGATGCCGAAGAAGTCAGAGATTGGAACGGTGTCGGTTTCTATCTTTGTACAATTCCCGAAAGCATTCTTTTAAACAGCTATGAAGCTATAATTGACACAATAAAAAACTGCGATAAAAAATAAATAGGAGATAACAATGAAAAGATTTCTGTCTTTACTTCTTTGCGTCATGCTCTGCATGACGGTCTTCGCAGGATGCGGCAGCACCGACAGCGGAGCAAAGCATACCGACAGCTCCTCCAACGCAGTCGGCTCGTCCAATTCTGGCGATGTCATAACCATCAAGCTTGCACATAACTTTGCCGCAAGTCACCCTGTTTCCACTACTCTTGAAAGTGTCGCAGCGGAGCTGGACGAGCAGTCCGGTGGCACCATAAAGCTCGACATTTACGGTGCGGGCGCGCTCGGCTCCAATGGCGAGATAACTCAGCAGATGATCGCCGGCGAGATTGACGCCGTCGTTAACGGTGCCTGTGATAACTACGCTGCATACAATCCCCTGCTCTACGTCGAGGATCTCCCCTTCCTCTATCCCGATGTTGAAACCGCATATAAGGCATATGACGGTGCATACGGTGAAGCCCTTGCCAAGATCATCGACGACATCGGCTGCCACACTGTTGCCTTCTGGGAAAACGGTTCCCGTCAGATGACCAACAATGTTCGCCCCGCCACCACGCCCTCCGATATGGCAGGGCTCAAGATGCGCAGCGCCAACGCGACTCTGTTCATCAAGTTCTTTGAATGTCTTGACTGCACCGTTACCATGGTCGATATGAGTGAGCTGTTCTCCGCACTCCAGCAGGGCATGGTCGACGGTCAGGAAAACCCCTTGAACATAATTCTTTCCTCCAGCTATTATGAGGTTCAGAAATACTGCACGCTCACCAATCATATCTACCTCAGCGCTCCCGTTGTCTTCAATGCCGACGTATGGAACTCCTACCCTGCCGAGGTTCAGGACATGCTGACCAAGGCCTTTGAGAAAGGCACGGCCGACCAGCGCGCCGCCTCTCAGGAGATGGACTCCACTGCACGCGCAAAGCTTGAGGAATACGGCATGCAGGTCGATGACGTGACCGATCACGAGGAATGGGTCACTGCGCTTGCACCCGTTTGGGATTTCTTTAAGAGCGAATACGGCGCAGATGGCGAAACTCTCATAAATCTGGCGCTTCAGGGCTGATATCTGACTCGGTTTCCGGCGGAGCACTGTCCCGATTTTCTCTGCGGCAGTACTCCGCCGGAGTTTTATAAACAATCCTATGGAAAGGGGAAGCTAAATGCTCAAACTCAGAGATACGGTGAAAGCCGTACTGCAATACATCGGCTGCATCTGCCTTATACTCGTTTCGGTAGTTCTTTTTGCGCAGACTGCCGCAAGATATCTGTTTCATTATTCGTTCTTCTGGGCGGACGAGCTTGCAAAATACTCCGTGATATGGGGAGCGCTGCTCTGCTCCGCAGCCGGTCTTTCGGATCGGGCGCACACTGCGCTTGACTTTGTTTTCTCCAAGCTGCCCATAAAGCTCCAGAATATTCTGCGGCTTGTGCTCGATCTGGTCTACACGGCGTTCTGCGCCGCGGCGTTCTATTTCAGCCTTTCAAATGTAAAGCTCGGCATGAAAGCCGTGTCCGCCGGTCTTGGCATAAGAATGGGCTATGTCTATCTTGCGCTGACCGTAACAATGGCGTTTATGGTTTTCTTCCTTATATATAACATAGCAGACGATATAAAGATCATGCGCGGTGCGGAAAAGGAGGCGGCAAAATGACAGCTTTGATAATCACTTTTATTCTGCTTCTTGTGGTCGGTGCGCCGATCTTCTTTGCCGTCGGCATCTCCGCCTCGGCATTCGTTCTCAGCTCCGGAAGCAACTCTCTTGCAATAATCACGCAGAAGATGGTCGACGGCATCATCTCTACCACGCTTATGGCGCTGCCGCTGTTTATTTATTCCGGCAATCTCATGTCCTGCGGTGCAACGCAGCGTCTTATGCGCTTTGCAGACATGATCCTCGGCAAAATTCCCGGCGGTCTCGGCACTGCAGCATGCGGCGGTGCGGCGTTCTTCGGCAGCGTTTCCGGCAGCGCAGTTGCCACATCGGCTGCAATCGGCTCGATAATGGGGCCGGAAATGGTCGACCGCGGCTACAAGCCCGGCTATGCAGCTTCACTTATGGCGGGTGCCGGCGCAATGGGCGCGATAATCCCGCCAAGCATTTGCTTTGTCGTATATGCAAGCATTACGGGTGCATCGGTGACAAAAATGCTCACGGCCGGCATATTTCCGGGGCTTTCCGTTGTACTCGGACTTATCATTCTTAACTGTTTTATATCCGCAAAACGCGGCTACGGCAAATCGAACTACAAATACACCGCCAAGGAAGTCCTTACCATCACACTTCAGGCAATACCTGCTCTCGCTATGCCTGTGTTCGTGCTGGGCAGCATCATGAGCGGCATCGCCACTGCCACCGAAGCTGCCGCAATTTCCGTTATATATGCGTTTCTGCTGGCAGCGTTTGCATACGGTGAGATGAACTTCAAGCAGTTTGTTGAGATAACCAAGCAGAGTGCAATGGGTACGGCGTTTATATTTATTATAATTTCCGCTTCCGCCCCCTTCGGCTGGGTGCTTGCAAAGAACAACATACCCATGATACTTGCCAATGCCATTCTCTCAATAAGCAGCAGCAAATTCGTCATCACTTTCCTTGTTGTGCTTCTGCTCATTATACTCGGCACATTCATGGAAACGAACTCACTGCTCATTCTGCTTACGCCGATACTCTGGCCGGTCATGGAGTCGATTGGCTACAACGTTGTCCATTTCGGCATAATCCTGTGCGTTGCCTTTGCGATAGGCGGCTGCACCCCGCCAATGGCGGTGTGCCTATTCACCACAACGCGCATATTGAATATCAAGGTTGAGGACACCTTCCCGGACATTTTTATAATTTGCGCTACCATGGTGGTCATACTTATTCTTATAACGCTGATACCGGAGATCTCGCTGTTTCTGCCGAGCCTTTCCGGCTGAATCCTTCCCCCGGCGGATTTTTCGATACGTCGGGGGGCGGACTCCCCGATTTGCGCGGAGTGTACCTCTACAGCTTTCGTCACGGCTCCCACATACATCGTCGCAGAACTCTGAAAGCTGCATAAACAGATCGCAGACTTACTGCTGCAGAGAAGAGTTCTTTCTCGGTCATTTGACCGTCTATGCTGCCACCTTGACCGCCCTCCATAATTTTCTCAAGGCTGAAGTATTCCTTAT
>ERZ773116.2061-NODE-2061-length-16969-cov-7.996394_pt1 | contig 16969 bp, 10 predicted proteins | sample MGYA00580563_ERZ773116 | MGnify/ENA primary metagenome ERZ773116 (study PRJEB29015, sample SAMEA2737864) | human gut metagenome | biome: human gut; feature: human-associated habitat; material: faeces | place: China | collected 2012 ... | reverse complement strand
TGTCCTCAAAGTTCACCTGGTTTTCTTTCAGGAACTCGATGAAGAAACGGAAGGTGAAAATCTCCGTCAGGCAGAGTCCGAAGAAGAAACCGCGGTGATAGGGCAGGGAGGCTTCGGCCTGCACGGTGGTTGATTTCCGCTTGGTGGTGCTGAAATCTGTTTCAAGTTTGCTCTCTTGTTTCTTCTGCCCGCGTTTGTATAGCCAGACCATTCCCAAGAAGAAAATGAAGTAGGCGATGGCTTCGTAGAGCTGTGCCGGATGGCGGGGCAGCATGTCTTCGCGCTCGAAGATGAATGCCCAGGGCACGTCGGTCGGTTTGCCGATGATTTCGGAGTTCATCAGGTTGGCAAGGCGGATGCAGCAGGCGGTGATGGGAGTGGCAACGGCTATCATGTCGAGCACGTCCATGTAGTGCATCTTCGTCTTGCGGCAGTACATCCAGAGGGCGATAATCAGGCCCAGCGTGCCGCCGTGGCTGGCAAGGCCGGTGTAACCCGTCATTTTCCATCCTGCGGCGGTCTGCTTGATGGGGAGAATCATTTCAACGAAGTGGTCTTGGTAGTAGGCCCAGTCGTAAAATATGCAGTGGCCCAGTCGTGCGCCTATCAGTATGCCGAAGAAGCAATAGAAGAAAAGAGGTTCGAATTTCTTTTCGTCTATTTTGCGGTCGCGGTACTGGTGTTGCACGATAAGGTAGGCAAAAGCGAGGCCGATAATCCATAACAAACCGTAGTAGCGGATGGATATGCCGAAGAAGTTGAATAGTTCGGGGTCGGGGTTCCAGTTGATGGTGAGTAGTGATAGCATATTTATGAAGAATTAAATTACTGAATTACGGGGTTGTTCGGGACAAAGGTATGAAATTATCTCGTTTGGCAGTTCATTGTGGCAGTTTATTTGAATTTCTCCGCCACCATCCTATACGTCGGCACCTCAATCCCTTGTTCCTCTGCAGCCGTAATCATGTCGAACAACAAGCCTTGTACTTCGCTCTGATGCCCTTTGGCCATATCTTTCTGCATGGAGGCGGTACTTTCGGGGGCGAGTTTGTCTATTACTTTGAGGTTATACTGCACGATGTCTTCCTTAAATTCTATACCCAACTTCCTGCCCAAAGCTGCACTCTCTTGTGACAGTCCGATAAAGGTGTCGCGCACTTTGCCCGGTTTCTGGACTTCGCCCATAGGTACGTCGTAATAGGCTCCGGTGACGGCCATAGCAGAAATGAAGGACCACTTGACGAATGTGTCCCGGTTGATGTCGTCGGAGATTTCGGCTTTGATGCCGCTTTCCTGCAAATCGCGTTGCACGGCTTCCAATGTTTCACGGGAAACAATCGTGCTGCGGTGTGCTCCGTAGACGAGCCGGAAAATCTTTCCCATCTGCGTGATTTCTCCCCGTCCGGATACGAATCCTACGATGTAGATGCAGCCGTCGAGCACCGTGACGCCGGGGACCAACCGCTGGATACGGGGACCGGTTCCGTAAACATTCAGGATGGGGATTACCACTGTACGCTCGTGTGAGGCACGTTTGATGAGTTCCGTAATGGAGTCTACGGAATAACCTTTGACGCAGACGAAGATAACATCCGCTTTGCCTTGGAATTCTTCTGCGGTAAATGCCGCCACTTTCAGACAATGTTCACCTTTCAAATCGGAGTGCAGTTGCAGACCGTTCCCGCGTATGGCGGCAAGGTGTTCGCCGCGTGCAATGCAAGTGACGTCTTTGCCGGATAATGAAAGAAAGGCGGCGATGCTTCCGCCTACGCCGCCGGTACCTGCTATGAGGTATTTCAGATTACTGTTTGCCATTTGTTGTGTATGGTTTATTGAACGTAGTTTTCCTTTTCCATATAGTAAAGCCCTTCGCCCCGGTCACCGTTCTCCATGTCTTCCAGCTCTACTTTGAAGATACGGTAGGGAAGGTCTTTTCTGGGATGCTTGGGCATGTCTACTGTCAATAGATAGGCGTTGCCATATTCGTTGCTGTCGAAATATTCTTTTATTTCCTGCTTCATCAGCACGGGGACTTTCTCGCCGTCTATCCAGACGGTGACTTTCAGTTGCCCGGGGCGGGGAGCCATCTGGCATTCTTTGGCTTCTTCGTTTTGTTCTTGTTGCTCAATGTCACTCAGGTTTTCACCGTGTACCAATGACTCGGGCTTTGTTTCTTTCATCCATTGGTAGGTACGTGTCAAGCTCATGGGACGGACGTATATCTGATAAGTAGGCATGGCTCCGGGGATGCGGAAAGCACGCAGGCCATAAGCTTCCATACGATGATAACGTATGTCGAGTGTAGTGTCGCGGTCGGCGATGAAATCCCAGGCCCAGAACTCCAGGCGGTGTTCAGTCTCGGGCAGCCCGCTTTTCATGGCAATGTGCGCATAGGAGGGCAGATAAATAGAGGCTGCACTTTGATATTTCCCTTTGGGTATACGGGCCGTGTAATGCCCGTCTTTGTCGGTTATGGCTTCTATGATGTCATTGAACTGCGGGTTTTGCCACCAGACGCTGGCACTGTCTATCGGCTGTCCGTTGTAATCAGTCACCCGTCCGTGAATGGTTACCGAGTCTTGCTGTTGTGCATAAACGGCAGTATAGGACAATAAGAATAAAAGGAAGATAATCTGTTTCACAGTATTGTTATTGTATGGAGTTTATTAGAAAATGGCAATGTACAAAGAAAGTACATTGCCATCTGGAATGAATATCATTACACATTGAACCTGAAGTGCATGATGTCCCCATCCTGCACCACATACTCCTTGCCTTCCACACCCAACTTTCCGGCTTCGCGCACGGCTGCTTCGCTGCCATACTTGATATAATCCTCATACTTGATGACCTCTGCCCGAATAAACCCTTTCTCGAAATCCGTATGGATAACGCCGGCGCATTGCGGTGCTTTCCATCCCTTGCGATAGGTCCATGCCTTTACTTCCATCTCTCCGGCAGTGATGAAGGTTTCGAGGTTCAGCAGGCTGTAGATAGCTTTAATCAAACGGTTGCAACCGCTCTCTTTCAGTCCCAGGTCTTCGAGGAACATCTGTTTTTCCTCGTATGTCTCCAGTTCGGCAATGTCGGCCTCGGTCTGGGCGGAGATGATGATAAGTTCGGCATCCTCGCCCTTGATGGCTTCGCGCACCTGCTCTACGTACTGGTTGCCGCCGGCGGCGCTGACATCATCCACGTTGCAGACATAGAGCACGGGCTTGGTAGTAAGCAGGAACATCTGCTTGGCGCATTGTTCCTCGTCGTCGTTCTGCGGGATGACGGTGCGGGCGCTTTGTCCTTGTTCCAGGGCATCCTTGTAGCGGAGCAGGAGTTCGTACTCTATCTTTGCAGCCTTGTCGCCACCCACCTTGGCTATTTTCTCTACGCGCTTGATGCGGTTTTCCACGGTTTCGAGGTCTTTCAGTTGCAGCTCTGTGTCGATGATTTCCTTGTCGCGTACGGGGTTCACCGAGCCGTCCACGTGGACGATGTTGCCGTTGTCGAAGCAGCGCAGCACGTGGATGATGGCGTCGCACTCGCGGATGTTGCCCAGGAACTGGTTGCCGAGTCCTTCACCTTTGCTGGCGCCTTTCACCAGTCCGGCAATGTCGACAATGTCGCACACGGCGGGTACGATACGCCCCGGGTGAACCAGCTCGGCGAGCTTCGTCAGTCGTTCGTCGGGTACGGACACTTGTCCCATTTGGGCGTCGATTGTACAGAACGGGAAGTTTGCCGCTTGTGCCTTTGCGCTGCTCAAGCAGTTGAAAAGAGTGGATTTTCCTACGTTGGGAAGGCCCACGATACCAGCTTTTAATGCCATAGTGTTATCTTGTTTTTTAGTTATTGTTCAGTTAATTGGATGCAAAGATAGTGCAAACCGAAGGCAGAATGAAATGAACGCGTTCATTTTTTATGCTGAGGTGCAGCCTATCTTCACTTTTTTAAGCAAAGATAGTACTTACCGGGGAAAGTGGGTATGTTAATTTGCATTAAAAGCACGAGAGTAAAATGATAAATTGATAGTTTTGTCGCAATTATAAATTTAAGTATCATTCTATAAATCAATGCGATTATGAAAAACAAAGTAAGAAAAATTCTGATGATTTTCTCATGTCTCATCGGTCTGTCTTTTACATTATCTGCACAGAATCCTTATCTGCCGCTTTGGGAATTTATTCCTGATGGTGAGCCCTATGTGTTTGAGGATCCTGACTGTCCCGGCAAGTACCGTCTTTATATTTATGGTTCGCACGATAATCTCAAGTGGATGTATTGCGGACGTGACCAAGTGGTGTGGTCAGCACCCATAGAGGACCTGACCCGTTGGAGATATGACGGCGTGATATTTAAAGTCAATGAGTCGCCCGAACTGTATAAACTGAATGCTGATGGAACCGACGACGTGCTTTTTGCCCCTGACGTGACAGTAACTACCGATGCCGATGGTAAGAAAACTTACTACCTCTTTCCGAATAATCAAGGTGGTGGACGCAATTCCATGATTGCCAAAAGCGACCGTCCCGATGGCCCGTTTACGGTATGCAACTGGCATAAGGAGCGTCCTCGCGAGACTTTCGGTTGTTTGGGATTCGACCCCGCAGTGTTTGTCGATGATGATGGACGTGTGTATGGTTATTGGGGATTTGGCATTTCGCATGGCGCGGAGTTGGACCCCACTACTATGTGCACGGTAAAGCCGGGTACCGAAGTGGTGGAGAACATGATTTCAGGCTATCGGCAGGAAGGTATATTCCGCTTCTTTGAGGCATCCTCCATCCGCAAGATTGAGGATAAGTATGTGTTTATCTATAGCCGTACTACCGCTGAGGGTGAAGATGGCTTGCCGAACGCCAGCAACTATACGCTGGCATACGCTTATAGCGAGCATCCTCTGGGTCCCTGGACCTATGGCGGAACAATCATCGATGCCCGTGCGCGCGAGTATGATGAAAAAGGCAATGTGATAGCTTCGGCCATGCCCGGTGGAAATACGCATGGCAGTATCTGCAAGATAGGAGGGCAATGGTACGTGTTCTATCATCGCCAGATAGGTACTGATTGCTATGCACGCCAGGCTATGGTGTCGGCCATTGATGTAAAGGTGGAAAAAGGAAAAGGTGGGAAAGTCGTGATTTCGCGCGGGGAATTCAACTCTGAGGGTTTCCTTCTTGAAGGGCTCAATCCTATGCAGCGCATCTCGGCCGGGTTGGCTTGTTGGCACACCAATCCCGGAGGTATCAAAGAGGTCTATCCCCATTATGTCTACACGGGGTCTTACATCCGGCCTGTGTACCGGGATAATAATCCCTATGCCGGCGATAACAACCACAAAATCCCGTTCGCTCCGGTGGTGAATAATACAAGCGGGTCGATTGTAGGATATAAATACTTGAATATGAATGCCGTTCCGCGAGATAAGTCTTTGCAGATGCAGTTAAGGTTGAAGGCTGAAGATACCGACGGACGCATCCGCATCATGCTGGGTAGCCCTTGGACAACAAAAGGCGGTGTAGAGATAGGACTTGTGGATGTGAAGGCTGGCAGCACTTGCAGGGAGTTCTATGCTCCGCTCTCTATTCCGGCAAAGCTGCATAAGGGAAAGCAGCCGCTCTTCTTTGTCTTCGAATCAGAGACCGAAGGCCAGTCCATCTGTGAGTTTTATGATTTCCTCATGTTGGCACGCCCATAAGTCTTTATACTTATGGAGGCGGATACTTATCTTGTGAGACCTTCTAAATAGAGCTATTGTATTAGTTCACAGTACTGAACACTTTGTTACACCCCGTCGGAACAGATTGTTTCTCTTGTATGAAACGACTTGTTTCGACGGGATAAAACGATTTGTTCCGTTATAGGAAACACTTTGTTTCCTTATAGAGAACACTCTGTTCCATTATAGGAAACAAACCGTTTCCATAGTCGGAAATGAAATGGGGCATATGCTTCATTGATACCGCTATTACTTTTCCTCCTCGAATATTCGGTTGAAAACTTGCCGCAGCCGTCCTTCGTCTGCGATAATGGCTTGGAGCTTCTTCAGCTGTTCCGCATTCTTGCCCTCGGGAAACCAGAGCTTCAGATAACCGCCGGGTGCATATTTTGCCATGAGATGCTGATGGAACCGCTGGTAGTGCCACTCCTTGTCGGCGGCAGGATTCTGTTTCAATCCGTACTGCACGGTGCGGCGCAGGGTGATGTCCGGATCGATGATACGGTCTGCTTCGGCAACAATCTTGCCGTAGATGCTGCGAGGTTCGTGGTCTGTGGAGGCGCGGTGGTCCTCTACGGCTTCTTTCATGAGGAGTATTTCCGTATCGGAGAACCATTGCCGCAGGGTGTCGTCTACCATCAGTATCTCACCGGAGACAAGGTGGTGGGTGGCGCGGTCGCGGCACAGTCCCGTGTCATGGTAGGCGGCAATGACGTATGCCAGGCGTTCGTCCGCTTCGGGATATTGCCGGGCGAGGGCAAGGCTTTCTTCGATGACGGTGCGGACGTGTGAGAGGTTGTGTGCTTTGTCAAACTCCTTGTACCGGGGAATGATTGCTGTCTCGATGTAGGTAATGAGGGGCTTGGGTATCATGTGGCATTCCTTTTTCGGGTAAAGGTACGAATAATAACCGATAGCTGAATAACGAGGAGCAGGGAATGGCTCATAATCAGGTACCGATTACTATCTGTCTGTTTACTTAATGTTCCAAAGACTGCTCGTAGCTTTTCCCGTTGGCGTCAGTCACCACGATTTTTATTTTCTTTGCTTTATCGCTCGGTTTTGTAGAAAAAAAGAAATAAGCATTCTTGTTAGCTTGGCGACCACGTTCCTTCATATCCTTTCCCTCTGTGACAGCTTTGCGCTGCAGGAAGAAATCATAATCAGGATCCATGCCTTTATACTGCTTCATTTCGCCTTTCAACTTCCCGTCTTCGTAGTATTCCACTTTCCAGCGGTTATCCCAATTCCATACCTTGACGCAGAGTTCGTCTTCATGGCCGGGTACTGTACCCACGGGATAGTAACGGAACTGATAGTCACGGTCATGTCCTAATGACTTGAAATAATTTGCAATTCCGTTCTTGCCGGATTCGAATACTTGGTAGCCAATAGGGGTACCGTCTTTGCTATAGATGCCGTCCCATAACCACCACGCGCCTCCGATGGAGGCGATATTGTACTCACGAATGTTGTTTCTGATTTGTGTGTTGCATTGTACATGAGTGTGACCACTGAGAATATCTACCTTATAACCCTCGAAAAGGTCGAGTAACTCGGCTACGCGTCCCAACTTGTAGTTCTCGTTATAGAAGTATGCCGGAGCATGCATGCAAACAAACAGATGAGCCCCTTTGGGGACGTACTGCAGATAGCTCTTCACCCAATTGAGCTGCTGATCATTGAGCCCCACCTCATACTTCTTGTTTCCTTTATAAAGGATATTGTCCAAAACGATATAATAGTCTTTTCCAGCATTGAACGCATAGTAAGTGGGTCCAAAGAAATGCCGATAAAGATGTGCACTGGCATCATCGTCGCTCACCTCCTTGTCGTGGTCGTGGTTGCCGATAACCGGATAGATGGGAATTTGGATCTTTGCTATCTCTTGCTTGATGTGGGGAAACATTTCCAGGTTATCCCATAAGATGTCGCCCAAGAAGATGGCGAAAGCAGGAATATTCTGGCTCATATATTCAAAGCCCACTTGCTTGAGGTCGGGGAAAGCTTCCGTTTCAAGCCGATGGAATGCGTTCTCTCCGCGCGGTTGTGTATCGGCTGCTGCCATCATGGCGTATTTGCCTCCTACTGTTCCCCAGCGATGGAGCTGGAAATCGTGGCTGTTCTCGTTCAGAGTCTTATAGAAGACGGGAGTACCCCCGTTGCAAGGAGCCATATAGCCTGAAGGTGTCACTACATAGATAAAGTGGGCCTTCTCATCAGCATCAATCATATAGCTTCCGTCTTCACTGGTAAGAGCGAATGCGGTGCCATCGGTTACTACAACTTTGGCCAGCCCCTTGCCGTCGGCCATGACTTTGCCTTTAATCTCTTTAGCTTCTGCCCCTATTGCCATAAGCAGCAATGCGGCGTAAAAAATGTTCTTTTTGTTCATTGCTTTTCTCTTTCAATTATTTGTTGTTTGAATTGAGAGCAAAAATAGGTGAGTGAAATTACTTCGTCGTTTCTATGGGGTTACGTTCAAGTTACATATGTCGGGCTCTCATCCGGTGTCATATCAAAATCACAGAAGTGACACAAGTCTGTAATACAGCATCCATTCTTTTGCAGCCGAAATTAAAATCATCATAGAAACTAATGAAAACAAGAATGATTAAATCCTTTGTGTGTGTATGTGGGCTGCTTGTTTCGTTGAATGTAGTCGCAGCTTCACTGAAACCCGTCAAAGGTAAAGTGGTGGACCGGTTCAATAATCCACTTCCCGGTGCTACAATTCAAGTGACCCATTCTCCCGAGAAAACCATTACCGATGTGGACGGCAACTTCAATTTTGAAACCATCGAAGACGCGGAACTCATCGTATCCTACATCGGCTTCCGTACCCTCAAGCTGAAGACTGCAGGGGAGAACTTCATTCATGTGGTACTGGATGAAGACTCACAATTGCTTAACGACGTGGTAGTGGTAGGTTATAGCACTAACAAGAAGGTTAATCTGTCAGGCTCGGTTTCTTCGCTTAACAGCGAGAAGCTTGCAAGCCGTCGAGTATCAAACGTATCTTCGGCTCTGCAAGGCATGGCTGCAGGTGTAACTGTCACTACACAGAGCGGTGAGCCAGGCGGCAATGGCGGTCATATACGTATACGTGGTATCGGAACCTTCGGTGGTGATAGTGCCGCCCCGTTGGTGTTGGTCGATGGCGTAGAAGGAACCATAGATGAAGTGGATCCTAACATCATCGAGTCAGTGTCCGTCTTGAAAGATGCTGCATCTGCATCCATCTATGGTTCACGTGCTGCCAATGGTGTCATTCTGGTGACTACCAAACGGGGTGGCAGTCAAGACAAGTTCAGCATATCCTATAAAGGATATTTTGGATTCCAAGGCGCAACGATGCTTCCTCAAAAAGTGGATGCATTGGAATATATGCAATTGGAAAATGTGGCAGCAGGTAACGACGGATCCGACCTGCCCTATAGTGATGAATATATAAGGGAATATGTGGCTGGCATGGCTACTGACCCGGACATCTATCCTAATACAGACTGGCAGGACTTGATTCTTACAGAAAACGGATTCAACCATGGGCATACGCTTACTCTGACTTCTTCATCAGAACGTATCAAGACACTTACTTCTATAGGGTATCTGGACCAGACGGGTATAGTGGTCAATTCCTCTTACCGTAAAATCTCTGTACGCAACAATATGGACATCAAGCTTAGCGACCGTCTGGACATGAAGTTTGACATACAAGTAAGCAATGCCAATAAAAATAGTTCTCCCTACGAAGGACATGCCTTCAATTATATGAACACCCGAACCCCGAACATTGTCAATCAATTTACTACTGGTCTTTATAATGGGGCAAATGGTCTGATGGGCAATAACCCCGTGCTGTTGTTGCGTGAAGGCGGTATTGTGAAAAACAATGTTATCCGTGCTACCATGGCGATGGCTCTGACCTATAAGATTCTCGATGGATGGAATGTGTCAGTTCAAGCCACTCCACGTTATATCACCAAGAATAACCATAACTATAAGAATTCTGTCACCACGTATGGTGACCCGGAAGGTACTACCAGCTTCAAGAGCGGCGAAACCTACAACTCGCTTACAGAATCGGCCTATCGTTACTTCTACTGGAACACACAGGCACTGACCAACTATGAGAAACAGCTGGATGACCACTACTTCAAAGTAATGGCAGGTATGGAGTGTCAGACCTATACAGAAAAGACTCTTTCTGCCTATCGTCAAGTATTCAACTTCCCTCAATATGACCAAATTGATGCCGGTAACATTGAGAACATGAACAATGGAGGAGGGGAGTACCAATGGGCCATCAACTCCTTCTTTGGCCGCTTGAATTACAACTACAAGGAACGCTACCTTGTGGAGGCCAATATCCGTACCGACGGTTCTTCCAGATTTGCAGAGGGTAACCGATATGGCGTGTTCCCTTCATTCTCTGCAGCATGGCGCATCAGCGAGGAACCCTTTATGGAATCTATACGCGATAGAGTGGATAATCTGAAATTACGTGCCTCTTGGGGCAAACTGGGCAACCAGAATATCGGAAGTTCCTATTATCCCACTACTCAGCAACTCTCTACGGGCTCTATATCTATGGGAGGTAATCTTTACACGACCTCTGCTGTTACCTCGCTCTCCAATAGGGACCTTACATGGGAGACTTCTACCATGACTGACTTAGGCATAGATCTTTCACTGTTCGGCTGTATCAACATCACTGCCGACTGGTATAGGAAGATAACGGATGGTATCCTGATGAAGCTGGACATCCCCAACCACATTGGTATGGGTGCTCCCTTCCAGAATGCCGGCAAGGTAAGAAACCAGGGATGGGAGCTAAGCGTAGGCTACAGCAAGAAGCTGACGAGGGACTTTTCGCTGGATGCCGCCCTTACGCTGAGCGACGTGAAAAACACCATCACCGACATGCGGGGCACAAGCAGCACAAGCGGTGATATTCGTAACCAAGAGGGGTCTTCCATTAACTCCATTTACGGATTGATATGCGACGGTTTCATCAATTCACAAGAAGAAGCGGACGAAATCAATGCCAACTGTCCCCAATTCGGTACAACCGTATATCCCGGTGACCTGAAATACCGGAATGTCAGCGGAGACAACAAAATTACTACAGTTGACAAGACGATTATCGGAAGTACAGTTCCACGCTATAGTTATAGCTTTAATTTAGGAGTGGGATACAAAGGAATTCGTCTTTCGGCTTTCTTGCAAGGAGTTGGCAAGGCCGACGGTTATCTCAATTCCTACTATGTGATGCCTTGCTATCAGGGAGGAACCTACCGCAAGGAACACCTTGACTATTGGACGGAGCAGAATCATGATGCATCCACGCCTCGCCTCTCTTATAAGAGCAGTAACAACACCTATACATCATCCTTCTGGATGAAGAGTGCCGCTTACCTGCGTCTGAAGAACCTGCAGCTGGGTTACGACCTGCCCTCCAAATGGATGAAAGCCATCGGACTGAAGTCTGCCTACATTTATGCCAATGCTGAGAATCTCTTGACTTTTACTGACTTTTGGGATGGCTATGACCCCGAAGTCAACTATAACGCATCAGCAACAGATGGGGTATCTCTGGGTGCGGCAAACAATTATCCCCAGACGAAAGCCTTCACTTTTGGCGTTGACATCAAATTCTGATTAGCCGGAATAGGGAAACCGTCTGTATTCAAGAAGACATAAAAAGAAAAAATGATATGAAACGAAACAATATTTATACAGCACTCCTTTCGCTGTCTCTATTAGGTCTCGGTGCTTGTTCACTCGACCTTGAACCACTCACTTCACCGTCTTCTGCCTCTTATCCTTCGAGTATGGAAGAGGCGAATTTCGGTTTGAACGCTGTTTACTCATCTCTGACAGCTTATAGTGCCAGCACCACCACCTGGTGGAAGGTGACAGACAATATTACCGATATTGGTGCTACACGTGTCAACACGGCTATGTATACGGAATTAATCACCTCCGGAGCTTCTGCTGAAAACGCGGTGGCAAACAAGCTTTATAATTGCGTGTATAAGACCGTGGCACGTATCAACCAGCTTCTCGATGCGCTGGATAATCTGCGTGGCACAGCCTCTGATACGGATATAGAGAGTATACGGGCAGAGCTGCTGTGCATACGGGCATTCTGTTATGATCAAGCTTGCCAGCACTATGGAGACTTGCCGTATGTGGTCCACACAGCGGGTATAAATGACAGCCAGACCCCACGTACACCGAGAGAGACCATTGTAGAGAATCTGCTTTCGGATCTTAGCGACGAGTGTTTGGCTAACCTTCCACTCCGCCATAAAGCAGAAAGCTATGGCAGTGCACGCATCGGACGGGTAGCAGCGTATGCGTTACGTGCCCGTATTGCCTTGAATTGGAAAAAGTATGACTTGGCTGCCAGTTCGGCCAAACAAGCCTTGAATTTGGCTAAGGAGGCAGGCTTTGAATTGGAATCCATCAATACACAGTATTGTGGAGAAAGTCATGAGGCAGGAGAGCCAACCGGTCAGACGGCTCTGTTTGGTTATGACGGTGAGGCAAGCAATGAGTGGCTCTGGTCCGTGCAGTATGATGCGGTAATATCCAGTAATAAAACCAAGGAGGCATATTACATGGCTCCACGTACACTGGGAGGATGCGCCTATTTTGGTCCTACACAAACATTTGTTGATATGTTTCAATGCAAGGATGGCAAATCGATTACGGAATCTTCTCTGTATGACTGGCAGAACCCTTGGCAAAACCGGGACCCTCGTCTGGATCTTTTCTGTTTGCGACCTGGTTCACGCATATTCAATCTAGAATTCCAGACTTCCACTACCAGTAAAAAGATTCACGACTATAGCACGGGCAAGGACGTGACAAACATGGAGTCACAGGGAACCAAGGGCGTATACGGTGCCAATGGCACTAAAGGTCCTGCTGGATATCTCTGGAGGAAATATTTGGATATAGCCGAGTTGGAAAGAGCTGCAATCTCCAACCATGAAACCAGTGATCTTAATTGCGGCTTGATGCGTTTAGCAGAGGTTTATCTAATAGAGGCAGAAGCCAATATTGAAATGGCTGATGGCAATCTGGAGTTAGCACGAACGGACATCAATATAATTCGTAATCGTGTAGGAATGCCCGATGTGGTAGTTACTTCGCAGAGCGGACTCCGAAAGGCATTACGTTACGAACGTACTGTTGAACTTTGTAATGAAGGTTTTCGTTGGTTTGATCTCCGTCGTTGGGGTATGGCTTCTACAGTGATGACAGGTAAGATTTATGCTCCCAATCAAAAAGGGCTTATGTCCAATGCCAAGCCTTCATTTGATGACAACTGGCATCCGGCATATTCAGAAGGTAGTTCTTGGGATGGGAAAGCACTGAATCTCCGTGTGTATAACACGATGAAGTATATCAAAGGAAAGGATGAACTTTGGCCGCTTCCCCAAAGTGAGATTGATACAAACAGTGCCATTATAGAAAACAATCCAGGATACTAATCGTGTAAGGTTATTGGTATCTGACGGAAAGGATTTGTTTTTCAAGATATAATAAAAGAGCCGGAATGTGCGAATCATTCCGGCTCTTTTATGAAAGGTTTCGGTTATTGTTGTTAGGAATAAGATTTCTTACTTTAAGAGAGAGTTTGTCAATTACATGTTAGGGTTGTCCATGATTACTGTCATCTCGGGAACCAGTATGTATTCGCTTTTCTTGTTGTTCCATTTATAGTACGTGGTAGTCATCGTCTTGCCTTGGTATGCATAGCGGATGCACATGTCCTTGCCCCATGTATTCTTGGTGCTGTTCCATTTCAGGGCTTCGCTTTCCGTCATGCGGTTCTGGTCGTCGTACTTATAATTGTACTTCATATAGTTGGCAAGCGTGTTTCCGTCCATCTTGTATACGGTCTCTGCCACCTTCATGCCATTTACTTCTTCCGAATTGTAAATGAGGTTGCTCTTATTGTCGGCTGAGGCATTTAATCCGCAAACTAAGAGAAGTGCTGAAACAATCACTGTTTTTAAAGATACTTTTGCTTTCATGGTTTTATGTCTTTTTTAGTTTAACTTTCTATTTTCTATCAATATGTCATTGATTTCGCTGCAAAGGTACGTATTAAATTGACATAAATATAAATATTGGATTAAATTTTATCAATATGTCAGTAGTGAGGGTTCCGGTATGCTTTCCTTTTGGCAAGATTGGTGAATAAAAAATATCCGGCAGCGAGGTTGCCGGATATTCTGATGAGCAAACTGTATTTGGAAAGGATTGCTTCTGTTGCTTTCTGATTGTAAGTTAAATAAAGTTATTGGGCTGTTTAGTGTGCCTGTAACCAGTTGTTTCCCCACCCACAATCGGCTTTCAGGGGTACGTACATGCGATATGCCTGCTCCATCTCTTCGATTACGATTTTCTGTACAAGCTCTTTTTCTGCCTCTGGAACGCTGAAATTTAGTTCGTCATGGACCTGTAAAATCATCTTTGCTTTCAGATTGTAAGCTTGGAAGCGCTGATAGATGTGTGCCATGGCTACTTTTATGATGTCGGCGGCACTTCCCTGGATGGGAGCGTTGATGGCATTCCGTTCGGCATAGCCCCGTACCACCCCGTTTCTTGAGTTGATGTCCGGCAAGAAGCGCTTGCGGTGGAAGATGGTTTCCACATAGCCGTTCTCGCGTGCCACTTGGATGCTTTTGTCCATATACTCCTTCACTTGTGGGTAGGTTTCAAAGTAGCCGTCTATCAGCTCTTTGGCTTCCTGGCGAGAAACGCCCATGCGTTCGGCAAGCCCGAAGACGGAGATGCCGTAGATGATGCCGAAGTTTGCCGTTTTTGCCTTGCGGCGCATGTCGGCGGTTACGTCGTTTATATCTATTTTATATATCTTGGCAGCGGTGGCGGCGTGGATGTCGTGTCCGCTGAGGAAGGCGTCTATCATGTTCTTATCTTCGCTGAGGTGTGCCATGATGCGCAGCTCTATCTGCGAGTAGTCGGCAGAGAAGAACTCGCAGTCGGTGTCGGGGATGAACGCCTTGCGGATTTCCTTTCCGTCTTCGTCGCGGATGGGGATGTTCTGCAGGTTGGGATTGCTGGAGCTGAGGCGTCCGGTAGCGGTTACCGCCTGGTTGAAGGAGGTGTGTATGCGGCCCGTACGTGGGTTGATGAGCTGGGGCAGGGCATCTATATAGGTGCTCAGCAGTTTCTTCAGTCCGCGGTATTCCAGTATCTTCCCGATGATGTCGTGCTTGCTGCGGTAGCTTTGCAGCACCTCTTCGGAGGTGACGTATTGTCCGGTCTTGGTCTTTTTCGCTTTCTCCACGATTTTCAGCTTGTCGAAGAGCACTTCGCCTACCTGCTTGGCGGAGCTGATGTTGAATGTCTCGCCAGCCATCTCGTAGATTTCCTTCTCAATCTCCTGCAGACGGACGGTGAAGTGTTGGGACGATTGCTTCAAGGCTTCCGTGTCGAGCAGCACTCCGTTGCTCTCTATATTGACAAGTACGGGGACGAGCGGCATCTCTATTTCGTAGAACAGATGTTCGGCACCTTGCTCCTTCAGTTCCTTTTCCAGCACGTTTTTCAGTTTGAGGGTGACGTCCGCATCCTCGCAGGCATAACGGTAGACATCTTCGGGTGGAAGGTCGCGCATGTTCTTTTGGTTTTTGCCTCGCGCTCCAATTAGCTCATCGATGTGGATGGTCTGGTAGTGCAGGTAGATTTCCGCCAGATAGTCCATGTTGTGTCGCAGTTCGGGTTGAAGCACGTAGTGGGCAAGCATGGTGTCGAAAAGTTTGCCTTTCACCTGGACGCCGTAATTTTGGAGGATAATCATATCGTACTTGATATTTTGTCCCACCTTCATGGATTTCTCGTTTTCGAAGAGGGGACGGAACTCGTTTACAATTTTTAAGACTTCCTCTCGTTCGGCGGGAACGGGTACGTAGTATGCATGGTTTTCGGCATCGCTGAAGCTCATTCCTACAAGTTCGGCGTCCATTGGCTCGGTTCCGGTAGTCTCGGTATCTATTGAGAGAATTTCGCTTGTAAGTAACTTTTGAATAATTTCTGCTCTTTTATCTTCTGTATCAATGAGTTGGTAGTCTATATCGAGCATTTCTAACCGCGTCAGGTTTGAATTTTCAGAAACGCCCGTCCCCTCGCCCGCAAAATTTGCAAACAAATCGCCTTGAATCGGGGCGCTGTTTTCGGGAGTGGAGGTTTGCGGCTGGGCAAACAGAGTCCCGGCAAAGAGGTCGGGTACCGGAGAGGTTGGAGTAGGGGAGGACGAATTGCCGCTTCCCTTTTTGAGTACCCGGTCGATGAGTGTGCGGAATTCCAACTCCTCGAAAATCTTGCGGAGTTCTTCTTCGTTCGGTTCTTCGCGGACGAGCGAATCCATGTCGAGCTGAATGGGAACATCTGTTTTGATGGTGGCAAGGAATTTGGAGAAGGTTATCATCTCGCGGTTGGTTTCCACTTTCGTTTTCAGTGCGCCTTTCAGCTGGTCGGTATGCTCCAGCAGGTTTTCGATGCTGCCGAATTCGGCAATCAGTTTCTGTGCGGTTTTCTCGCCCACACCCGGACAGCCGAGGATGTTGTCGGAAGCATCACCCATCAGTCCCAGCATGTCGATGACCTGCTCGGTGGTCTGTATGTTGAACTTGGTTTTTACTTCTTCGGTACCCATCACTTCGAATCCGCCGGTGTGCTTGGGGCGGTACATGAAGACGCGGTCCGATACCAGTTGCCCGTAGTCCTTGTCGGGAGTCATCATATAGGTGGTGATGCCCTGCCGTCCGGCTTCGGTGGCGAGCGTGCCTATCACGTCGTCGGCTTCGTAGCCGGATACTTCGAGGATGGGAATGCGGTAGGCGCGGATGATGTCCTTTATAATAGGTACGGAAAGGCGGATGGCCTCGGGTGTCTCCTCGCGCTGTGCCTTGTATTGCTCGTAGGCCTCGTGGCGGAAGGTGGGGCCCGACGGGTCGAAGGCTACTCCTATGTGTGTGGGATTCTCTTTTTTGAGCACTTCTTCCAGGGTGTTTACAAAGCCCAGAATGGCCGAAGTGTTGAATCCTTTTGAATTGATTCTCGGGTTCTTGATGAACGCGTAATAGGCTCGATATATCAGTGCATAGGCATCGAGCAAAAACAGTTTATCGATTGAATTCATACATTTAATCCTTTTTTTCATGGTAAAAGTACAAAAAAATACCGTATTAACCGTTTTATTACTATTTTTGT
>ERZ773116.2057-NODE-2057-length-16982-cov-12.207479_pt1 | contig 16982 bp, 13 predicted proteins | sample MGYA00580563_ERZ773116 | MGnify/ENA primary metagenome ERZ773116 (study PRJEB29015, sample SAMEA2737864) | human gut metagenome | biome: human gut; feature: human-associated habitat; material: faeces | place: China | collected 2012 ... | reverse complement strand
AGCGTTACATCGGTCTTGTAGTCCAGCGCCGAGAAGCTGTCGTCAAACAGATAGACCTTGGGATTTTTGGCAATTGCCCGGGCAATGGAAAGCCGCTGCTTCTGGCCGCCGGATACGTTGGAGCCGCCCTGCGCAATGGGACTTTGATAGCTTTCGGACTTTGCCTCGATAAAATCAGTGGCCTGTGCAATGGCGGCGGCTTTGTGCACCTGTGCGTCGGTGATATCCTCGCCGCCGAATTTCAGGTTGCTGTCAATGGTGCCGCTGAACAGCACACCCTTCTGGGGCACATAGCCTAGCAGGTCGTGCAGCTGTGCCTGTGGCATCTCGCGCACGTCAATGCCGTCCACGGTCACCTTGCCGCCGGTCACATCGTAAAAGCGGGGGATCAGGTTGAGCAGGGTGGACTTGCCGCAGCCGGTGGAGCCGATGATGGCGGTAGTCTCGCCGGGCTTTGCGGTAAAGCTGATGTGTTCCAGCGCATCGCTGTCTGCACCGGGGTAACGGAAGCTCACGTCCTCGAACTGCACCACTCCCTGCCAGTCGGTGTGCGCCTGTGCAGCCTTTGCGGCGGCTTCATCCGGGTCGCGGATGGTGGCCTTGGTGCGGATGACCTCGTCGATACGATCCGCAGCCACACCGGCGCGGGGCAGCATGACGGCCACCATGGCCAGCATCAGGAAGGACATGACGATCTGCATGGTGTAGGTGATAAAGGCAATCATTTCGCCCACCTGCATAGTGCCGGCATCCATGGCCTTGCCGCCGAACCAGACGATGAGCAGACTGGTGCCGTTCATGATCAGGGTCATAAAGGGCATCATAGCCACCATAGCGCGGTTGGTGAACAGCTGGGTGCCCATCAGCTCCCGGTTGGCCTTGTCAAAGCGCTGCTCCTCAAACTTTTCGCGGCTGAAGGCGCGCACCGGCATGATGCCGGTCAAAATTTCGCGGCTGACCAGATTCAGCCGGTCCACCAGCTGCTGCATCACCTTGAATTTGGGCATGGCAACGCTCATCAGGAAGAGCAGCAGCAACAAAAGCAGTGCCACGTCCAGCACCACGATCCAGGAAAGGCCGCTGCTGCTGCCCACAACGTGCAGCACGCCGCCAATGCCCAGAATGGGCGCGTAGGCCACCATGCGCAGCAGGATGACGCAGACGAACTGCACCTGCTGGATATCGTTGGTGGTGCGGGTGATGAGAGAGGCGGTGGAAAAATTCTCGATCTCCGCATTGGAAAAGCCGATAACGCTGGAGAAGGTCTCCCGGCGCAGGTCGCGGCCGATGGCGGCAGATACCCGGGAGGCAAGGAAGCCAACGGCCACAGCCACGGCCACCATCAGCAGGGTGAGCGCCAGCATCTGGCCGCCCACCCGGAAGAGGTAACCCATCTGCACATCCTGCGCAACGCCCTGCGCCTCGTATTCCAGCTGCACCAGCAGCAAAGACTGGCTTTTCAGGTTTTCCAGCAGGGTGCTGTCCAGCTGGCTCATGGCACCGTCCAGCTGCTTTTGCAGCATACTGCGGTCAAAGCCGGGCATTTGGCTCATGGCGGCAAACTGGCTGCAAACGGTGTCCAGATTCGCTGCCGTAGGGGTGACGGTCTCAGTGTCCGCGTCCGCAGCGGCAGAGGGCGTCTCGGCAAGGCCGGTCATGCCCATGCTGTTCTGTCCAGCGGGGGTGTTGGCGGCCTGTGCGGCAGCCATATACAGCACGATGTCCGGGGTGGTCACGGCCTCTTCCAGTGCGGTGCGCTCGTCCTCGGTCAGGTCGGAGCGCAGCTGCAACACGCCATCGTCCTGCAGGTAGTACTGGTAGGCGTTTTGCAGCTTCTGCGCATCCTCCTCGCTCATCAGCAGGCTCAGCGCGTCCAGCGTACTCTGGCGCACCGTCTGGGGCAGGGGACTTTCAATGCCGCCCTGCTGGATGCCGGTGTCCACGATCTTGCTGGTGTAGTCCGGCAGGGCAAGGTCGCAGTACGCCTGCACGAACAGCAGTGCGAACACCACAAGGCAGACTGCCCAGTGCCGGGCCAGCTGCTTAAAGATCTTTGTCATGGTTCGTTTCTCCCTTCGGGTTAATGTTGCGCGCGGCATTTTCCGCAAGAATGGCATCCATCAGCGCGCCGCGCAGCGCGTCCATCTGGGCTACCTGCTCCGGCTCTAACCGTGCCAGCACGCTGGCAAAGTAGTTGCGCAGAGCCTGCTCACACTGGTGGCACAGCTCGTACCCCTTGGGGGTGATGCGCACCAGCGTTTTGCGGCGGTCGGCGGGGTCCGGTTCCCGCACCACGGTGCCGTCCTGCTCCATGAGCCGCAGCCCGCGCGAGACCGCCGGCAGCGGCTGACGAATCTCCCGGGCAAGGTCGGAGACATAAATGGCACCGTCCTTTCCGTGACAGTTGATGGCGTGCAGCAGGCCTTCCAGCATATTGAAGTGGCATTTGGGACAATCGGCCAGCGCCGCCCGCATCCCGGCCTTGGATGCCTTGCTCAGCTGCCCGATATAGTGGCACATCCCCTGAAAGCTGGGGGTGCTTGGCTCGGACACGACAGTCCCTCCTCGTTTGCATTTTTTGAATACTTAACAGTTGTTAAGTATTAACGCCTGATAAGCATATTCCTTTTGCTGCCGGATTGCAAGGGAATGGGGAAATATTAAACAAAAATTCACAAAAAACTTGTAGGTTTTGTCAATGCGCAAACCGGCTCTCGCTGCATAGAAATAAAGGACAGGCAGAAACGGAGGGTGCAGATGGAGCAGGGATTCCAAGTGTTGTTACAGGTATTCGGCGGATTGGCGCTGTTTTTATATGGAACGGACAGCCTGTGCAGGGCAGTACAACAGGGGGCGGGCAGGCGTCTGCGCAGTTTGCTGGCGCGGTGCACCGCAAACCCGGCGGCAGGGCTGCTGAGCGGGGCGGCGGTCACGGCGGTGCTACAAAGCAGCTCGGCGGTCACGGTCATGGTGATTGCCTTTCTGGCGGCGGGGCTGTTGCAGCTGCGGCAGGCGGTTCCGGTGGTGTTCGGGGCGAACATCGGCACAACAGTCACGGCACAGCTGCTGGCGTTTCAGGTGGAAGGCTGGCGGTATCTGCTGCTGTTTGGCGGGGTGCTGCTCTGTCTGGCCTGTAAAGGCTGGCGGGGCCGCTGCGTGGGCGAGGCAGTGTTCGGCTTTGGGCTGCTGTTCGAAGGCGTTACTGTGATGCGCAGCGCCATGGAGCCGCTGCTGCAAAGCCCTCTGCTCCGGCTGGAGCTTGCCCGGGTGCGGCAAAGTCCCATGCACGGGCTGCTGGCGGGTGTCTGCATGACCTTAACGGTGCAAAGCAGCTCTGCCACAGTGGCGCTGCTGCAAAGCATGGCGGCGCAGCCCGGGGCAGACGGCGTGCACAGCCTGCTGGGGCTGACGGCGGCCATTCCCATTCTGCTGGGGGATAACATCGGCACCACCATCACGGCGGTGCTTGCCGCCATCGGGCAGGGAAGAGACGCCAAGCGGGTGGCGGCAGCCCACGCCATTTTTAACCTGAGCGGCGCGGCGGTGTGCTGCGCACTCTTGCAGCCCTTTGCGGCGCTGGTGCGGCTGTGCTCGCCCGCAGGGGTGGAGTGGGCCGTGATCGCCCGGCAAATCGCCAACGCACACACCTTATTCAACGTACTGTGCGCGCTGGTGTGGCTGCCCCTGACCGGGCAGATGGTGCGGCTGGTCTGCGCGCTGCTGCCCGATAAAAAACGACCGCAAGAACGGTTGTAAACCGGAGCGGGGAATGGTATACTGAAGCAGATGATACTATTATATAATAAAGGGTGGAATGCAATGAAACGGAAAATCGGCAGGCTGTGCATGGTGCTGGGTGCTGTGCTGATCTTATGCGCCGCCGGGTTGCTGGGCTACAACCGGTGGGATGCCGCCCGGGCAGAAAAGGCTTCGCAGGAAGTATTGGGCGAGCTGGAGCAGACCATGCAAAAGACCATTACGGAGCACCAGCAGGAAAACGAGACTGCAGCCCCGCAGCCGGTGCTGGACCCGACGCAGGAGATGACCACCGTGGAGGTGGAAGGGCGGGACTACATCGGGGTGCTTTCCATCCCGGCGGTAGAACGGGAGCTGCCGGTGATGGCGCAGTGGAGCTACGCCGGGCTGAAGATCGCCCCCGGGCGGTACAGCGGCACCACCTATGGCGATGATCTTGTGATCTGCGGCCACAACTACGCAATGCACTTCAGCCCCATCAAGTGGCTGGCCATCGGCAGTTCGGTCTATTTTACGGATGCAGACGGTCTGCGCTGGAGCTATGAGGTGGAGAGCGTGGAGACTTTGCGCCCCACCCAGATCGAGGAGATGACCACCGATACCGAGACGGACAACTGGGATCTGACCCTGTTCACCTGCACCTCCGGCGGCGGTTCCCGCTACGCGGTGCGCTGTGTGCGGACAGGCTACCCTGTCCGTGTGACGGACGCGGCAGAATAATGCTTTGCACAGCAGGATGATTTGGAAGGGCTTCCGCTTTGCTCTAGCCATTATCAGCGGAAAATTTATTTTTAATTTCGGGATAGCGGAGCGTCTGCGGACGCTCCGCTATCCCATTTTCACAGGAGGGGGTCGTGACGGAAAACGGCAGCTCCAGCGCCTGTTTCCTGCGGAAATGCGGCGCTGCGGGGACTGCCAAAGACCTGATCTCCGAGGAAAATGGCCGTGTACAGCGTGAGCAGACTGGGGAGCATACGCTGTTTTTTACGCAAAAAATCCGCAAAAACCTTTGAAAGTCCTTTTTATGGTATCTGAATTATGCGATACTGTGTTCACCGGGAAAGCCCCGGAACAAAACAGAAACACAGGAGGGAAACACCATGAAGGATTTTGAGCTGCGTTATGTGGGCAATCATGTGGAGGTATACACCGGCAGTGGTGTGTTCCTGTTTTCGGCCGATACAGTGCGCGAGGCCATGGAAGAGCTGGCCGGGTAAGCGGCGGCATATCGCATCTGGGAAAGCTGAATGTAAAATGCATGTAAAATAACGGAAATCTTTTTGTTTGCCGCCCGGAAATATGTTGCGGAATGTGTAAAAAAAGTAACTTTCCTGTAAAATAAACCTTGTTGAGACGCCCCCTTTGATGGTATAATAAAAGTAAGCGGCTTCCGGAACAGGGCAGGCGTTGCGCGTGCAAGGTTCCGGCGGCTGTGTGCTGTAAAGGATTAAAAGGGAAGTTTCATATTAGGAGTATCGTTATGGATATCACACACATTACCTCTCTGCTGGGCGGCGTTGCGCTGTTCCTGTACGGCATGTCCATCATGGGCGCCGGTCTGGAAAAGCTGGCAGGCGGCAAGATGCAGGGCGTATTGCAAAAGCTTACCTCCTCTACCATCAAAGGCGTGATCTTCGGCACACTGATCACCGGCGTCATCCAGTCGTCGGCTGGTACGGTGGTTATTTGTGTCGGTCTGGTCAACTCCGGTATCATGACACTGACGCAGTCGGTAGGCGTGATCATGGGTGCAAATATTGGTACTACGGTAACAGGTCAGTTGATCCGCATGGCGGATATCTCAGGCGACAGCCTGTGGCTGACCTTGATCCAGCCCAAGACCTTTGCCCCCGTGGTGGCGTTTATTGGCTGCATTTTTTATGTGTTCCTGCGCAATGCCAAAAAGAAGAATATCGGTCAGATCATGCTGGGCTTCGGCATTCTGTTTACCGGCATGAGCCTGATGGATACCGGCGTTGCTCCCCTGCGGGAGAGCGCCGTCTTTCAGAATCTGTTTGTCACTATGACCAACCCCATTCTGGGCGTTCTGGTGGGCGTGGTGGTCACCGTGATCATCCAGTCCTCCTCCGCTTCGGTGGGTATTCTGCAGGCACTGTCCAGCACAGGGCTTGTCACCTTCAGCTCTGCCATTCCCATCATTCTGGGTGCACATATCGGTACGGCATTCACCCCGCTGCTCACCATCGGCGGTTCCTCCAAGGATGGTAAGCGGGCAGCGCTCATCCACCTGTACTTCAACGTCATCGGCAGCGTGATCCTGCTGGCGCTGATCTATGCGGTGCAGTTCACCATCGGCATCCCCATGTGGGGCGATGTGATGAACAAGAGCTCCATTGCAAACATCCATACCTTGTCCAGCGTATGCGCCATGCTGCTGTTCCTGCCTTGCAGCGGAGTGCTGAGCCGCTTGGCGATGCTCACGGTGCCCAGTAGCGTGGAGGAAGCACAGGAGCTGAGCATGCCGGTGCTGGACGAGCGTCTGTACAAGAGCCCGGCTGTGGCCTTGCAGCAGGCGAAGAATGCGGTGATCAAGATGTCCCGCCGTGCCGCCCGCAACGTGGGTCTGGCTGCGCCGCTGCTTTTGAAGATGGACGAGGAGACCGTGAGCGCCATTAAGGTACGCGAGAACCTGATCGACCGCATGGAGGTGGAGATCACCAACTACCTGATCAAACTGACCGATCAGGAGCTGGGCGACGACGAAAGCCACGCGGTGACCGAGCTGCTGAACTTTGTTACCGAATTCGAACGCATCGGCGACTATGCCGTGAACATCATGGAAAAGGCCGAGGAGCTGTACGACAAGGAAGCCAGCTTCAGCGAGAGCGCCAAAAAGGAACTGCAATTGCTGGATGCCGCATTGGAGCGCATTCTGGCGCTGACGGACGAGGCCTTTGAAAACGATGATGTTCAGAAGGCTGCACAGGTGGAGCCGCTGGAGGAGATCATTGACGTGATGGTGGAGCGCCTGCGCGACCAGCACATCCGCCGCCTGAAGGACGGCATCTGCTCCATCGACACCGGCGTGGTGTTCCTAGATGTGCTGAACAACGCCGAGCGTATCTCCGACCACTGCTCCAACATTGCGGTGCGCATGGTGGGCATGGAGGCCGGCGATGATTACGACTCTCACACCCTGAAAAACATCATGCACCACAGCCCCAGCAAGGACTATATGCTGGAGTACGAGCAGTGCCGCAAGGAATACCTTGTGCCGCTGGAAGAAATGGAAGCGTAAGTCATATTTATAACAGAGGCCGCTGCACATCGTTTGCAGCGGCCTCTTATACTTATTCCCCCAGATCCTCCAGCAGCAGGTCGAGTTCCCGGGGGCTGTTGACCACAAGCCCGCGCTTGATGCGTAAGGCGTCGTTTTCGGGCAGAAGATTGGTGTAGATGCCGGTCACGCGGATCAGGGTGCCCGGGGTGCCGTCGGCGCGGCAGGTGTACACCGCCACCCGCCCGCCGCTGTCTTGCAGGCAGTAGCGGGCGGTGTCCGTCTGGGGCACTGCCTGCGCGGCAAGGCTCAGGGGAGAGGCGGGGTCGGTCTCAGACCCGGCGGGGCTTTGAGACAGCGGCAGCTTTGGCAGCGCCATCCAGAACAGACTGAATACAATGGTGAATACGCAAAGCCCGTAGAACAGGCAGACAGACAGCTTGCGCATAAAAAACACTCCCTTCCCCGGTAAGTATGCCCCGTTTTGGCGGATGGCAGACAATTTTCACACGCAGATACTGTACTTTCCACAAGAGAGTGTGTTATACTATTTATATCTGCTCAGCGCGCAAAGATTGGTTCTTGCCCGGCTGGGGCTTGCGTGCTATAATATGGTATTGCAGTTTGAAATTTCGTGTCACAAACGATGTGGATAAAGCCCGGTGCAGCCATGCCCGGCAACAGTCTTGAAATGTCAGGAGGCGATCCCTATCTCCAACAATGAGATGAGAAAGATCCACCGGGGCGGCGAGGAGCAGCCTGCCCGCCCGGTGGGACGTAAGGTCAATGTTTCCCAGAGCCGCCGCGAGGTACACTCCGCAGCGGAAAACCGTACCCGCACACCCAAGGCACCCAAAAGCCCCAAGCCGCCGAAGGAAAAGAGCAAGCATCCCATTCTGCGGTTCATTGGCCGCACTGTCGCTACGGTGCTCTGCCTTGGCATCATGCTGGGCAGCGTGGTGGCCGTGGGCATGGTGTTCTATGTGGTGCAGGCTACTGCCAACGACGGTGACCTGCTGGACCTGGACAACATTCAGCTGAGCCAGTCCAGTATGGTGGTAGCTACCGACCCGGATACCGGCGCACAGGTGGAGTATGCCACCCTGCGCTCCTCCAACAGCCACCGCGTATGGGCAGACCTTGAGCAGATTCCCTCCAATTTGCAGTATGCCTTCATCTGCACCGAGGATAAGGACTTCTACTCAGAGCCTGGCGTCAACTTCAAGCGCACCATCGGCGCAATGATCAATGAGTATCTGCTGCCCATTTACAGCTCCAAGCAGGGCGCATCCACACTGGAACAGCAGCTCATCAAGAATCTGACCGATGACAACAGCGCCAGCGGTATTGATGGCGCATTGCGCAAGGTGCGCGAGATCTACCGCGCCCTCTGCCTGAGTCGCAGCTACTCCAAGGAGACCATTCTGGAGGCGTACCTGAACACCATCAGCTTTACCGGCACCATTCAGGGCGTGCAGACGGCGGCCAACGAGTACTTCAACAAGGACGTCAGCCAGCTGAGCCTGTGGGAGTGCGCTACCATTGCCTCTATTACCAAAAACCCCACCAACTATAACCCCTATACGAACCCCGAAAATCTGATCCACCGCCGCAACTTCATCATGTACAATATGTGGCAGCAGGGAGTGATCAGCGAGGAGGACTACCGCAACGGCGCTGCACAGCCCCTTGTGCTGGCCGAAGAAGACAGCGGCAAAAAGCCCAGCACCGTCACCTCCTACTTCACCGATGCACTGTTCAATGAGGTCGTGCAGGACATCATGACCAAGGAGGGCATCAGCGAGTCCGAGGCACAGAAACTGCTCTACACCGGCGGCTTTACCATCGAAGCCACTGTCAACACCAAGCTGCAGTCCCAGATGGAAAACCTGATGCTGAACACCGACGATGCCTACTTCCCGGCGGGCTGGCATGAGGAAGAGGTCACCTCTATTTCGGACGATGATGTGCAGGTGTTCAACGAGGACGGTACCCCCAAGACCCGCACCGGCGAAGATGGCACCGTCTACTATTACCGCAACGTGCGCACGCAGGCTGCTATGGTCACGCTGGACTATGACGGCAACGTGCTGGCCATTGCGGGCGGCTTGGGCGAAAAGACCAAGAGCCTTTCCCTGAACCGCGCCTATAATGTGGAGCGGCAGACCGGTTCTACCATCAAGCCCATCGGTGCCTATGCGCTGGGCATTGAGTACGGTCTGGTCAACTGGTCCACCATGCTCAACAACTCCCCCCTGTATCAGAAGCAGGATATGATCATCCGGGACGAGGACTACTGCCGCAAGAATGGCCTGATGGGACTCTCCGACAAGCAGCTCCGCGCTTACCCCAACGCATGGCGCAGCTGGCCGCGCAACTACGGCGGCAACTATGGCGACGGCAGCGATCTCCCGCTGTGGAACGGCCTTGCCCGCTCGCTGAATACCATCGCAGTCCGCGTGGGCGACCTTGTGGGCGCAAGCAATATCTTCAACTTCGTCTACAACACTCTGCAACTGAATACGCTGGACCCCACCAACGACGTGGGTCTGGCGCAGATGGTTATGGGCAGCCAGACCAAGGGCGTTACGCCCATGGCGCTGGCCGCAGCCTTCCAGATCTTCTATGACGGCGAGTACACCACCCCGCACCTGTACACCCGTGTGCTGGACCGGGAAGGCAACATCTATCTGGAAAACAACGCCACCAGCTATCAGGCACTGACCCCCGATACCGCTTATGTCATGAACCGTCTGCTGAAGAACGTTCTGTTCTCCAGCGTAGGTACTGCCAGCGGCCGCTACCCCAACTCCAACGGCATGGAGGCCTTTGGTAAGACCGGTACTGCCAGCGACGAAAAGGATCTGTGGTTCGTGGGCGGCACGCCCTACTATGTCACCGCTGTGTGGTGGGGATATGATGCACCTTACGATATGACCAAGACCCTGTCCAAGCAGCAAGCCAAGACCCGTACCTGTGTGACCGCGTGGAAGGCACTGATGGAGCAGGCACAGGCAGACCTGCCCTATAAGGCATTCCCCGCCTCCGCAGGCGTGGTGGAGCGCCGCTACTGCACCCAGAGCGGATTGCTGGCCGGTGCAGGCTGCCCGAGCACTGCCGTGGGCTACTACCGTGCCGATGACCTGCCCGATACCTGCACCTATTCCCATGCCGCACCGCAGGCTGCTGCCCCTGCCGAGAACACAGACGATGCTGTGCCCACCCAGCCGGTCACCCCCACCGATACCAGCGCACTGGACACGGAATAAGGACAAAAATCGTACTTTTTCACCCCCTTTGCTGAAAAATCCGGCAAGGACAGGGCGCACTTCACAAGACAAAACTGGACAAAGTGACAAAATAGCATCCGGGCTCTTGCATTGCAGGGGTTCGGATGCTATTATATTCTCTGCAAGAACACTTGTGTTTGAGAGGTGAACAAGTTGGAACGCCGTTTTTATCTGGTGGATGCGCAGGTGCTGCCGGAGGTTTTTCTCAAGGTGGTACGCGCCAAGGAGCTGCTGGCCAGCGGCGAAGCCCGCAGCATTTCGGCTGCGACCCGCGCCGTAGAGCTTTCGCGCAGTGCATTTTATAAGTATAAGGATTGTATTTTTGATTCAGAGAACGGCCGTGAGGTCATCACGGTCATGGCCACCCTGCGGGACGAGACCGGTGCGCTGCAAAGCCTTCTGGCCGGTATCAGCGCCGCAGGCGCCAGTATTGTGACCATCAACCAGTCCACCCCGGAGAATGGGGCTGCGCTGGTGGCGGTCACCATCCGCACCGATACCATGCAGATGTCCCCGGAGGAACTGACCGAAAAGCTTTCGCGCCAGCGCATGGTCGTGGGTGTGCGCTGTGGGTATAACCTGTAACAAAACAGGAAACGAGGGAAAGAGAGTATGGCTAAAATTGCAATTCTGGGCTTTGGCACGGTGGGCAGCGGCGTATACGAGGTGCTGTGCCACAATGCTGCAAGCGTCTCCCGCCGGGCTGGCGAACCGGTGGAGGTAAAATACATTCTGGACCCGAAGGATTTTACCGGCAACCCGGTGGAGCCTTTGGTGGTCAAGAATATCGACGTGATCCTGCAGGACCCGGAGATCCAGGTGGTGGTGGAGACCATCGGCGGTACCCGCTTTGCTTACCCCTACGTCAAGGCGTGTCTGGAGAGCGGCCGCAGCGTGTGCACCTCCAACAAGGAGATGGTGGCCACCTACGGCGCAGAGTTGCTGGCACTGGCCAAGGAGCACGACTGCGCCTTCCTGTTCGAGGCCTCTGTGGGCGGCGGTACGCCCATCATCACCCCCATGCACCAGTGCCTGGCGGCCAACGTCATCACCGAGGTGGAGGGCATCGTCAACGGCACCACCAACTTCATGCTCACCAAGATGGTGCGGGAGAATCTGAGCTTTGACGAGGCTCTGAAGATCGCCCAGGAGCTGGGCTACGCCGAGACCAAGGACCCCAGCGATGACGTGGACGGCCGCGACGCCTGCCGCAAGATCGCCATCCTGTCCTCCATGGTGTGCGGCCACCAGATCTACCCCCAGAACATCCCCACCCGGGGCATCCGCGCCATTACCGCCGCCGATGTGGCCAGCGCCGAAAAGCTGGGCTGCGTTATCAAGCTGATCGCATGGATGAAGCTTGGCAAGGACGGCAGCGTGGCCGCCGGTGTAGAGCCGTGTCTGGTGCCCAAGGCAAACCAGCTGGCCAGCGTGGACGATGTGTTCAACGCGGTGCTGGTCAAGGGCGATATGCTGGGCGATGTGGTGTTCTACGGCAAGGGCGCAGGCAAGCTGCCCACCGCCAGCGCTGTGGTGGCAGACGTGGTGGATGCGTTGAAAAACGGCGCACAGGTGCACGACAGCCTGTTCTGGCAGCCTGCGGACCCGGTGGACGGCATGCTCACCGACCCGGCTCCCGCTGCATATTATGTGCGTGTGGCGGGCATTGCACCCGCTGTGGTGGAGGCCATCTACGGCTACGGCAAGGTGGTGGATGAGCGGTACGAGGGCTGCGCCTACTTTGTGAAGCGCGCCGATGAGCGTGCGCTGGCAGAGGCCGCGCGCAAGGTGGAGGCCGTGGGCGGCAGCGTAAAGCTGGTGCTCAAGCGTCTGCCCGAGGAAGTGTAACGGAAAGGAACTGCGGCAATGAAGATCAAGGTTTCAGTCCCTGCCACCAGCGCCAATGTAGGCTCCGGCTTCGATGCGCTGGGTCTGGCAGTTACGTTGTACAACACAGTCACCTTTGAGGACAGCGAGGTGCTGGAGATCTCGGCATCGGACGGCACCCGCATCCCCCGGGGCGAGTCGAATCTCGTGTACCGCTCCGCCAAGGGCCTGTTCGAAAAGGTTGGCAAGCAGATCCCGCCCCTCAAGATCACCCAGACGAACCCCATCCCCATGGCACGGGGTCTGGGCTCTTCTTCGGCCTGCATTATCGCGGGTCTGCTGGGCGCAAACCGGATGCTGGGCGATGTGCTCAACACGCAGGAGCTGCTCACGCTGGCAACTGCCATTGAGGGACACCCCGATAACGTGGCTCCGGCACTACTGGGCGGCCTGACCAGCAGCGTGTTCGAGGACGGCAAGGTGTATTCGGTCAAGCGGAATGTGGACGAAAGCCTCTGCTTTGCTGCCATCGTGCCGGACTACAAGCTGCTGACCGAGGCAGCCCGCGCTGCCCTGCCTAAAGAGGTATCCCATAAGGACGCGGTGTATAACCTGTCCCGTGCGGCGCTGGTGCCCGCAGCCTTCTGCGAGGGGCGGCACGACCTGCTGGCCATTGCCACCGAGGATAAGCTGCACCAGCAGTATCGCATGCCCTTGATGCCCGGCTCCCGCGAGGTGTTCGATATGGCGCGGCTGTGCGGCGCAAAGGCCGTGTATGTGTCCGGTGCAGGCAGCACGGTCATGGCTGTGGCAGAAAAGGCCGAGGCCGAAAAGTTCTATTCCAAGCTGGAAAAAGGTCTGGAGCTGCTGGAAGGTCTGGACGGATGTGAAGCATTTACACTGTTGCAGCTGGATGCCGATAACACCGGCGCAACCGTGGAATGATAAATGGGTAAGGGAAGTGCAAGAACGCTTCCGCCCGGCAAGCCCCCCGCAAGCGCGGGGCGTTAAAGAGGAGAGTGACAAGATATGGCGTTGATCGTACAGAAATTCGGCGGTTCTTCCGTAAAGGACCGTGACCGTATCTTCAACGTTGCGCGGATCGTGGCCAACACCCACAACGCGGGCAATGACGTAGTGGTGGTAGTCTCCGCACAGGGCGACACCACCGATGACCTGATCGCCAAGGCAGGGGAGATCACCCATAACCCCTCGGCGCGTGAGATGGATATGCTGCTGGCCTCCGGCGAGCAGATCAGCATCGCACTGCTGGCCATGGCGCTGAACGAGCTGGGCTGCCATGCCATCAGCCTGACCGGCTGGCAGGCGGGCTTCCGTACCGACCGTGCCTACACCAAGGCGCGCATCACCCGGCTGGAGACCGAGCGGATTTCCTCCGAGCTAGAGCGCAACCGCGTGGTGGTGGTGGCAGGCTTCCAGGGCTTGAACAAGCTGGATGACATCACCACTCTGGGACGCGGCGGCTCCGACACCAGTGCTGTAGCGATTGCCGCTGCCCTGCACGCTGACCGCTGCCAGATCTACACGGATGTGGAGGGCGTTTATACCGCCGACCCGCGCAAAGTGAGCAACACCCGTAAGCTGGAGGAGATCACCTTTGACGAGATGCTGGAACTGGCATCTCTGGGCGCACAGGTGCTGAACAACCGCAGCGTGGAGCTGGCTAAAAAGTACAATGTGGAGCTGGAGGTGCTCTCCAGCCTGAACCCCATCCCGGGTACGGTGGTTAAGGAGGTTACAAAGGACATGGAAGGTATGCTGATCAAGGGTGTCGCCAAGGACACCGATGTTGCCGTTATCACGATTCTCAACGTTCCCGATGAGCCGGGCATGAGCTTTAGGATCTTCGGTCTGCTGGCACAGAAGAACATCAACGTGGACATCATTCTGCAGTCCACCGGCCGCGACGGCAAGAAGGATATCAGCTTTACCTGTGCCGAAGGCGAAGCCGAGCTGGCCATGCGTGTGCTGAAGGAAAGTGCACACTTCAACGATGTCAGTGTGGACACCACCTGCGCCAAGGTCTCCATCGTGGGTGCCGGTATGCAGAGCCACAGCGGCGTTGCCTCCAAGATGTTCGAGGCAATGTCCAACAACAATATCAACATCAAAATGATCTCCACCAGCGAGATCAAGATCTCCTGCATCATCGACCGTGCAGACGCCGATAAGGCTGTCGGTGCCATCCACGATATGCTGTTTGACTGATCTGCGTAAAATTTTTAATTGTGGCCTGTCTGCTCCCTGCCGGGGGCGGGCGGGTCATAATTTTTTTACACACAGCAGCGTTTACACAAAATGCAAAGGGGTGTATAATATAGTTTGAATCTGTGCGGCGCACCGGCGCTGCAACAATGCCGAAAAGGAGCCCCGCCGCATGAGTGAACCCACCCGTACCTCCAGAGCGCCTGCTGAGAAGCGCCTGACCTATCAACAATGGAAGCGCCGCAAAATGCTGCGGCTGGCCCGCAACTGGGTGCTGTTTCTGGCCGGCTGCGCGGCGGTGGTAGCGCTGCTGACCGGCGGCATCCTGTGGCTGCTGCCCAAGGTGCACGGCCTGCTGGCCGGGCCAAAGGTATTTGCAGCCAGCGTGTACGACGGCACAGACTACGTATTTAACGCCGCAGATGCCCGGCTGGTACTGGTGAACGCCAACCTGCCCTATGCAGCCGAGCCTGCTCCGCTGCTGGATACCGCCGACGAGGCCACCGGCCAGCAGCTGGAGGCCGAAGCTGCCATGCAGTATCGCAGTATGGCCGCCGCCGCGCAGGCGGATGGGGTTAGCCTGATCCTTGTGGCCGGTTATCAGGACGCCGACACCCGTCAGGCCGCCTACGAGGCCCGGGTGCAGACCTACCGCGATAAGCGCAAGAGCGAGGAGGAAGCCGCCCGTCTGGCGGCTACCATCCAGCCCGCCGCCAACGCCAACGAGCACGGCACCGGCTACGCGGCAGATATCCTCAGCGCGGACAATCCGCAGCAGGACACCGGTTTTGCCGAGACCCGCGCCTACGAGTGGCTTACGGCCTACGCGGCGGAATACGGCTTTATCCTGCGCTACCCGCAGGACCGGCAGGCTGCTACCGGCATCGTGTTCGAGCCGTGGCACTGGCGCTATGTGGGGGTGGAAAACGCCCTTGCCATCCGCGCCAGCGGCCTGAGCCTGGAAGAGTTCATCGCCCTGCAGAGGGCAGACTGAATCAAATGCTCTGTGCTGCGGCACAGAGAGAAGGGAACTATCATTGGAACGTACTCTCATTGCACCGGGTGTGCATCTTTCCTGCGACCCGGCTTCTAAATTCAACCGCTGCCGCATCAGCATCCATTTCGCTTTCCCGGCCCAGCGTAAAACGGCCACTGCCCACGCGCTTTTGCCGCTGGTGATGGAGCGCGGCTATGCGGACTGCCCGGATATGACCCGCCTCACCAAAAAGCTGGCAAAGCTCTACGGCGCAGACCTGACCGTGGACGCCCGCCCCATGGGCTGCAACCACAACCTCTGCGTCAGCGTGACCGGCATCAAGGATGCCTTTGCGCTGGAGGGCGAGGCACTGACCGCCGAGTATACCAAAATCGCGCTGGGTGCGGCCTTCCATCCGTATTTTGTGGACGGCTGCTTTGACCCGCAGGCCGTCAGCATTGAAAAGCAGATGCTGAAAAAGGGCCTTGAGGATGAAATCAACGATAAACGCATCTACTGTCTGCATCAGGCCAACCGGGAGTTTTTTGGTGACAGCCCGGCAGGCGTGCGGCAGGAGGGCTATCTGGAAGAGGTGGACGGTCTTACCCCGGCCATGCTGACCGCCGCTTATCAGCAGATGCTGCGCACCGCCAACATCGAGCTGCTGGCGCTGGGCTGTGATGCCGCCCAGACCGCCGCCATCCGGGATGCTTTGCTGGCAGAGCTTGCCTGCATCGACCGCGCCCCGCTGCCGCTGGTGGAAAACATGGCCATGCCTGCCATTGCACCGGTGCATAAGACCGAAAACTACGATATGGTGCAGGCAAAGCTGTGTATGCTGTTCACGCTGGGGCAGCCCATGCAGCCGCAGCAGCTGGCAGCGGTGCGCCTTGCCATGGCACTGTACGGCGGCAGCGTGACCAGCCGCCTGTTCCTCAACGTGCGGGAGCGGGACCATCTGTGCTACTACTGCTCCTCCTCCTTCCAAAGCTTTACCGGCAGCATGGCGGTGAACAGCGGTGTGGAGCACGCCGATGCCGCCCGCGCAGAGCAGGCAATTTTGAAGGAACTTGCCGACCTGTGCACCGGCCCTATCACCGACGAGGAATTTGAGGACTGCCGCCGGGGCTTGCTCAGCGGTATGAACGGGGTAGAGGACAGCCTTGGCGGCATCGAAAGCTGGTACTACATCGAGGTGTTGCGTGCCGGTGCCAACAGCGCTGCACCCATCCAGAGCCCGGAGCAGGCGCGGAATGCTCTACGCGCCGTGACCAAAGACGAGGTGCGGGATATCCTGCGCCGCCTGACCCTCTCGGTCAGCTATCTGCTTACAAAGGAGGATACTGCCCATGCCGCAGAATAACCAGACCCTGCTGGAAAAGACCGTGGCCGACCAGTGGCAGACCCTGCCCTCCGGCCTGACGGTGCTGGTGCGCCCCATGCCGGGCTATTCCAGCACTCATGTGATCTATGCCACAAAGTTCGGCTCCATCGACCGGGATTTCTGCCTGAACGGCCAAACGGTGCATCTGCCGGCGGGTGTAGCGCATTTTCTGGAGCACAAGATGTTCGAGGACGAGGACGGCGATGCCTTTGCCAAGTACGCAAAGACCGGTGCCAACGCCAACGCCTTTACCAGCTTTGACCGCACCTGCTACCTGTTCACCGC
>ERZ773116.2045-NODE-2045-length-17063-cov-144.317439_pt1 | contig 17063 bp, 10 predicted proteins | sample MGYA00580563_ERZ773116 | MGnify/ENA primary metagenome ERZ773116 (study PRJEB29015, sample SAMEA2737864) | human gut metagenome | biome: human gut; feature: human-associated habitat; material: faeces | place: China | collected 2012 ... | reverse complement strand
GACCACTTCCCTTCGGTGAGATCAAGCGGAAGAGTAATAGCTATATTTCTGAAAACCAGCGCATTAAGCACCACCAATTGATACAGAGTGAGTGACAAGTAAGATATTCTTAATAAATCAGATAGCAACTCCTCTTTGGCAGAAACCGACTAAAGGCAACAGCGTTATCCATTATTACCCAATACTTTACACTATCCATAACGGTTACGGCACACATGGAAACAGATCACTTCGACAGGCTCAGTGACCGCCGAGGTTGATCGCTCAGTGAACGCCGAGGTGACTGCTCTGCGACCGAAAAGGTTGATCGCTCAGTAACCGCCGAGGTGACTGCTCAGCAACCGAAAAGGTGATTGTATGCGACCGAGATGATCGCTCGGTGTACAAAAAGGAGTTTCTGTGTCAGATGTCAAGATTGTCCACTGATCCGTTACACATTTTTGGCGGTGGTGCAGCGGTTGACGAGGTAGGCGATGGAGACGTACGGGATGCCGGAGTTGGTGGCGAGGCCGATCTCGCAGGTACGGCTGTTGGAGTAGCCGACCGGGATGCCTTTGACCTGGTCTTTGAGCTTGCGGAGGGCGTACTTGTTGAGTTCCGGGTGGGTCATGCCCTTGTCGCCGGCGAAACCGCAGCAGCCAACGCCCTCAGGGACAACCACATTAGTGGAACACATCCTTGCCAGTTCAAGCATCTTGCCGGTCTTGTGCATCAGACGCATCGAGCAGGTGAGATGAATGGCTACCGGGGTGTCGGTCTGGTGGAAGTCCAGCCTGTCGGTTAGGAAACCAAGGATGAATTCGGACGGTTCGTAGAGCCGCATCCTCTTTATTTTGTGCTCCATACGATGAAGGCAGGGACTTTGGTCGCAAAGGACAGGGTAGCGGCCTTGCTCACTGGCCTGCCAAAGAGCCTCCTCCAGTTCGGCTGTCTTCCTGTCGGCGATCTCCGGCATACCCTTGCTTTCCCAGATCGTGCCGCAGCAAAGGGACGACATATTCTCCGGGAATATGACCTCGTAGCCTGCTTTGCCCAACAGCGACACCATCTCCTCGACAAGAGGCTTGTCCACGGCGTGGTGATGCTTCGGAAGGCCCATCATCTGGTTGATGCAGCTCGGGAAATAGACCACCTTGCAGACGGTCGGTGTTCCTGTGGCCGCTTCGGATGTTTGCGAGTCCGGGCTCATGGACAGGCTCCCCAACCTGGCAGGTTCCGTGGCCGCTTCGACAACCGAAGCGCCATCGTGGCCAACGGCGGCGGAACTTACCAAAGCCCTGAGCGATTTAGGAATATTATAGGCCTTAGGGGTGGCTGGAGTCCAAAGCGGAATACGTATGGCGTTGTGCAGCCAGCGGCATAGGCCGCTCATGGCAAGGTCACCAAGCACGGTCTCGCCGGCCGTGGCCATCCTCAAAGCGCCGCGAAGGCCACTCTTGACTCCGGCGTAATGACCGGCGACGAAGTTCCATAAACCGTGGCCGAAAGAACCCGCGGGCATATTCACCCTCCTCAGCTGATGAGTCAGGTCGGCGACATTGATGCCCATCGGACACGAAGTCGAGCAGAGGCCGTCCCCGGCGCAAGTCTGCTCCCCCGTGTAGGAATATTCCTTCTCAAGCGTCCGCAGACGAGTCTGTTCCGAGGCGGTCGGATCCGGCAACTCCCGCAGGGCGGTGATCTCACGTTGCGTGGCGATCCTGGTCCGGGACGAAAGCGTGAAGCCGCAGGAAAGGCAGTTCACCTCGCAGAATCCGCACTCGATGCATTTGTTCAGTTTCTTGTAGATCTCCGCCAACTCAGGCTCGACAGCCTTGCTGTCATCCGCCCACGGTTTCAGCACCGGCAACGCCTTGAAATTCTTCAAGAAGCACTCCGGATCATCGTTGAAGATCACACCAGGATTCAGAAGCCCGTGAGGGTCAAACAGTTCCTTCACCCGCTTCATTATCCCGAACGCCTTCCCGCCCCACTCGTACTTCACGAACGGAGCCATATTCCTGCCCGTTCCGTGCTCGGCCTTCAAGGAGCCGTCATATTTCCCGACCACCATCTCCGCCACGTCGCGGATCATCGCCTCATAGCGCCTCACCTCCGCCTCGGAATCAAACGACTGGTTGATGATGAAATGGAAGTTGCCCTCAAGGGCGTGGCCGTAAATGCAGGAATCGTCGTAGCCATGCCTGTCCAGCAGCGCCGAAAGATCCTCCGTCGCGTCTGGCAGATCCTCGATGTGGAAGGCGATGTCCTCGATAAGGCAGGTCGTCCCCTCGCGGCGCATTCCTCCGACGGACGGGAATATTCCCGAACGGATGGCCCAGTAGTTCCCCGTAATGGCAGGGTCGCTACTGAATATGAACGAGTTGCCCTCCGCGTCATTCAGTACGGCAAAACGGCGCAGAACCTCGGAGAGTTTGCCGATGTTGGCATCCAAGTCCGTCTGGTCAGCACCCGTGACGCGAAGCAGGAGAGCGGTCAGATCCTTGTCGGAATATTCATTAAGCATCGGGTCATCTACTGACGCAAGCGACCGTTTGTCAAGCAGTTCAGCGGCATCAAGCACCGCAGGATTGATTTCTTTTCTGAGCGCCACAACGGCCTCGGCAGCCTCCCTTATCGTCCCGAAATAGACCATCGCTGAAGCTTCCTTGGACGGCAGCGGCAGAGTCTTCATCGTGACCTGGCTCATAAACGCCAGCGTACCCTCGGAGCCGACCAGCAAATGGGCGATTATGTCGAACGGATCTTCAAACCTGATGAAAGGGAATATGTTGAGTCCGGTGACGTTCTTTATTGAGTATTTGTACCTTATGCGTTCGGAGAGATCCTTGTCGGCAAGGATTCCGTCCCTCAGTTCCTCGATTCCTTTGATGAAATCCGGATGGCTGGCCCTGAAAGCCTCTCTGGAGGTCTCGTCCCCCGTGTCCAGCACCGTTCCGTCAGCAAAGACCATCCGCACGCTCTCCAGTTCCTTGTCGCTGTTGGCGTGGGTTCCGCAGCTCATTCCGGAAGCGTTGTTCATCACGATTCCGCCGACCATACAGCTTCCGATCGAGGCCGGATCCGGGCCGAATTTCCGACCATAAGGCTTCAGGATAGCGTTCACCCTCGCCCCTACGATTCCCGGTTCGAGGGTTATCCCGGAAGCGTCCTCCGAAACCATGTATCTTTCCCAGTTCTTTCCCGCCACGATCAGCACGGAATCGCTGACAGCCTGACCCGAAAGGCTGGTTCCGGCGGCACGAAAAGTCACCGGGACATCAAACTTCGATGCCGCCTCAAGGATCTTCGAGACTTCTTTCTCATTGGACGACCGGATGACAATCTTCGGCACAAGCCTGTAGAAACCAGCGTCGGTGCCCCAGGCGAAGCGCCTTATCTCATCGGTGTAGAGTGCGTTCTTGGGCACGAATTTCCCTACTTCCTCAAGGAAACGTGAATATTTCTCTTCCATATTCAAGTAAGATACACTACTATGTAATACATCATCATTCCGCTGGCAATCAACTTGATGCCGGTTCCGCAAAGGAATCCCATAAAGGCTCCGAGGGCGGATTTGGCGGATTCCCAGCCGTTCTTGTCAGCGAAAACCAACTCGGCGAGAAACGCTCCAAGAAGAGTGCCGAGGATGATTCCGACCGGCGGGACGAAGAGGCCGACAAGCATCCCGGCTATGGCTCCCCGGCCAGCGGCTTTAGTTCCGCCCGTGACCTTGGTGAACCAGGACGGCACAATGTAGTCGATGATCGTCACGGCCGCAGTGATTCCCAGCCAGACGAGCAGAAATGTCAGCGACATCGGGTCGCCGGCTCCGTTCGTGCCTTTGCCCCAGAAATAGAGAATCATCAGCCCGACCCAGCTGACAGGAGGACCGGGCAGGGCGGGAACAACACTCCCGATGATGCCGACCACTCCTGCCAGCACGGCAAGGATGATGACCAAAACGCTCATTGTTTAAATCCGCGAGGTTACCGGCTAAGCCATAGCGGCCTCGACATCGTCCGGCTGGATCGGAAGGCGGTTCGGGCCTGTGCGGCGCGCGCCGTCCTCTGTCACAAGCACATCGTCCTCCAGACGGATGCCACCGAAGTCGAGGTAGTCGTGCTCCAGCTTGTAATAGTTCACGAAGCCCTTGTCGCGCTTCTCGCTCTTCCATTTCTCGATAAGGGCCGGAATGAAGTAGATGCCCGGCTCATCTGTGATGACATTGCCCGGAACAAGCCGGCGGGCCATTCTGAGGCTGCCGAGGCCGAGCTGCGTGGAGCGTTTCTGATCCGGATCGTAACCCACGAGATCCTCTCCGAGGTCCTCCATGTCGTGAACGTCAAGTCCCATATTGTGGCCGAGTCCGTGAGGCTGGAACAGTCCGGCGATGCCTTCGTGAAGCATATTGTCCAGATTGCCGCGCACGATGTCCAGAGATCTGAGATCCTCCAGCATCAGCTTGGCGACGGCCAGATGAACGTCCCTATAGGCGACTCCCGGCTTTGTCAGATTGAACGCCAACTCGTTGCAGTCGCAGACTATCTGATAGATGTCCCTCTGCTTCTGGGTGAACTTGCCGCTGGTCGGCAGGGTGCGGGTGAAATCAGAGGCGTAGTGCATATTATTCTCGGCACCGGCGTCGATCACCATCAGCTTGCCAGGCTCGATGACCTTGTCGTGCAGATGATTGTGCAGAGTCTCACCATGCTGGGTAAGGATTGTCGGGAACGACACGCCCCAACCTTCGCTGAGGGTCACACCCTCCATCTTGCCGACAATCTCCTGCTCGATGATCCCGACCTTGACGCTGTTGCGGGCCACAGTATGCATCCTCTGTCCGAGAGCTCCGGCATCGTCGATCTGCTCGATCTCGCACTGTTCCTTGACAAGCCTCATCGAGATGACAGCCTGCACGAGTTCCTTGGAGGCGTGCTTGCCGCCGTCCTCGTCGATAGGGGCGACACGGGCCACATCCTCATTGGATATTCCCACAAGGGCGGCGAGTTTCATCGTGTTGTAGTAGCGGCTCGGAGGAAGGAAATGAATATTCCTGCCTGTGGCCAAAGCCTTAGTGACGGCGATGTTCAGAGAACCGTAAGATGCTGAATGATTTACGCCAACCTCGGCGGCCTTGGAGGCGACCGATGGCTGAGGTCCCATCCAGATGATGTCTCCGATCTCCACATCGTCGGCGAAGATGGTCTCCTCTCCGCTGTCAAGGTCCAGGATGGCCGCATAGCGTGGCTCGTCGAGTCCGAAATAGTACAGCCAGGATGAGTCCTGACGGAATTTATAGGCGTTGTCCTTGTACTGGGCGGCCGCTTCGACGTTGCCCACGAACAGGGCTATTCCACGCTTCCCCTGCGGAGCGGTCTGCGCCATCTTCTCCAACAGAGCCTTGCGTCTTGCGATGTAGATCTCTTTTGCGAACATATTCTTAGGTCTTTATGTGATTGAACTTCGGTAAGCCCTGTCTGCGGCCACAGAACCTCCGTGACAGCCAAGGCCTCAATTACAAATATACAAAATTGATATGTAAATTGACACTTAGTAATCCTTAAAAAATAATTTGGATTTGTCGCCACTTCTATAGCAGTGGTGTCATATAGATCGGAAGGAACACATATCCGTTTTCTTCTTTATAATCCTGGGTATAAATTACGTAAGGAACATGAAGTTGTTTTTTGAACTTATCACGGAATTTTGACAAGGATGAGAAGCAGGAATACTTGCCAGATTTCACCTCAACCGGGCAAATGTTATGGGCGTTTGTCAATGTCGGCTTTTCCACAAGGAAGTCAACCTCCATCCTGTCCTCAGAGACCGTTGAATAATTGCTATAGAAATACAAAGAGTGACCGCTTGCAACAAACATCTGGGCGACAATGTTTTCCATGAGCATCCCTTCATTGATTTCCAACTTGCCAAGAAGAAGTTTCTGATACAGCTCCTCGCCTTGGATAGTCTTCTCATCGAACGCGTGAGAAATCAGGAGCCCAGTGTCTCCCATATAACATTTGAAAGTCCGGTCATCTCGTTTCAGTCTCATGCCTACCTGAGGTTCCGTAACACCATTGCAGATATTCACAAAACGAGCGTCCTTCAGCCAAAGGAACGATGACTCATAGCTTCTGTATCTCGCGCCTTCACCCAAACTTGCAAGGCGGAACTTCTTCTCATGTTTCTGAAGCTCGCCCGGTATCCGATCCCACACCGCCTTAACCTTTTCCGTGTACCCATTGACGTGCTTGTCAATGCTACGACGGTACAATGCCAGAATATCCCGCTTCACCGTGTCTACTTTACGGAATATCCCCGTTTCAACAAATTCTTTAACCGCCTGCGGCATTCCTCCGACAATCAGATACTGCCGGAACAGGGTCATCGCCTTACGGTGCATCGGGCCAAGCTGACATCGATTCTCAAAACACGTCTTGACGAACGGCATGGTCATCTCATCGCCCAACGCCCATAAAAACTCCTCAAAATCCATAGGGTACATTTGAAGAGGTCTCTCCTCGGAAGGCAAAAGAATATCCTCGGTGTTCTCATTGATGCTTACCAATGACCCGGTCTCTATGTAATCATACCTTCCGTCCGCTACAAGATGCTTGATGGCCTGACGCGCCATTGGATATTTCTGAACCTCATCGAAAATAATCAATGACTCTCTCTCGTACAGCTGGACACCAGCGACATTCTGCAAAAAGATAAGAAATGTGTCAGTTTCATTCAGATACTCATCAAAAACTTCCTTCATCGCTTTACCGATGTGCGCGAAGTCCACAAGAATATATGACTTGTACTCATTCTTGGCGAACTCCTCCACTATGAAGCTCTTTCCCACTCGCCTTGCTCCTTCCACGAGGAGGGCGACCTTGCCTTTCTCCTCGTTTTTCCATCTCAAAAGGGAATTATATATTTTCCTTTTCATAAATCACTGTTTTTCAAAGACAAATATAACACCTCTGCACCGAACAAACAAATTTAATCACCACATCATGCACCAAAACGAGATTTTTGAGATAGCATTATCGCACCAAACAAACAAATTTAATATTAATCTTTGTACTGCGTGACCTTCCCTGACCTTCCCTGAGAATGGTTGACACTTTTGGGGGTGAACCGCGCGAGTGTGAGAGAAATGAAAGTGTGGCCGAAGGACAATCCGGTCACACTTTCATGCTTTGTTTCACGTCGCTTCGACAGACCCGGCGACAGGACGGGAACTACTTCTCCTGCTGCGGACGGAGATCCAAACTGAGCTCGTCTAGCTGGGACTGGTCGATCATGGACGGAGAGTCGATCATCACGTCGCGTCCCTGGTTGTTCTTCGGGAAGGCGATGAAATCACGGATGGACTCCTTGCCGGCGAATAGTGTGCAGACACGGTCGAAACCAAATGCCAGACCTCCGTGAGGCGGAGCACCGTACTGGAAGGCGTGGATGATGAATCCGAACTTATATTCAGCCTCCTCAGGACCGATGCCCAGAACCTCGAACATCCTCTTCTGCACCTCGGCGTCGTGGATTCGGATCGAGCCGCCACCGAGTTCTGTGCCGTTCAGCACGAAGTCGTAGGCATTGGCGCAAACCCTTTCGAGATCCTCTTTCTTGTCGCTGTAGAACAGGTTCATGTGCTCAGGCTTCGGTGCGGTGAACGGGTGGTGCATCGCGTAGAATCGTCCGTCCTCCTCGCTCCACTCAAGAAGCGGGAAGTCCACGATCCAAAGCGGCGCGAAGACCTTAGGGTCACGAAGGCCGAGCCTGTTGCCCATCTCGATACGCAGAACGCCAAGCATTGTCTGCACCTTGCGGTTGCTGTCACCTGACATCACAAGCACCATGTCGCCGGTCTTGGCCTCGACGGCCTCGGCGATGGCCTTCAGTTCATCAGGCGTGTAGAACTTGTCGATCGAGGACTTGACGGAGCCGTCGGCGTTGAGCTTGATGTAGATTAAGCCCTTGGCTCCGACCTGAGGTCTCTTGACCCACTCGGTCAGCTCATCGATCTGCTTGCGGGTGTATTCAGCGCCGCCCGGAACCGCGATGGCTCCGACGTAGGCAGCGTCCTCAAGAACGGAGAAGCCTTTGCCTTTCACCTTGTCTGTAATCTCGTGGATGGTCATCCCGAAACGGACATCAGGCTTGTCGGAGCCGTACTTGTCCATTGCGTCGTACCAGCTCATACGAGGCATAGGGTTAGGAATATCAACTCCGAGGACGTTCTTGAACATCGTCCTCATCATACCTTCGAACATATTCAGGACATCCTCCTGCTCGACGAAGGACATCTCACAGTCAATCTGGGTGAACTCCGGCTGACGGTCGGCGCGCAGATCCTCGTCACGGAAGCAGCGCACGATCTGGAAGTAGCGGTCGTAGCCGGCGACCATCAGCAGCTGCTTGAAGGTCTGAGGAGACTGCGGAAGGGCGTAGAACTGCCCCGGATTCATCCTGGAAGGCACGACAAAGTCGCGGGCTCCCTCCGGAGTGGACTTGATCAGGTACGGAGTCTCGATCTCCATGAAGTTGTGGGCATCGAGGTAGTTGCGCACCTCATGGGCAAGCCTGTGCCTCAGGGCCAGCGCCTTCTGGAGAGGATTCCTTCTCAGGTCAAGGTAACGGAACTTGGCGCGGAGATCCTCGCCGCCGTCGCTCTCGTCCTCGATGGTGAACGGAGGCACCGCGGACTTGTTGAGGATGTTTATCGCCTCAAGCCGGATCTCGATGTCGCCTGTACCCATCTTAGGGTTCTTGCTCTGACGCTCGACTACCTCACCGGTGGCCTGGATGACATATTCACGGCCCAAAGAGGTCGCTGTCTCCACCAAAGCTGCGTCTGCGTCCGCCTCAAGCACGAGCTGCGTGATGCCATAGCGGTCACGCAAGTCAATGAAAGTCATTCCGCCGAGCTTCCTGGACCTCTGCACCCAACCGGCGAGGGTCACCTTCTGCCCGACATTCTCAATGCGGAGTTCCCCGCATGTGTGTGTTCTGTACATATTGATATGTTTTGAATATTCCTACTTACGCGGTCTGCATCTCTCTCGAGGACCTACAACTTGCAAAGTTAGCAAATTCTCCCCAAGAATGATTGAATATGCCTGATTTTCATTCAGCACACATTCTGGCACCATAGACTACCCTCTTTCCTTCGTGGAGGGCAAAGCCTTTGTCATCAAGACAGAACACAGAGTTACTCCACGCCTGACGAGGGAGGAATAGCATCTATTAAATTATTAATATTCAACATGTTGCCCTCCATGGTATTTTCTACAGGCCTCTGAACGGAGGCCTCATTTCATTCCAAGGCACACTAAAGGTCAGGAATACTAATAGGTGTGAAGGCTGAAGCCTTGGGCTGAGGGGAGGTAGTTTACGCCCCACCAGCACATCTGGAGGAGAAGGAAGGAGAATATCAGGAGGAAAAGGGTGCGATGGAGAGCTTTGTTGGAGTGTGATGCCACTTCAATGGCTGGCGAGTTCTGTCGAGCTATGGCCTCTGAGCCTGCCGAAGTGACCGAAGATAAAGCAGAGCCTTGGCGGAGATGCATGTACAGAAGATAGCTGAGCCAGGTGGCGGCGGCCCAGGTTTCCTTAGGATCCCAGGTCCAGTAGTCACCCCAGGCCTGTTTGGCCCAGAGGGCGCCCATCACTATACCCATTGTGATGAATCCCCAGCCCATGCTCACCAGGGTGTCGCAGAGGCGCAGGTCGCCTTGAAGGGACGGTGACAGGGGACTTGCGGTCGCATCGACAGTGGCAGGAGTTGTTGACCCCGGGGCCGGAGCGGATCCCGCGGCTGAACGGCGGGTCAGCCAGAGAATACGGATGGCGAGGATGGTGGCGATGCCCATCACGGCGTAGGAAAACATATAGACGATGACGTGCGGGACGAACCACGGGCTGCGGAGAGCCGGCATAAGTTCTTCAGTGTGAATCTCTGGCTTGAATATGTTGATGCTGGCGAACATCACGGCCATCAGGCATCCGAACGGAAGTACCCAGCGGTAACGCCAACGAAGATACACCACGAGCCCGATCAGCGAAAGGAACAGGCTGAACCAAAGGCGGGTCTCCCCCATAGTGCGGAGAGGCGGACGCCCAAGCGAAATCCAGACCCCGACAATGAATGTCATGAATATGGCAGAGCCGCATCCGGTCAGAACGGCGGCCGGGAGCCTACGTTTGGAAATCACGGAGACAATCGCTCCTGAAATCCAGAACAGTGACGCTGCCAAGGCGAACCAGACAAACGAATCCCAACTCATAACCGTTCCTCCTTTTCATTGAAAGTTTCACATCCTAAGGGAGCGGCGCCATCTTGTAGTTTTACAGACAATGGTCCTTTCTTTCCAAAAGACGGTTTGAAGCCAGCAAAGAACACCATCGCCGCGGCTGAGACAAGCAGCAGCCACAATGCTATGCGGAAAACCTCCGACAAAGGCGAACAGACACACTTGAATATGCTTGCGAACTCTCCTCGTTCCGTGTCCGACAGGTAGTCCGACTGGTAAATCCACCACGAACCGACCTTTGCAGGGTGGTTCACAGCGATTTTGATCTCTGATGAGCGGCCGTCAGGAAGGGTCAAGGTGACCTCGGAAGAATATTCATAAACAGAGAAATCCCTGAGTGTCAACTCGAAAGGGAGTTTGACATATTCATAAGTGACTTCGTTCCGCGCTTGATGGTCCGGGACATTCGGCATCGCGATCATAACCGTCCGGACGGTGCCGCCGGAGCCGAAAAGTCCGGCGATCAGAATCACCGACAGGCCCAGATGGGCGCAGGTCACCCCGAGGCGATGCTTGCTGAATCTATGAATATCCTCGATCGTGTTCAGTGTGACGCTTGTCGCCAAAAGAAGCAACGCGAGGATGAAGATCGGCGACCGGCTCATATTCCTGAAACCGAGAACGCCGAAAAAACCGTCCCTGCCCCCGTCCTGCGGTACAAGCCCGAAGACGAGCAGCAGGAACAGCACGATTGAGATCGAGGTCAGGCAGGCTTTCCGTCCGGCCATATGCCTGAACAGCGGCCAGCGGTCACGCAAAACATAGATGACCACCAGAAGACAGACATAGAGCAGGGCCGCCAACAGCCCGAACGCATGACCTGCGACAACCATTACAGACTATACCATTGATCCGACAGGAGTCTGACGGCTTCCCTCACGGTCTTGGCACGGTCTCCGGCAGTGCCGCACTCGAAACTGACATAGTTCTTGTAGTCCATGTGCTGGAGCGCCCGGAATCCGGACTTGTAGTCGTCCTTCGCGCCGTCCTCTCCAGGCATCAGTCTGCGGCCACGGCTGGCGATGTGGACGTGCTGGAGGTACTCGATGCCGGCTGATGTCAGCGCGCCGTAGTCGGAGGTCTCCTCGGACATGTGCCAGAAATCACCCATCACCTTCACGCCCTTGCTGTCGGAATCGCGTGCGATCGCGGCGGCGTCGGCAACCTGACGGAGATAGAAGGCCTCCCTTCTGTTCAATGGCTCAAGAATCACGGTCGTGCCGTGCTCAAGGGCGAACTCTCCGAGGTCGTGGAGCTGCTCGCAGAGGTAGTTGCGGGTGTCCAGGGTGTGGGGTCTGCACGGAGTCTGGCCGTTGAAAGCCGGAACCATTATGACTCCCACCGAGCCGAGTTCACCTGCAGCGGCCACGATCTCGCGCATCGATTTGTCGAACGACGCCTTGACCGCCGGGTCTTCGGCCAGGATGAAGCCGTCGAATCCGGCGCAGATGGCAGAGACCTCGATGTCACGTCCGCTGAGGGCGTTACGGATCTCATTGACGCGGGCAGGAAGATTCCGTCCGTTCGGCTCGAAACCACGCACCTCCAGGTCTTCCATGAAATCCAGCTGCTCGCCCAGATTCTTTCCCGGGGCAATTCCTTCCTGAAACGAGAGTTTCAGCTCAAGACGTGGCACGCACTTCTTCTTGTCCAATGCAGTGGCACATCCCGGCAGCATAGAGGCCGCGGCCAAGGCAGCTGATCCGAACGCCGCTGACGAGAGAAAATGTCTTCTGTTCATAATCAATTACTTTTCAGTTCCAGGGACCGGGACAGTGTACTTGCTCATGTCCATCTTGCCGAGTTCAAGCTTCTCCGGAAGGTAATCCAGAGCGGCGGCGCTGATCTCGTCCCAGGTGATGGTGTTGCCGGTGTAGGCAGACTCACGGCCCATAACGCCGCAGAGAGAAGAGACGCCACACTCTCCGGCCTCCACATGAGCCTCACCCTTACGGATGTGGTTCACCCAATCCACATGCTCAAGCACGTACGGATTGGTCTGCTTGTACTGAGCCTTCTCCGCCTCGAAGTCAAACTGCCAGAGGACATTGCCCTGAAGATCACGGATGGCGAAATCCGCCGAGCTCCAGTAGCCCTTCGTTCCGTGGACACATTCGCCGATGTTGGTCGAGCAACCGTCGATCTGACGCGACATACTGTGCAGATGGACGCCGTTCTCATATTCAAAGTCAATGCTGAAGTTGTCGTACTGGTCGCCGGTGACACGGCGCTGACGGCTGCCGAAACCGGTCGCCTTGATAGGGTGCTTACCGATCATCCAGTTGAACACGTCGATGTTGTGGACATGCTGCTCGACGATGTGGTCGCCTGAGAGCCACTTCCAGTTGACCCAGTCACGGATCATCCACTCCATGTCGCTCCAGCCCTGCTGACGCTCCTTGTACCAAAGCATTCCCTGATTCCAATAGACGTTGCCGCCGGTGATCTCGCCGATCATTCCTTCCTGGATCTTCTTGAAAGACTCCACGTAAGGTCTCTGATGGTGACGCTGGGTTCCTGTCACCACGCTAAGTCCCTTGGCCTCAGCCTGTTTCGCCGTCGCCATGATCAGACGATAGCCCTTGGCGTCCACAGCGATAGGCTTCTCAAGGAAGGAGTGAACGCCCTTCTCGGTGGCGTACTGGAAGTGAGCCGGACGGAAGACCGGCGGAGTGGCGACAATCACCATGTCCACACCGGAATCAATGACCTGCTTGTAGGCATCGAAGCCTGTGAAGCAGTGATCTTCAGGAACTTCCTGATTCCATTTGGTCTTGAGGTTTTCGCGAAGGCCGGTCAGGCGATCAGCAAAGACATCGCCCAAGGCCGTGACCTTGATCCCGTCGGCGGCATTCAGCAGATCCTCAACGGCTCCGCTTCCACGGCCGCCGCAACCGATCACGCCGACCTTAAGTTCCTTTCCGTCGATGGCCTTGTCAGGAAGTTCAGGAACATAATACTCGCCCGGCTGTCTGAGGGGTGTCATCTTGCCGGATTTGTCACCACTTGCGCAGGCGGACAGCAGGACGCTGCCGCCTACCAGACCTACACCGATCTTGGCGCTTTTACCAAGAAAGGATCTTCTGTCCATTTTGTTGCTCATTTTATTGATAGTCTTTATGTTATTTAATTATAAAATTCCATCGGGAACATCGCACACAACTCTGAAACCGATACCCTTGATGTCAGAGTACCACCAGATGCTCTTCGGATTCTGCGGGTCAGTGCGGAGCCAGTCATCAGTCTTGGTGTGGGCTCTGGCGGCGCAGCGGACAAGCGAGGCGTCATCTGAATATGCCCCGCCGCGGACCACGAACTCATCGCCGCTCTCCGGACCCTTCGGATCAAGCGCGCCGTCGGCTATCCTTGAATATGCATCCGCGGCATAACGGTCGGAGCAATACTCCATGACGTTGCCCAGCATATTCTTAAGCCCGAACGGGTTAGCCCTCACTTCGGAAGGTTCCTGAGTCTTGCCGAAACTGTCCTCCGAATAGACCACATAACTTGCGATCGAGGTGGTGTCAGCCCCGAAAAGCTTGTTCCAGAAAGTTTCTTTTGAATATTTCTTCGGACTTCCCTCGAAGAAGTACGGGGTCAGGGTGCCGCCACGGGCCGCATATTCCCATTCCGCCTCGGTCGGGAGACGGTAGTTTCGTCCGGTTTTGAGGGAAAGCCACTGGCAGAAGGTTTCCGCCGCATAGTGAGTCATCGTGATCGCCGGCCTCTCGCCCATTCCCCAGCCCTGGTCCGGGAATCCGAACGGTGGGGTCGGACCGCTGACCGCGTCCACATCCGGACGGTTGTTGTTGGCGAAGATTTTCTCCGGCGGGGTTCTGCCCTCTGACATTGTTTCGTTGTAAAAAGCCCAGAACTGATGCCAGGTCACCTCGACCTCGCCCATGAAGAACGGAGATATTCTTACTTTTTTCCGAGGCCCTTCGTCCGCCGAGCGGAACGGCTCGTTGTCCGGACTCCCGATCGTGAACTCGCCTCCCGGAACAGCGACCATCCTGATCGCGGCTGTCGTACCGGGAACCGTTTCCGTGAAGTTCGCGAAGGATGTCACCACGGCAGCACTGTCGTATCTCTCACCACCCCCCGTGTCCATCACCTTGCCTTCCAGTCTTTTATGCTCGTAGCCCGGCATGTCGTGGCCGGTGTTCAGATGGCAGCTGATGCACTGGAGATTCAGTTTTCTGGAGTTTTCCTCGTAGTAAAGATGAGCCGTGATGCCGTCATCCGTGATTCCGGTCGGGAAAAGATTGACGTGACATTTCTCGCAGGATTCGTTGTAAACGATTTTTGATCCGTGCTCAAGGGTTCTTTTTGAGTCCCAATTGATTTCGTCCTTATCCTTGGTCATCTTGGCCCACAGATCCTTGGCTCCCATCCTGGCCTTGATCATGTAGTACCGAAGGTAGCCGTTCTCTTTCGGAGGAAGATGGCAGGAGGCGCAATCCGTCACCACACCGCTCTCGCTGTTGTAGTGCTCGGACTTCTTCCAGTCCGCGTCAGCCTGCTCGTGGTAGTGGCAACTCATGCAATACTCGTTGGTGGAAGTGCGGCTCATCGCCCCTCCGACCGCCAGCATGGCGCACACACCGATCGCCAGCCCACCAAGGCCAGCGAATATGATCACTTTCTTTCCGCCTCTCATAGTCGTTCCGAAACCTGTTAAAAACAAATCTTGTAAATTTACGCAAAACCTTTCAGACTGCAAATTTTTTTGACTTGGGTTCCTCGGGGATTTTCTTAACCCCCCGTCAGACAACGTTGCAACCTAACAACAGATGCGGACATTGACTGCCGCATCTTAAGCGTGATCACTTAATTTACACGAATACGCAGAAACACAGGATTAGCATCCTCCGAACGATCCGGGAATAACTTTACAGCCTCACGTGGGAGCAGAGCACAATATAGGATGTTCCCCGACACATCATTCGGCCAGACATACACGGTCACTCCATTCACCTGTACCGGGAAGCCATAATTATCAGACTCTGAGGACAATTCCGACTTAAAGGCCAAACGCCCGCCCGTCAGGTTCCATATTTCCAGGAACATTTTCTTTCCATACCAGAATTTCGCGAAAAGCATGTCGCCGCAAATATAAAACGAGAGGGCGTCTATGTAGTCACTCAGATCATGGGAGGAAATGTTGGAATAATATTCATCCGGAATTTTCTTGTTTCCTTTGTCAAAGACAAGAAATGGAATATCCTTCTCCGCAGTGACATGATAGAGAGTGTCGGAAAATGTCGGAAGAAAATAGGACTGTCCGTTAAAACAATGGAACGACTGGAGATAAAACATTTGAGTGGGTACACCTTTAGATCCGAGCACAGACCTGCGGATAAGATTGTCTTCTGAATCATATATTTCAAAATCCTCATCCGCATTATATGGCTTGACATAGGCATAGCGGCCACCATCCATAGGGCAGAACGCCCCTCGGTCTCCAAATGTCTTCTCTTTGACCAAACGGCCATTCTCATCGTACCATATAGCCTTGCCGTCCAAAAGGCTTGTCACAACATACCACTTGTTATCCGGATCGTAGCGGCAATCATTCACACCCAAATACTCACCGGGTCCCCTGCCGACTCTCGACATGTTCAGAAGAATATTACCTTGCCCGACACCAACTCTCATGATTCTTTCACCATCGTACACTCCGACACTTTCATCATCGATGTCAAAGAAATAAGTCCTGCTCAAGTAGCAACCCTCGGCGGATTCAATTCTGGTGACATCCACGACTTTAAGCACCGCTGGATCCATCTGCTGATTCTCCTTGTCAACCGAAGCGCCCAATGGAATGGTGACAACCTCGTCATTTCTACTGTTTTGAGAACATGACAACAATAAAAAGCATGTGGCAAGCCACAAAATACAACGGCCGGTATTACTCATGATTTGGATACTTTATTAATATTAATCTTCCCTGAATCCTTGTCAGATTAATGGATAAATGTTATCAACATATCTCCATAATAAACATTTGCCGGATCAATATACGCATTTCCTTTTGATTAAGCAACCTTCAAAAAATAACCTGCATCATCTTAAGGAATCTTTTCGGTCTATATCTCTTTTCTCATCAGTCATGTGCCACCGGCACACTCCTTCTTCGAAAATAGATCTATCCTCGAAAATATTCTCTTAATCTGAGGCAACTTAATTTTTTCATGTTACTAAATACATCAAATCCTGACATTTTTGTCTTCAATCCCTTAATTGTGCGGATGTCTGTAAAGATAATCAGTTTTAAACTTGCAATCCATAGCAAGTCCATTCAAGCGGCGTCATTACTATGAGAAAGCCTGAAGTGCATGGCCACGAGTATCAATGAATAATAACAAGCCTCCCATCCGCTGGTTCTTGGGCGACAAAAAATGAGGGTGGGTGTTACTCAAAAGAGTAACCAAACACTCTCCGAGAACGAAAAGAGGCGAATATGCTTCCCGAGAGTGCGGAGCAGGTCTCCGTGCGGATGCCGAATGGCCTTTCGGAAGCGTAAAAGGGGAATAATGTCTCCCATGGGTGTGCCCAACAGCACCCTTGGGAGACGATAAGTGGGGTAAACGCTTCCTGAGAGTGCATCCTGCACTCTCGGGAAGCAAAAGAGGCCGAAAGTGTTACCGAACGGGAGACATGATCTCTTCACGGAAGCGATACCGTGAATGGCAAAGAAGCAAGAGAAAGTTTTTCGATTCTTATTAAGAAGCTGTTTTGAATTGTTTGAAATGTTCTTTGAGGTGAAAAATCTTC
>ERZ773116.2039-NODE-2039-length-17096-cov-9.736342_pt1 | contig 17096 bp, 18 predicted proteins | sample MGYA00580563_ERZ773116 | MGnify/ENA primary metagenome ERZ773116 (study PRJEB29015, sample SAMEA2737864) | human gut metagenome | biome: human gut; feature: human-associated habitat; material: faeces | place: China | collected 2012 ... | reverse complement strand
CTGGTGCAATTAAATGTGGTCATATTCCACATATTGCCCCATTAGGATATAAACATGAAGATAAAAAACTAGTAATAGACTATGCTACAAAAGATGTTCTAGTTAGAATATTTGATTTATATTATAACGGCTATTCTTATCAAAAAATAAGTAATCTATTCAATGAAGAACAAGTATTAGGAAAAACAAATTGGCAAGATTCAACTATTGTTACTATTCTTGAAAATGAAATATATAAAGGGGATTTTGTTCACGGAAAAAGAACTAAACACCCTACCTATTATAAAGATGTTGTAGAGCCTATTATTTCCAAAGAAATGTGGGAAGATTGTCAGGTGCAGAAAAAGAAAAATTCAAGAAGTTTCCAAAGAACATTGACTTATCTTTATATGCAAAAGTTAAAATGTCCTAAATGTGGTAGGATACTTGGTGGAAAAGCAACTACAAAGAAAAGTGGAAAATCATATTTTTATTATTACTGCAATGATTGTAAAATTGAATTTAAAGAAAATGTTATAAATGATTATTTCAATCAATTTATAGATGAATTAGTAGAATATGACTCTGTTGTAAATCAATTCTTCTTGCCTATGATAAAGCAAAAATTTGATGAACCTAAAGAACAACTAGAAAAAGAAATAAATACACAAAAAAACAAACTAGAAAGAATAAGAAAAGCGTATATTGACGGAGCATTTGATTTGAAAGAATATAATGCAGAAAAGAAAATTGTAGAGAATGCTATTAGTGAATTAGAGAATAAATTAGATACAACAAATTGCACAGAAGAATTACGATTTACTCCAAAAGATATTTTATTAAAAAAAGATATTGATTTTATTAACAAAATTAAGCTAGATAAAGAATATACAGAAAGAACAAGAACTTGGAAAGATTACACTAGACAAGAACAAGCAGAACTCGTAATGAAATATGTTGATGATATTGAACTTGTTTTAGTTGGTAAAGAAGTAGTTGTTAAGCAGATAAATTTTAGAGACTCAATTTGTAAACCTTGTCAGGAATTATATGATAATGGTTATATTGATACTATAAAACCTATGATATTAGGCAATGTATTAGGAAGTGTCAGATTTAGTAACTATTTGCCAGAGGAAGAAGTTGGCGAAATTATTATGAGATTAAGACAATACTATGATGTAAGTTTTGCTGAGGCAACTTACTATGTAGATAAGCAAATGTTTTATTTTAATTTTGTAGAAGATAATAGTGCTATTGTTAGGGTCTTCCCTTTAAAAGATTATTATAAATTAGATCCAGATAATAAAATGGCAACTTATGAATTTGGAATAATCTATATTAACGAGGAAGATAAATTTCAAATGCAAGAAATAGATACTGCATTTGATTATATTCCAGATGAAACTAACACGAGTGTACTTTATACAAAAGAGCCTACTCCTATTTCAGTAGGTGTTAAGCCTGTAAAATTCACCGAAGAAAATGCTGATGGGACAAATTAACGTGGCATGTTTTGTTTTTATGAAATAAAAATGAAAGTGGCGATAGTTAATTTGAATAAATTTTATCCACTAAGGAGAAAATTTATTGCCTCGCAGAGCCCCCGAGTTATGATAGTATGTCATAACTCATAGGGGGTTAGGACTTATGACAAGGTCAAAGTCCTGTGCTTCGAAGAAATTTCAAGGAGGTGTTTTCATTGGAGCAAGAATTAGCATATTCTTTTCATTTAGGTAGTGATAAGAATAAAAGTAAATTAGCAAAGAAAGTTTCTAAAGAAAATGTATCTGGTACTACTTCTCTATCAAATAATGCAATTCAAAATGCAAATGATTTATCAAGAGTTAATAAACACAACTTAAGAGATTATGATAATCAAAGAGATTTGATTAGAGTTATTTATGGTACAGATAATATTGTAAATGATGTGCAAGATTTATATTTACAAGAATTTGAAGAAGCTCGTATTGAATATAATAATAAACAGACTAGAGATGATAGAAAAATAGACAACTATTTTGAAAAAGTGTGTGACTCACAAAATGATATAGCCTGTGAAATTATAATAGAGCTTGGAGATATGGATTTTTGGAACGGTAAAGAGCAAGAATATAGAATAAAAATGATTGATGTGTATAATGAACAAGTTAAGGAATTAGCTAAAATTGTGCCAACTTTTAAAATAGCAAATGCAACAATTCATTTTGATGAAACCTCTCCCCACATGCACATTGTTGGAGTACCTATAATAGAGAACTCTCCTAGAGGCATGAAAAAACAAGTTGGTAAAACAAAACTTTTTACAAAAGAGTCATTAACTGCAATTCAAGATAAAATGAGAAATGCTTGTATTAAGTCTTTTAACAAGTTCTATGATATAGAATTTAAATTAAAAGAAAAGCAAAAAGGCAGAAATCAAGACATAAATGTTAATGATATGGGAAATTATAGAAATATAAAAAAGCAACTGGAAAAGAAAGAGAAAAAACTTGCTGAAGCTAATAGCCAAACTAAAAAACTTGATAATACGAGTAAAGATATAAGTACAATATTAGATAATTTAAAACCTACCCCATTTAATAAAAATAATAAGGTTATTTCAAACGAAGATATTGAAAAAATCAAAAGTTTTACAAAAGATGTAAAAGATACCACTAAAACTATTAGAAGTGTAAATGACTTAAATATGGCTATTAAAGATTTTGAGTATAGTTCTTTTAAAATAGCGAAAGAAAATCATTCACTTAAATATCAATTAGAGCTAAAAGAAGATGAAATAGATAACTTGAAAAGCAAACTAACAACTAAAGACAAGGTTGTAAATAGACTACAAGCTGAAAAAGAAAAATTAAAACAAGAATTACAGAAATTCAAAGACTTTTGGCATAGTATTATGGGACATTTTCATAAAAGAATTTGTTTTGATAAAAATGAGAACTATAAAATTGTTAGTGATGATTTATATAAAAATGGTATATTTACTGATGATGAAAATGAAATTGCAAATAATATTTATAGAAAAGTAAAACCTAAAGAAGAAATAATTGATAAGAATAAAAAGAAAAATAATATGGAATTAAAGTAAAGGAGCTAAATTTATGGAAGAAAATAAAGTTGAAAATGTAATAAATATAATTAAAGATATGGATATAAAAGATAAATTAAGACTTGGAATATGTTTATCTACAAGCGATTGGGCTAATATTTTATACAATAAAACTGAAATGTATGAGAAATTTGATACTATGCTAAAAGAAGGTGATGAAGAATATAGAACTACTTTAATAAATTTTGCAAAATATCAACTTGTAATGTCTACAATGGCTAAGATTATGGAAATGACTGAAACTGAAAGAAATAAGGTTGCTTTGTATTTATTTAATAGTGTAAATTATAAGGCATAATAAATTTGAGAAATTCAGTTGAAATTTTATGTAAAATATGGTATGATATTAAAGTAAAATATTCGTAGCTATGCGAAATAAACAAAAATAGCAAGTTGTAAAATCCCATATTACAATTGTAAGGAGGAAACAATATGAAAGTATTCAGCATTGAGGGGAAGTTCCAGCAAAATGGTCGGTATAGCGAATTACCCGCGGACTTTAAGGGGTACTTTGTACTTGAAGAGTCTGGGCAGATTAAGGGGTATATGGAGGAACAGTATTCATCTCGCTATGATTCTGAAAGATACATTCATGGCAAATATGATGAGTCCAACAATAACCTGGTATATCTGAAGATGTCCACAGAACGTGAGCTTTCACCTCTTCTTTATTGCTTTCCGAATTTGGAAAGAGATGGCTGTTGGACTGCATTTAGTCCTATGTTCAGAGGTTTCTTTACTTTCGGAAAAGCTGAAGGATATGCTAAAGCAACCATCAAAGAAGATACAACGATGAGTCCTGATGAAATTCTGGCAAGATACAATAAGATTGTTGATGATGGCTGGAATCTTAATATGGCTCTTATTGAAAATGGAGTGGATGCTTATATGGGCGATATGGGCGATATCTTCTAAACGACATTACAACTGAATATTGAAGAAGTGGGCAAGATAATCTTGCTCACTTCGATTTCTTGTTTAAAATGATAAACATCTCAATTTGGGAATATCACCAATTGAAGCAATTTAGAAAAACTTTTTAAAACAATTGACAAAACAATAAAATCTTTGTATAATAAATATAGGAAATGAAGAGCCACAAACGTGGTTTGCCGATAAAATATGTAAAAACACATCTACAACGGTCAAATTACAGATGTGTTTTTTTATTGTCTATTTGCTTAAAATTATAACTAAGGCAAATACTATAATAGTTTCGACAACTAAACCAAATAAAAGTAAGTATATTATTTCTAATAAAACAGCTTCTATCATAGTACCACCTCCTCACTCACAACATAAGTTGTGGATTAAAAGTGGCAAACCACATCTGTTTATTCTCATTTCCTATGTTAGACAGTATAGCATAGGAAATAATAAAAATCAATACTTAAGAACAAAATTTCGTGGCAATTTTTTTGAAGAAATTTATTGCAATTTATAGAAAATATGATATACTTTAATAAATTGATTGATTTTTGAATCAATCGTTATGAGAGCCAAAAAAGTTGTAGATAACTACTTCGTTGGCACCAATAAAAAATCAATCAGAAAATAAAATCTGGTTGATTTTTTGTCGTCTAAAAACAATATTAAAATCATCCAAATAAAAAGATAAAATTAGCAGAGTTAGAAGAATATTTAAAAAATATATAAACATTATGTTGATTTGCTTTTTCAATCAAAATATGTTATAATAGATTTAATCTATTGTATTTTACACAACAAAGTACAGAAGAAATTAATCATTTTTTTCTGGAGGGGTTGTGTAAAACCTCCAGAAGATAATTTTAGGAGGTAAGCAGTATGGTAAAGGTTATAGTTTTTGAAAAAAATGGTGAAATTCGGTTAGCAACTTTAATCGATGACGACAAAAGCGTATGCAGAGAGAATTTCACAGATGTTGTTCCGTGTCCTGAGGAATTGTTGGCTTGTGTTCCGAGCGAGATTGCAGAGTTCTGCAAAGAAACGGCACCACAATACCTGTACTTCAATTCTGAATGCAAGTGGGAATCAACTAAAGATCCTATACATCTTAACTAGTATTGGTTTCTCCATCACATGTGTAACTAATCATGTGGTGGAGTGACTATTTATTGTTACAAATTCTATATGTTATTTTTGTTAAAAGTATTGATAATTAAAGAAAATTATGTTAAAGTAAAAACAATGAATTGATTGATATTTGTATCAATCGTCAAGAGAGCCGAAAAAAGTTGTAGATAACTACGTCAACGGTACCAAAGTAAGAAAACAGAGTATTATTAATACCCTGTTTTTTATTATCTTTTATAAAAAAATCAATAAATAATGCAATAGAAATTTTATTTCATACATAAAATATTTTATTTATAATTCCCAACACTTATATACGCAACTCTACCCGTCATTCTAACTCTAACCTTATCAACATAAGAATTAACATGTTGCAAAACAACAACAGAAGTATTATCTTTATATTGATATCTATAACCTGTCAAATTTGAATTTGAATACAAAACACAATTTCTTGTTCTTTTACCAACAGTTGTTGAGTTTCCAGAAATATTCGAATAACTATTTGTATTTATATAGGCAACTCTTCCAGTCACATTAACTCTAACTTTATCAACATTTGCAGAAACATTTTCAAGAATTGTTACAGTAGTATTCGTCTTATAATTATATCTATAGCCTGTCAGATTTGAATTACTATATAAAATACTTGCCCTAGCCAATTTTCTTGTTTGTCCAGAAGTTCCTACTACACTACTATTTCCAATATTTGTACTTGTATAATTTAGAGATATCCATCCCCTGTCCGTTTTTCCAAAACCATTTGATTCAGCCAAAATTGTGACGATTGTTCCTTTAGCATATCCACCAACTCTTGGGTATGATGTACTTGCTCCCGCTCTAATATTTAAACCACTATTTGCAGTTATTCTTACTTGATAATTTACTTTTGATGTTCCACTACTTGTATTACCTGAAGAATTATTATTTTCATTTACATTTGTTCTATCATTTTTAAAGCAGAAGAATTTTTTATAATTTGCATATTGTCTAAAATTTTGAATTGACACATATGTTGTATTTCCTTTTACAATTGCTTTTCCTCTTCTACTTGCGACATCATATTTTCCATTATATAAATATGAATCATATATTTTTATATAATTTCCTTCAAGTCCAACTAAAACAACAAAATGTCCTCCATATGTAAATAGCCCTTGATTACAACTTGCTATTATATAATGATTGTCTTTTAATTTGTTGATTACTTCGTCTAATTTGTAGCATTCACTATAGCCAATATCAAACACATCAGCGGTCCATTTAAATGCACTCCAGTATGTTCCCTGGTTTGCTGAACGATATCCGTATTTCATGTATAAATCTGCCATCTGGTCTGGTGTTATATTACCTTTTATGCTAGATACTACCATTGCTGCGGCTGCTGGTCCGCATCCTGATGTTCCTATTGTTTGTGCTATATTCCCTACACTTGAATACATTTTATTTTTCCATCTATTGTCTATTTGTGAATAATATGTTAGCCCAGAATATTCACCTAACTGAACATTTGGAGTTTTTTCTGCACCATTATATGCTATTATTCCTTGTTCTTCAAAACCTTCTGCTTCTGTTTCTTGGACTTCAACAGTCTGTTCGTCTTCTTCTGTTAATATTGGAATTTCGGTGCTAGATTTATTTGATTTACTTTCGTCATTTACTACATTTGCACTATCATTTGGCAAATCTACACCATTTGTATTTTCAACATTTTGAATGTTGTTTTCCGTTATATTATTTTGATTTTTTTGTCCACCTTGTAAATTACATTGTGATAATATCACAAATAAAATTAGTATTAGAATTATTCCTTCTAATACTATTAATTTTTTTCGTTCCTTGTTCATGGCAATGTCCCCCTTGTTTTTAGTACTTATTTAATCATTATTCTACTTTTATTTGATTTAGTACTTTTGGGAGATTTATATTTTTACCTACATAAAAAATACATTGCTATTCCGCCAACTATTGCTATTATAAATCCTATTATTTTTAGTCCTGCAGATCCTTCGTTTTGGTCTCCAAATCCAAAGAATCTTTTTGTTATGATTCTCGCATCATATATTAGTGTTATTCCAAATAATATTAATATCATCATTATTAATCTCATTATTATATTTAACATTTTTATCGACATCCTTTTATTTTTTTATACATTTATATTAATATTTTTTTGTAAAAAAGTCAAGAAAAAATGGAGCAATGCTCCATTCTTTCTCCTTTTTTTAATTTTTTTCCTTTTTATATGGAAATACCTCATATAAGAAATATTCATAAAGGTTTTCTATTGTAAAACCAGTATGAAAGATTTCTTTAGGGAGTCTTTTTTCCCTTTCAGCATTCTCGTCAAGGTCATCTTCTAGTTCTTCCAAAAATCTATCTCCTGCCCTTTCCATATACCTTGGATTATTTTTGTGCATCTCTCTTTGGCACTCAGGTGCCAATTCTTTTATGGTTTTTCCCGTGATAGCCTTTTGAATTAATAAAAATTCCAAGGCAGTACTAGTTTTAGCACCTAATGTGAAGCGCATTTTTCTAATCCGCTTCTTCACTTCATTTTTAAAGACCTTCTTCTCGTCTTCTGTCAATGTTTTTTGGTTTGTTGTTTCCATATTTTTCTCCTTTTCTTAAGTGCAACCTTCAATTGAAGGATATTTTATATTAGTTACAAACGTCACCTTTGACGCTACCTATATTATAGCACAATTTACATAACTTTGCAAATTATGTTTTACAAAACCCAAAATATTCTTTATTATCAAAATGTATTCTTTTATAAAACATATTATTATTTTTATATTCTAAAAAAATAAATACAACATATATTTATACAAAAAACAAAACGGAGGTAAAAAAGTGAAAAAAACAATAACAACATTTATATTAATCATAATGTGTTTAACACCAATATCATTAAGTTATGATACAACAAGTTCATACATATGGAGTACAGATATGGAAACATCGCCCGTTTCCTCTTCTATCACTTCAAATACAAATGGTAACAATTCCATTTCTACAAATGAAACTTCCAATAACATATCAACCTCAAACACGGTAGAAACAAATTCACAAGTAGAAGATAATAACTCTTTAAACTTAGAAAGTGGAGCGGCCATATTAATTGAACAATCAACAGGTCAGGTTTTATACTCTCACAACGCACATGAACAATTACGTCCCGCTTCTGTTACAAAAGTAATGAGTATTTTATTAATAATGGAACAAATTGATAGTGGAAACTTATCTTACACAGACACAGTAAGTTGTTCAGAAAATGCGCGTTCTATGGGTGGTTCTCAAATTTGGCTTGACCCCAGAGAAACTTTAACAGTTGATGAAATGTTAAAGGCAATATGTGTTGTTTCCGCAAATGATTGTGTAGTTGCAATGGCTGAACACATTGCAGGTTCTGAAGAGGCATTTGTTCAAATGATGAATGACAAAGCCAAAAAACTTGGAATGAATGATACAACATTTAAAAATTGTCATGGAATAGACGAAGATGGCCATGTTACGTCTGCTTACGACATTGCTTTAATGTCTAAAGAACTTTTGACCAAACATCCTAATATTACAAAATATACAACAATTTGGATGGATAGTTTAAGGGATGGAAAATCACAACTTGTAAATACAAATAAATTAATAAAAACTTATAAAGGCATCACAGGCTTAAAAACTGGTTCAACATCACTTGCTTTATATAATTTATCTGCAAGTGCTACACGTGACGATTTGTCTCTAATTGCAGTAATAATGAAGGCTCCTTCTACAAAAGTTAGATTTGCAGAAGCACAAAAATTATTGGATTACGGATTTAATAAATTTTCTTTTAAAAGTTTTGGAAATAGTGGCGATATAATTCAAACTGTTTCTGTTAATAAAGGTGTTAAAGATCATGTTGAAGCTATATTGGAAAATTCTGCAGGGACCTTGATAGAAAAAGGCAAAGAAAATCAAGTTACACAAACTGTTGAAATTAATGACAATATTGAGTCCCCTATAAAAAAAGGTGATGTTATTGGCAAAGTTGTATTTTCTTTGGATGATTCTGAACTTTCTTCTACTAATTTAGTGGCTTCATGTGATGTTGATAAAATAACATTGTTTTGCATGTCTAAGAAAATTATTTATAGTTGGGTTGATTTATTGAGGAGTTAATTTAATAGTAAAAACGGGATTAAGGGACCACTACCACAAAATCTCGTTTTTTGTTTGTAAAATTGAATTCTTATAATTTGTGCGATAACTTGTAAGTTGTCGCTATAGTTCAAATCAGTACAAGTTTTATCTAATTTAAATTTTCTTGTAAAAAGAGTTTAATTCAACACTGAATTAAACTCTTAAATCATTTCTTATTCTTCTATTTTTTCAAAAAATTCTTTTCCAAGACCGCATAAAGGACATACCCAATCAGCTGGTAAATCTTCAAATTTTACTGTTTCTACATTATCATCATAAATATATCCACAGGCTGTACATTTATATTTCATATCACAAACCTCCTTTTTATTTTTTTATTAAATCATCTGCCATTTCAAATAATTGTAAACAATTTTCTTTTGAAAGTCTAGATTTAATTGTAACTACTGGTTCTATTATATCTATATTTTTCATTGTACTCAATATCTCTTTCATACATTTAGCAGAATTTGGAGCCCAAGTTCCATTTTCAATCAGTCCAACAATCTTATTTTGATAATTTTTTTCTTTTAAATTCAATAATAAGTTCCTCATTGGAGTAAATATTTCCATATTGTACGTTGAAGAAGCGAATACAACTTTACCATATCTAAATGCATCTTCTACTGCTTCTGACCAATCTTCTTTTGATAAATCAACTAAAACAACATTTCTTTCGCCTTTTTCTTCTAAAATATCCTTTAATTTTTCACAAGCACTATATGTATTTCCATGAATTGATGCACATGCTATATACACTCCTTCGCTTTCTGTTTTATAACTACTCCAAATATTGTATTTTTCAATATAATGTTCCAAATTTTCTTTTAATGTTGGCCCGTGTAAAGGACAAATCTTTTCTATATCTAAATTCATAACTTTTTTTAATAGTGTTTGTACTTGCATACCATATTTTCCAACTATATTAAAATAATATCTTCTGGCTTCACAATCCCAATCTTCTATGGTGTCTAATGTTCCAAATTTACCAAATGCATCTGCTGAAAATAATGTTTTTTCTTTTTCTTCATATGTCACCATTACCTCTGGCCAATGTACCATTGGTGCCATAATAAATTTCAATTTATGATTTCCTAAGTCTAAAATATCCCCTTCTTTTACTTCAATTTTTCTTGAATCTAAATCTTGTATTTCGAAAAATTGTGGTAAAAAGGTAAAAGTTTTTGAATTTCCAACTAACTTTATATTTGGATATTTTTTTATTAAAGTATCTATATTGTAAGCGTGGTCTGGCTCCAGATGTGAAATAACTAAATAATCTGGATTTCTACCATTTAATACTTTCTCTAAATTTTTAAGCCATTGACTAGTTTTTCTTTTATCAATTGTATCCATTATTGCAATTTTTTTATCAATTATTATATATGAATTATATGATACTCCATTTGGAACGTCATATTGATTTTCAAATAATTCTATATCTTTATCATCAGCTCCAATATATATGATATCATTAGAAATACTAATATCTCTCATTTTTAATCACATTCCTTCCTAGTTACAAACCTGATTGAAAAAAATTAATTATCCTTCAACCTTAATTATATATATTTATTCAATATCTTTTGCCCAAAGTCCATGTTTATTACAAAAAGAATAAATCTTGCTTCCTTTAACATATGGAAATATTGCAATTGCTTTTTCATTTGGCAATAAAAATTTCTTTATGATTTTGTTATTTGATGACATTGCAATCCATTCTATAAAATGATCTTCTTCCATAACGTGGTTAACCGTGACAATTATTCGATTATCTATAACTTCATAATTTGGTACATGCTTTTCAAAAGCTGCATCTACACTATTGGGAACTAATTCTATCATTTCCTCTCCGCAACATTTAATACTACAATTATCACAGTTACAATCTTTTATAACTTCAATTAAAGTATTACATTTAGAACATTTTTTTATTACTAATTCTTTTTCCATAAATTTCCTCCATATCAATTTATTTTTATTATAATATAGCATAAGAATAGAAAATTAGCAACTAATTTTTGCTATATTTTCTTGTAGATAAGAATAGCTTCTAAAATTCAATCTTCACTTTCAAATTACTATTTGTTTTTTTATATCATAAAAGCAGATAATTATCAACCAACTCTCTGTCCCCCAATTTTTACAATATTTTAAATTATATTCTTCTATAATTTATATATTTAATTTCCATCACTAGACATAAAATATGTAGCAATAGGAATTTCGTTATTAATAGTATTTTTGTCTAGTCTTATTTTTATAATACATAAATCTGCATCTTTTAATTGTTCTATCTTATTCCTTCCACCTTTACGCTCTATTACTGTATTAGAATTTATTTCTACTTTCATTTCAAATTTTCCACCATCTACATTATAATCAGGTATTAAATCTTCAAAAGTTATAGTTAATATTGCTTTATTACTATTTATTATTTCTATATTCGTACCTATTGGAGAAACTGTTAAATAAGGCGAATCTTCTAATGTTAAGTTTTTAATCAATTCTTTTCTTAACTCTTCTCCCTTTATGTTACTTAATATGCTAATTGCCTTTGATTTTTTATATGTATATGTATCTATGTAATATCCAATTTTCATCTCATCATAATATACTTTTTCATTTGTTCTTCCATTTATAAAATTCAAAGAACTATTTACATCAATAGAATATCTTTTATTATCTAATTTATTTTCAAAAACAATCCTATTAGAATCTATATTAGTTATAATTCCATTATAATTTTTTTCTTCTATGTTATTAGTAATATTTTCAGGAATATTATTAATTTCTGTTGTTCCTTGTATTTGATTATCTGATTTTGTATTTTCTCTACTAACAACATTTCCATTTTCATCATAGTATGTGGTAGTTTCAACATCATATTTGTTTCCAAATTTATTTTCTATTGGATCAAATCCACCTTTACCATAGTCTTCTTCTATTCTTTTTTGATTTCCAACTACAAATATGTTTTTATAATCATAATAATACACATATGTTCTTAAAAATCCATTTACATATGCTACATAATTCTTTCCATCTTTTCTGACAATATGTTCAGGCATATAACTAAATGCTCCTAAAAAGAAAATTGCTGGAGTTGATAGTAATAATAAAATAATAACTATTCCTATTAAAACATTCCTTAAAATTTTTTCCTTTATTTTTAAGAGTAATTGTATTATACCAGCAACAAAACCACCTATAATTATTACAGCAGATACTATATATATCCATTCTCTAAACATTAATTTAAATGAAGATAAAATAAAATATAATGTAACAATTATTAGCATATAAAGTATAGTATCTAACAATATAATTTGGGGAATATATTTCTTTATTTTTTCCATTATTTCTCCTCCAAAACTTATTACTTATTGACAAATAAATATTAATTTTCTATAACTTCTATTGATTGCAATTTCATGTTATCAAAATCAGCATTTTCATCTTTATATGTAACTTTTATTCTTTTACCTTTTTTCAAATCTCCAATAACTTTAGTGTCATCTTCAATATACGCTTTTACTGCAAATGGAAAATTATAACCAGTATCTGAATGAGTATCATCTTCTAAACTATATTTTAAATACACATATCCTGACTCAACATACTCATCACCAACAGTTACAATTGAAGAATATGTTCTTTTTCCAATTAACGCATCTTTTTTCATTTGATTATAGACATTTGATTTTAAAACAATAATAGCATTATCTTTAGTATCAAAATCATTGTCTCCCATACTATAACCTTTTTTACTTAAATCCCCACTACAAATTAGTATATCTCCTTCTTGTATATAACTTGTATCGTATTTTTGTAATGTCAAATAATCTATACAGGTCTGATTATTATCTTTAAAAATTGCTCTTGTATATTCTTCCATTTCTAATCCAAATTCTCCAAAATGTTGTCCATTAAATATATAAATATATCCATTATGATTTAGTTCCACTATCCCTTGAATAACTGTATCTTTAATAATATCTGTGATTTCATTTTTTTTTGAAATATCGTATATAATTTTTCCATCTTTATCATATATTACAGTGCTATCAGTTTTTTCATTATTTTCATTAGATTTTTTATTATTAATTATTATACACATTATAATTATTAAGATTATAACAATTATAGTTAAGGTTATTATTAATTTCTTTTTCACCTTTCTAATCTCCCTTTTAATTTATATTTTGCCCATTATATCATTTTATAAGTAAAAAATATACATTTTTGATTAAAAAGGATTAGATTATTTATTTTTTATCTTATTCGACAAATTTTGACATATTATTTATTAAAATTTGCTATAATTAATATAGATAGATTGGAGTTAATTATTATGGATACCAAAATATTTTATCTAATTATGAAAAATACTGCAAAATTAGAAAAACTTGTTGAAACAAATGTTTAATTTTTCCTTTTCAGACGATTAAAAATGGAAAAGTAAGATATAAATTTAAAAATTTTATATCTTACTTTTTTATATATTAATACAAAGCAATTGAATACCTAGTTATAGACATCATAAAGTCAATTATAATAATTGCTAAAAATAAAATTAATAAACAAATTTGAACTTTATGAGGAATTTTTGTTGTAATCTTTTCAAGTTGTTTCTTTACAAAAGGATGAATTTTTTCAACAAAAATAGTTCCTATTATCCCCCAAGCAATTGAATAAGCAAGGCTTATTCTCCCTTGAAAATTAAATGGTTCGCCTGTGTAGTCCCACCATCTTAAACCAAATAAACTTTCTAATACCACAGATACTACATATTCAAATATGGTAAATGCTATCATAGAAATAAAAAACTTTCCTACTGTATTTGTTTTTATTTTTTTCAAACTTTCTATTAAAATTATTGCTCCAAATCCGTATATTGGACAAACTGGTCCATATAAAAATCCTCTTTTGTTAAATACTCCCAATGTTAGTACACAAAAGACTGTTTCTAATATCCAGCCTAAAAATGAGTATGTAAAAAAGTACATTAATAATTTTTGTTTTTCTGTTAATTGCTTTGTTTCAATTAATTTTTCTTTTTCCATATATCCCCCTATATTTCTTTGTTATTTTTGTTTATAATACTATAAAAAGATAAATATTGCAATGATTTAATTTAAAATTTATGCCTCTTTTTAAATTTATTGTTACAATTCAAAGTTTCAGAAGAATAATTTTTATAAAACAAATTTACATAAATAGTCCCACCATCTTAAGCCAAATAAACTTTCTAATACCACAGATACTACATATTCAAATATGGTAAATGCTATCATTGAAATAAAAAAGATATTTTTCACACAATATAATACAATAAAATGTACCATATTTTAGGTATATTTTTTTTATAATTTTAATAAAATATAATTAAGTCAAACTTGACAACATTAAATATACATGTTAAAATATGTTTAATAACTTTCCCTATTATTGTGCAAACAATAATACGGGCGTCAGAAGACTTTAGGAGAACCGATACGGTTCTCCTATCTTTCATATTGGTTCTTTTTGATTAGTAAAATAATAATTTATTTTTTTATCTATTACATTTAAACTATTTGCTGATAAACGAACTTTTCTTAAAATTATATCGTCATATATTCGTTGTTTGCTAATAGTTGTTATTTGTGTAATCAAGGCAATACTGTCAATTTTCAACTTATTTATTTCATTTCCTAATTTTTCTAAATATCTCATTTGTTTTAATATAGCTTTTGAAAAATCTTCTGGTATATTATCTAATTTATCAAGTTCGTTTAATAAGTTATTAAGTTTATTGTTTTCTCTTTCTATATTGGTAGACAATATATTGTAAAGTTCACTTCCTAAACTAACACATGATTTATGATATCTTTTATTTTCTTTTTTTGATGTTAAAGGAATAACATTTAGTGTACCATTAAAAGGATTATCAAATTTATTAATTACTACACAATAATGAAGGCCTCCTAGTTCATTACCAATATTATATCCAAGATTAACCTTTATAATATCCCCTCTTTTAAATGTTTTCATTTTAGTAGTATCAAATGTTTTTTCTTCATCATGATATTCTGAAAAATCATTAATCCAATATGCTAACAAATCACTTTGTTTATATTCTTTTAATTCTATATGTTTTAAAAATGACAAATCTAATCTATTCAAGGAATTGTTTTTATGGTTAACCGCATTATTCTTTATTTCTAATTCACTATTATTTATCAATTTTATCCTCCTTTCCATTTTTATAAAATTATATTGTTTTGAAATTTATATCACTATTATATGCATTTGCAGTTTTATTTATATGTATATATTTCTCTATAGTATCCAGTATATCATAATATTTATTAAATATCAATACAAATATAAAAAATAAATAAGCCCTATATTAATTAATATAGGACCTATTTATTTTTTTAAAACTTCCAGTCAATCGAAAATTCACATTGTTTGCCTTCATAGTTATGGCCTGCAAAAGAAAATTTCACATCTTCAGATATATTATTTATATCAGCCAATAACTCTCTAATGTAGTCATCAGCTTTCATTATATTTTCCATTCCAAATGTATCGTTATCTATGCCACATTCTCTTGGAGAAAGAGTGATATTTAATGGAACCGTCATTATATAATTATACGGTTGCATGTATCTTACAATTTCAATTGATCCAACTTTGTTAATTTGATCAATAATTGCAATTGCCTGGGTCTTTTTTTCATCAGTCCATTTTGCCATAATTATTATTTCTTCTACTTTCCGTGAAATAGCTGGAAGTTCTTTAAGTTTTTCGTTAAATAGTTTCAATAATGTCATATAATCCTCCTTATACCACTTGGAGGCTTTACCCTCCAAGATTTAATAACCTTTTTGGGTAACTAAAAGTATCTATATATAATTATACTATATTTTACATACAATTTCAACATCTAATTTCAAGTTTTCTCCATTGATATTAGTTTCTGTATAATCAGCTCTTTCAGCATCATAAACAATATCCAATGCCAAAGTATCATGCTTAATTAATTCAGCATTTTGTTTGATAACATTTTCAAGCATTTCGTTTCCAGCTACATAAAGATTTATCTTATCTAAAACTTCAAAACCTTTGTCTTTTCTCATATTTTGAACTTTTGATAATACCTCTCTTACATATCCTTCTTCTTTTAATTCTTGTGTGATATGTGTGTCTAATACAACACCGATTTCACCTTCACCTGCAAATGCAAATCCGTCTTTACCATTCATTGTGATTAGTAGGTTTTCTGAGTTTAATGCAATTTGTGTATCATCTATTTCGATGTATTCTACTCCACTGTTTTTTACTGTGTTTGCTAAGTCCATTTGATTTTTCTTAGCAATTTCTTGTTTTATTCTAGGAATTAATCTTCCATATTCTTTTCCTAAAACTGGTAGATTTGGCTTGATTTCAAAGTTTACGTAGTCTGACATTTCTGCTCCTAGTTCTACTTTTTTAACATTTAATTCTTCTTTTACTATATCTGAATAGTATTCAGGTAATGTATTTACAGATATTAGCATTTCTGATAATGGTTGTCTGTTTTTGATGTTTACAGAGTTTCTTGCACTTCTTCCTAGTTTTACTATTGTGTATGCTAAGTCCATTTCTCTTTCTAGGTTAGAATCAACTGCTGTTTCGTCATATTCTGGCCATAAGCATAAGTGGATGCTTTCTGGTGCTTTTTCGTCTAATCCTACAACTAAGTTTTGATAAATTTCATCTGTCATAAATGGTACAAATG
>ERZ773116.2030-NODE-2030-length-17150-cov-3.691957_pt1 | contig 17150 bp, 22 predicted proteins | sample MGYA00580563_ERZ773116 | MGnify/ENA primary metagenome ERZ773116 (study PRJEB29015, sample SAMEA2737864) | human gut metagenome | biome: human gut; feature: human-associated habitat; material: faeces | place: China | collected 2012 ... | reverse complement strand
GGGAAGCCTGCCGCATGGAGCTGGAAGTCCTGGGGAAGAACCGGGAAAACCGTCTTCGCAGCTATGGGACGCTGGGACTGTGCGCCGGCGCGGCGCTGGCCATTTTGTTTCTATGAGTATGGACATTGACCTGATTTTCAAAATTGCTGCCATCGGCATCATCGTTTCTATCCTCAATCAGGTGCTTTCCCGTTCCGGCCGGGAGGAGCAGGCCACCATGACCAGCTTAGCGGGGCTGGTGGTCGTGCTGATGATGCTGGCGCAGAAAATCGCCGATCTTTTCGATCTGGTGAAGACCCTGTTTGAATTCTGATGAGCCTGTTCTGGAAGGCCGCGGCGGCGGTGCTGCTGGCGGTGGTGCTGGGGCTTTCTCTGGGAAAGCAAAAGGATATTGGGGTTCTTCTGACCATGGCGGTGTGCTGCATGGTCGCCATGATCGCCATTTCCTACTTGGAGCCGGTGCTGGACTTCCTGCGTGAGCTGGAAACGCTGGGAGACCTGCAGGGGGACATGCTGGGCATTCTCTTAAAAGCGGTGGGCATCGGGCTGGTGTCGGAGATCGCCGGACTGGTCTGCACTGACGCGGGAAACGGCTCCCTCGGAAAAACGCTGCAAATGCTTGGCTCGGCGGTGATCTTATATCTGTCCCTCCCCATTTTCACCGCCATGCTGGAACTGATACGGGAGATTTTACGAGAATTATGAGCAAACTGATTTTGGCAGTGGCGTTGATATTTGCCCTGGCGGTACCTGCCTCCGCCGTGGAGTTTACGGCTCCCCAGGTGCCGGAGGGAGGGGCGGAGCTGATGCCGGAGGACACCGGCTCCTTTGCCGCCGGGCTGATGGAGCTGCTTCGGGATGCGGTTCTGGGACTTCGGCCGGATTTGAAGGAAGCGTCCAAGGTCAGCCTTGGGGTGATCGCGGCGGTGATGATGGTATCATTGCTCCAATCCTTTTCCGGAAGCGTGAAGACCGTCGCAAACCTGGCGGGTGCCACGGCCATTGCGGCGGGGCTGCTGCTGAGCGCAAATTCCCTGATTCGTCTGGGGTCGCAGACCGTGACGGAAATCAGCGAGTACGGAAAGCTGCTGCTTCCCGTTATGACGGCGGCTATGGCGGCGCAGGGCGGGGCGGCGTCCTCCACGGCGCTGTACGCCGGGACGGCGGTGTTCGACTCGGTGCTGAGCTCCCTGATTTCCCGGATGCTCGGCCCCATGGTGTACCTGTTTCTGGCGCTGTCGGCGGCAAACGGCGCAATCGGGGAAAATATTCTGGGGAAATTGCGGGATTTGGTCAAAAATATCGTCAGCTGGAGCCTGAAAGCCATATTGACGGTGTTCACGACCTATATGACCGTCACCGGCGTGGTCAGCGGCACCACCGACGCGGCGGCGCTGAAGGCGACCAAGGTCACCATTTCCTCCGTGGTTCCCGTGGTGGGCGGGATCTTGTCCGACGCTTCGGAAGCGGTGCTGGTCAGCGCGGGACTGATGAAAAACGCGGCGGGAATCTACGGGATTCTGGCGGTGCTGGCGGTGTTTTTAAGCCCCTTCCTGAAAATCGGCGTCCACTATCTGATACTGAAACTGACCGCCGCAGTATGCGGCATCTTCGGAGAAAAGGGACTGACGGAGCTGATTGGGGATTTTTCCACCGCCATGGGGCTGCTGCTTGCCATGACCGGCTCGGAGTGTCTGCTGCTGCTCATCAGCACGGTATGTTTTCTGAAAGGAGTGGGATAATGGAGGCGCTTCGGCAATATGTTATTTCTGTGGTAGCCGCCGCCATGCTCTGCGGCATTGTGGTCAGGCTTTTTCCCAATGGAAGCGGCAAGCAGGTGGGGAAGCTGATCTGCGGGCTGTTTCTGGCCTACACCGTCCTGAGTCCCATTTCCAGGGTGGATTTTTCCAATTTGCCGGATTTTTCCCTGGGGTGCATGGACGACGCAAAGGATGCCGCCGCCATGGGCGAAAATCTTGCCCGGGATTCCATGGCGGATATCATAAAAGAAGAAACGGAAGCATATATCTTGGACAAAGCCGCTGACCTCCATGCGAACCTGCACGTTGAGGTCACCGTCGGCGAAGACAGTCTCCCGACGGCGGTCACGCTCTCCGGGGAGGCGTCCCCTTACGCCCGGCGGCAGATTCAGGCCATAATCGCAAACGATCTTGGCATTGCAAAGGAGAATCAGAAATGCATTGGGTAACGCTGAGAAGCAGGGGAAAGGAGCTGGTCAGGAAATACCGCTATGTCCTTTTGGTGGTGCTGGCAGGACTTTTCCTCATGGCGCTGCCCGACGGAAAGAACGCAAAAGCTGTACCGGAGCCCGCCGCTGCGGAGACGGAACCCCGGCAGGACCTGCAAACCGAGCTGGAAGAAATTCTCAGCCAGATACAGGGCGCGGGCAGGGTGCGGGTGCTTCTGACCCAGCGGGAAGGGGAGCGGACGGTATACCAGACGGACGAGGATTCCGCATCCTCCGGCGTTCGGTCGGACACGGTTTTGCTAAATGGGTCTGACCGTTCTCAGACAGGCCTTGTGCGGCAGGTCAATCCCCCTACTTATCTCGGCGCGGTCATCATATGCCAGGGGGCGGACAGCGCGTCCGTCCGGCTTGCCATCGTAGAGGCGGTGGGCAGCGTCACCGGGCTGTCCACCGACAAAATAACCGTTTTGAAAATGAAATGAATGATTGGAGGCATTTTTATGAAAGTTTGGAAGAAGAATCTGGTTGCGGCGGCGATTTTGGTGACGGTATGCGCGGGCATTTACGTCAACTGGCGCTACACCGAAGATCAGGCGGCGGCAAATCTCACGGATACCCTGGACACGGAAAAGGTCATGTCCGACGACAGCCTGGTTCTCAGCGAGGATATGGCGGCCATCTCCGCCGGGGAGGACGTGGCGACCACCTCCACCGACTACTTTGCCGCCGTCCGGCTGTCCCGGCAGCAGGCGAGGGACAACGCCGTGAATCTTTTGCAGGAAGCCATGTCCTACAATGAAAGCTCCAAGGAGGCGGAGTCTGCGGTGGAGCTGGAGCAGATCGTGCAGACGGCGCTGAACGAAGCCCAGATCGAAAGCCTGGTCATTGCGAAGGGCTATGCCGACTGCGTGGCCTACATGTCCGGCGAGGGTATTTCCATTGCGGTGGCCTCTCCCGAGGGCGGCTTGCAGCGGGAGGACGTGGCCGTCATCGCGGACATCGTCATGGCGCAGTCCGACTATTCTCTGAACGATATCCGCGTTGTGGAGGTACAGTGAGTTTAAGCCCCGGATGAAGGCCATCCGGGGCAATTTTGTAAATCCGTGCTTTGCATGCAGAAAATGGTTGTATTTTTCTGGATTTGTGGTACAATAAACAAAAGTATGTCAAGCCCACGGGCGGGACAAGCATTTAGGAGGTAAAACCTTATGGCTGAATATAAGCAGTACATCACCCAAATCCAGGAGAATGGCAGCGTCATGATCTCCGAAGACGTGGTAGCGACCATCGTCGCCCACGCGCTGTCCGAGGTGGAGGGCGTCGGCTCTCTGGGCGTCAAGCCCGGCGTCAGCATTGCAGACTTCACCAACAAGAAGAATTGGGGCAAGGGCCTGAAAATCCTGATCGCGGAGGACAACACCCTCACCATCGAGTGCGGCATCATGGTCTGCTACGGCTACAGCGTTGTGGACGTGGCGAAGGACGTGCAGGCGGCGGTGACCGCCAGCGTGGAGTCCATCACCGGCACGAAGGTCGAGAGCGTCTCCGTCAACGTCTGCGGCATCGTCCACAAGTAAGGTCGGACGGTATGAAAAGAGGCGACGCCAGAGAACTGGCAGTACATCTGATTTACGGTCGGGCGTTTACCGGCGAAGAGCCGGAGCAGGTGGTTTCCACCCGCCTGAACAAGGAATATTACGAAAAGCTGGCTGAAGAAAATGAGGTATATGCCCAGCGCCCTGACCGGTTCCAGCTGCGGTATATCGACTCGGTGGTCACTGGCGTTGCCAACCGGGAGGATGAGCTGGACGACGTGATCCGGCAGTTTTCCATCGGCTGGGACATCAGCCGCATTTCCAAGCTCGCCCGGTGCATTCTCCGGCTGGCGATCTACGAAATCCTTTACGTTGACGACGTTCCCACCGGCGTTGCGGTAGCCGAAGCGGTGCGCATTGCGAAAAAATACGACGGCGACGATACCGGCGCGTTTATCAACGGAATCTTAGGCAGCTTTGTCCGCAGCCGGAACACGGAGGCGGCAGCCCCCCAAGAGGAAGTCCAATGAGCGTCATCGGCATCGACACCAGCAATTACACCACCTCCCTCGCCTTTTTTGACGGCGAGGGAGGCGAGAATTGCTCCCGCCTTCTGCCCGTCAGGCAGGGGGAACTGGGTCTGCGTCAGTCCGACGCGGTATTTGCCCATATCAAAAGCCTGCCAGAGCTTTCCGGCAGGCTGTTTTCCCATATTCGGAAGGATGCCATCACGGCGGTGGGTGTCAGTACCCGTCCCCGGGCGGTGGAGGGGAGCTATATGCCCTGCTTCATGGTGGGCTACTCCCACGCAAAGCTGCTGTCGGATGCGCTGGACGTTCCGCTGGTTGAAGTTTCTCACCAGCAGGGGCATGTGGCCGCGTCGCTGTGGAGCGCGGGACGGATGGATTTGCTGGAGAAACCTCACCTTGCATGGCATTTATCCGGCGGCACCACGGAGCTGCTCCTGGTAGAGCCGGAGGGCAAGAATGTGAAGTGTACCCGCATCGGCGGCACCACGGACATTTCCGCCGGGCAGCTGATCGATCGGACGGGACAGCTTCTGGATTTGCCTTTCCCATCGGGGAAGCATCTGGACAGTCTCAGCCGGGAAGCGACGGGGAAGGACGTATTCCGGGTCAAGTGCAGGAACAGCGAATTTTCCCTTTCCGGCGTGCAGAACAAGGTGCAGCAATTTTATGCCGCCTGCTGTAGCCCCGCCGAGACTGCGGCCTACGCGCTGCGGTGCGTTGCGGGGGCGGTATATCAGGCGACGGCGCAGGCGCTGGAAGCCTATCCGGGGCTGAGCGTGGTGTTTTCCGGGGGCGTTGCGTCCAATTCCATGCTCCGGGAGCTGACGGCGCCGCTGCATCCCGTTTTTGCACAGCCGCAGTTTTCCACGGACAACGCCATGGGCGTCGCCGTGCTGACGAAACGACTGACGGAGGAATAACATGGCTCAGAACGTTCTGTCCATTACCCAATTAACCGAATACATCCGCGGGCGGCTGGACGACGACCCCTTTCTGGGACAGGTGGCCGTCCGGGGCGAGATCAGCAATTATAAGGTCTACCCATCGGGGCACCACTATTTTACGCTGAAAGACGAAGGTTCGGCATTGAAGTGCGTCATGTTCAAGGGCAACGCCATGCGCCTGCGATTCCGGCCGGATAACGGCATGAAGGTCATTGCCATGGGCAAGGTCACGGTCTATCCCAGAGACGGGGCGTATCAGCTGTACTGCGCCGCCATGGCTATGGACGGCGTAGGCGACCTGTACGCCGCCTTTGAGCAGCTGAAGAAAAAGCTGGCGGCGCAGGGGTTATTTGACCCCGCCCACAAAAAGCCGCTGCCCAAATGCCCCGGCACCATCGGCATCGTCACCAGTTCCGCCGGTGCGGCGGTGCATGATATGCTGCGCATTCTCAGAAAGCGGTATCCGCTGACGAAGGTGCGGCTGCTGCCTGTACGGGTGCAGGGCGCGGAAGCGCCGGGGGAGATCGCCGCGGCCATCCGGTATGCCAACCGCTACAGGCTGGCCGACCTGCTGATCGTGGGTCGGGGCGGCGGCTCCATTGAAGATTTGTGGGCGTTTAACGACGAACTGGTCGCCCATGCCATTTATGAATCGGAGATTCCCGTGATCTCCGCCGTGGGACACGAGCCGGATGTGACCATTTCCGACTACGTGGCCGATCTTCGTGCGGCGACGCCCTCCAACGCGGCGGAGCTTGCCGTGCCGGATCAGGACGCTTTGCGGCAGAATCTGGACGCCATGTCCAGCGCCATGGCGTCCGCCCTGAGCCGCCAGTTGAAGGCGGCGCGGCAGCATCTGAACGTGTTGTCCCAGTCTCCTGCGCTGCGAAGCCCCACGGGGTACATCGAGCAGCGGGAGAAGAGTCTGGAGCTGCTGAAAAACCGCCTGATCGCGGCGCAGAATCAGAGCATCACCCGGAAAAATCAACGCTACATTGCCGCCGTTTCCAAGCTGGACGCCATGAGTCCCCTGAAAGTGCTCACCCGGGGCTACTCCATGGCGCAGACGGAAGCGGGGGAGGTACTCCGCTCCGTCCGGCAGGTGGAGCTGGGAGAGCGGGTCAGTGTCCTGCTGAGCGACGGAAAACTGTCCGCAACCGTAATGGATAAAAAGGAGGAAGCGCGATGAATCCGCAGAACAAAACCTTTGAGGAGTCCATGGCACGTCTGGAGCAGATCGTCCGGGCCATGGAACGGGGAGACGTGGCTCTGGAGGAGTCCTTGAAGCTCTTTCAGGAGGGTACCGAGCTGGTACGAAGCTGCCAGAAGCTGCTGGACGACGCCCAGCTTCAGGTAAAGAAGATCATGACGGCTCCGGATGGCAGCCCCGTGGAGGAGGACTTCCAGGATGAGCCTTGACAGTAGGAACCGGGAATACCGGGAATATGTGGAAAGCTATCTGAAGGATTTCTATGTCCCCTTCCACGACGCGCCCCAGAAGGATCTCTACAAGGCCATGGAATACAGTCTGCTGGCAGGAGGGAAGCGCCTGCGGCCGATTTTTGCCTTTGAGTTCTGCCGCCTGTGCGGGCGGGACTGGAAGGACGCCGCGCCCTTCGCCGCCGCCGTGGAGATGATTCATACATACAGCCTGATTCACGACGATCTGCCCTGCATGGATAACGACGATTACCGTCGGGGACGGCTGACGAACCACAAGATTTTCGGCGAGGGAATGGCCGTCCTGGCGGGGGACGCCCTGCTGACGGATGCCTTTATGGTTGCGTCCAAGGCCAAACTGATAAGGCCGGAGGACATGGCGACGGCCATCGGTCTTCTGGCGGAGTGCGCCGGTTCTCCCGGCATGGTGGGCGGTCAGGTGCTGGACATCATGAGTCAGGAGCGGGAGCTGAGCGAGCAGGAGGTTCTGGACATTCAATCCCGGAAGACCGGCGCCCTTATCAATGCCGCCTGCGCCCTGGGCGCGATTGCCGGCGGCGCGTCAGACGAGCAGTTTGAGGCTGCCTGTCAGTTCGCGGCAGGGCTGGGGCTTGCGTTCCAGATTCGGGACGATATGCTGGATGTCATCGGAACCCAGTCGGAGCTGGGTAAGGCGACCGGCGTGGACGGGGAGAAGAATACCTTCGTCCGACTGTATGGCCTGGAAAAGTGCGAAGAACTGGTGAGAAAATACACGGATTATGCCATTTCGGCGCTGTCCGTGTTTGAAGATACCGAATACATCGTCGCCCTAGCCCACAGTCTGACCACCCGGCGGGTATGACAAAAACCGACAAAAGACAGAGCATGCCCCCGGCCATACGGCCGGGGGCATTTGTGCGTGATTACAGCTTTTCGGTAATCTCCGCCATCCGCTCAATGGGGAAGGGCGGGGTGCCGATGGGCTTCATGGCGATGGACATGAGCTTGACGGGGTTATCGTCCGCCGCGACCCGGTTGGAGCTGAACGCGCCGCACCGGCGGCAGCGGTGGATGATCGCCCATTCGCCGTTTTTCCGAACCCACACCGCCACCGGCTCCATCAGTCCGCCGCAGTCCGATGCCCGGTCGCCCGGTTCGATGTCCAGATGCACGGAACACAGACAGTTGGGGCAATGGTTTCGGTGGTCGCTCCCCGCGCCCGCCGGGACGACGGGATATCCGCAGTTCCGGCAGGTAAAGCTTTCATCGCAGGGGTGAGTTTTATAATAGCCTTTTTCGTACTGTTTTCTTTTGTTTTCCCGGTTCATTTTGGGAATTCCTCCTAAAAGTTTTGTAAAAGTCTTTTGGGAGGTTTGCGGAATTGTGACTGCCAACCTCCCGGTCAGATCACAATATCCATTTGGTTCCTATTAAACAAAAAATTACCTCATGATTTCATAGTTTGGCTGCGCGTTCCGCGCGGGAAAACGGATTACCGGATGTCCTCGTCGTCGAACTTGTCGCCGCACTCAGGGCAGAATTTGGGCGGATGCCGGGGATCTTCCGGCTCCCAGCCGCACTTGTCGCAGCGGTACAGCGGCTCGGAAGCGGGCTTCTTCGCACCGCATTCGGAGCAGAACTTGCCCTTGTTGACCGCACCGCAGGAGCAGACCCAGCCGTCGGCGGGCTTGGAAGCGCCGCACTCCATACAGAATTTGCCCGTATTCACCGCGCCGCAGGAACACTTCCAGGTGTTTGCATCGGCTGCGGGGGCAGCGGGTGCGGCAGGGGCAGGTGCGGCGGACTGCTGCTGACCCATCTGGAACAGCGAGTTGGCGTTGAAGCCGCCGGCGGACTGCGCCATGTTCATGCCCATGAAGCCCATCATCGCACCGTTTTTGTTTCCGGCGGCGGTCTTCATTGCTTCGGCCTGCGCCTGCACCATGTGCGCCGCTGCCATGTTGGTGTTGCGGAAAACGGCGGATTTTTGCAGCTCCTTGATGGTGGCCTCGTCCTCAGCGGAGGCGGTCACGGAGTTGACGCCCACGGCGACGATGGCCAGACCCCTTGTCGCGCCCCACTTGCCGGACAGAACTTCGTTCATGGCCTGAGCCAGCTCCATGGTGTGGCCGGGCAGGGCGGAATACCGGATGCCCTGGGCGGAAATCCGGGCAAACGCGGGCTGCAAAGCAGTGAGAAACTCGGATTTCAGCTGGCTGTCCAGCTGGTCGCGGGTGTAGTCCTGAGATACGTTGCCGCATACGTTCTTGTAGAACAGCATGGGGTCGGCGATTTTGTAGGAATACTCACCGTTGCAGCGGATGGAAACGTCCATGTCGAGGCCGATGTTGTTGTCCACGACCCGGAAGGGGATGGGGGCGGGGGTGCCGTACTTGTTGCCAACCAGCTCCTTCAGGTTGAAGAAGTACACCCGCTGATCCTTGGCGGTGTCTCCGCCGAAGGCAAAGCGGCGCTTGAGGGTTTCCCAGCTGCTTTCCAGACCTTCCAGACCGCCCTGGAAAATGGTGGGTTCGCTGGAGGAATTCCAGGTGTATTCGCCGGCCTCGGCGGCGAACTCCACAATCTTGCCCTGCTCCACGATCATCATGCACTGCCCCTCGTTGACGGCGATGACAGAGCCGTTGGAAATGATGTTGTCAGAGCCTTTGGTGTTGCTGTTGCGGGAGGAGGTGCGCTTTTTGCCCTTGGTGACCAGAACGTTGGCCGCCATGCTGTCACAGTAGAAATACTCTTTCCACTGATCGGCAAGGACGCCGCCTGCCGATCCCAATGCTGCTTTGATCAGACCCATAATGCTTTCTCCTTATGTAAAAAATTTTTTGATATCAAAACTTTCCGCCGCCGCCACCGTGGCTGCTGCCGCTGGAGGACGTGTGGACGGAACTGCCGCCACCGCCGGAGCTGCTGCTTTCCTGCTGGATGCGGGTTTTGGTGACGTTGCTGTACAGGAACAGATCCTGATTGGTGCGCAGGTGGTAGGAGCTGTCATTCAGGTAGCTGCCCGCGCTGCGCTGGGGGCGCTTGGTGTTCATGCAGGCGCGCATGATGAGGACGGTGATTCCGCCGATGACCGCGCCGATCACAATGGAAATCCAGACATTTACGTGCCGGGGCTGCTCATAATAGACCACCTCTTCCTGATCGCCGTGGTAGTAATCGCCCGAGGTGTCTGCGTACCCGTCAATGGGAGAGCCGTCACGGTAAGCGGAAAAATAGGTGGGCAAAGCATCCAGAAACGCGTCGAAGGCGCCATAATAATCGCCGTTTTTCAGGTACGGAAGGGCGGTTTCGCCAACCTGCTGAATGCCATAGTCCGTCAGGGCATAGATGGCGTTTCCCTTGGTGGAAATGTACCAGTCCCGTTCCTCCATGGACAGAAGGAACAGAACGCCGTTGTCTGCATAGCCGTTGTAATCGTAGTAATCGTCGGCGTACTCCTGGGGGCGTTTTCCGTCCAGGCTGTCCACTGTCAGGATGACCACGTCCATCCCGTATTCCTGGCGAAGCGCCTGCGCCTTTTCGTCCAGTGCCGCTTCCTCCGAGGAAGACATGAGATCGGCGTTGTCAATGACATATTGCTGCTCCGCGGCGGCGCTCAGGAACAGAGAGGGGAAAAGCAGCAGGCACAGAATCAGGCAAATCACTTTGTGTTTCATACTGTCTCCCTCCTTAAAGCATCAGAAGCTGCACCAGCGACGCAAGCAGCGCGACACCGGCGGTGACTCCGGCAAACCATGCGGCTGTCTTCTTGGGGCAGATGGGGAATGCGCCGGTCATTTTGCCGGTCTGGCCGTTCATGGCGAAAGTATAGATTTTGTCTTTATACTTCGTGTTCAGAATCCACACGGGGAAGAATACGTAGCGCGCTTTGTTGTGCTTGATGTTCAGCTGCCGGGAGGTGGGAACCACCGAGGAATAGCCGGCAAAGGTGCTTTGCAGCCGGTCGTCCATGGCGGCATCCACTCGCTGGCGAACCCGCTGCTCACCGTTTTCCGAGGGAACGTCGTACTTGTCGGCAAGATACCCGGTGAGATACGCCATATCGAAGGATGTGAGCAGCTTGTAGTCAAACGGCTCAATGGACTCCATAAAGTCGTCCTCCATTTTGGTAGAGCCGTCCATGGGAATGCCCACAAAATTCGCTGCCGCATCCCGCTTCAGCAGGAAATGGTCGGTTTTGGTGTATTCATACTTGGAATCCGACCAGGTATGTACCCGTGTGGCCTTGTAGCTGCCGCTGAAATCCGCGGCGCAGTCATACAGCCAGAAGGGGACGTACATTCCGGTGATCTTTTCCAGCCGCTGTTCCGAGGTAAAGCCCTTGGGAAGAAGGGGCTTGCCCTTGCACAGACGGAGAAAGGCGGCCTTGGCGTCCTCCTTGTTTTTCTGGAAGGGGATGACGCCGTCGGGCTTCAGGCCGCCGCTGAGACGGGCGGGCATGATGGTGGGATTTTCGCAGTAGGGACAGAAGGAAGCCGCCGTGTTCTCGTCGCAGAGGATTTCTCCGCCGCAGGAGGGACACTGGAAGACACGCAGGGTGCTTTCCTCGTCCTCGCTGAATGACTCCGTCTGTTCCGGCTCCCACTGAAATTCCTCGTCGCCCTGGGAGTTCTGGCTTTCGTTGAACGCCCGGACGGTGTCGAGGTCAAAGGTGTTGCCGCAGTATTCGCAGGTCAGCTTCTGAGCGTCCGACCCAAAGTGCAGACCGGCATTGCAGCATGGGCATTTGTATTCCAGGACGCGGGTTTGTTCCTCCATGGTTTTCTCCTCCAATCATTCTCTCAGATATTGTAGGGCGCAATCCACAAATACGGCCGCACCTGTGGAAAGGACGCTCTCGTCGAATTTCACCTTGGGATGGTGCTGGGGGTAAACATAGCCCTTGGACGGTTCACCCGCCGCCAGCGCCAGCATCAGGGAGGGAACCTCGTGGCTGACATAGGCAAAATCCTCCGAGCCGCCGCCCCGGGCAGGCTTCCCGCCGCTGAGTTCTGCCGTGGTGAACGCGCGGTTTGCGCCCAGAAGGTCTTTGAGATACCCCGTGACCGTTTCCGAAAGTTCCTTGTCGTTGACAAGGGTGGGGCAACCGCTGCCGAAGCTGACATCAGCACTGGCACGGAAGGCTTCCGCCACATTTTTCGCAATGGCGGTTATGCGCTCTTTCAGATAAGCACGGGTCTTTTCATCGTAGGTGCGGATGGTGCCGCCCATGGTCGCCGTGTCGGGGATAACGTTCCCGGCTTCTCCAGCGTGGAAGGTGCCGATGGTCAGGACTGCCTCGTCGGAGGCGGACAGCTCCCGTGCGTGTATCTCCTGGAGAGCGATGAGGATGTGCGCCGCCGCCGTCAGGGGGTCGATGCCATTCTGGGGCGCGGAGCCATGACAGCCCTTGCCGTGCACCCGGATGGTGAAATAGTCCGCCGCTGGGGCGCTGACACCGGGGGCGGAGACCACCACCGTTCCCGCCGGGAGCGGCATTCCCGCCGCTACATGAATCATCAGGGCTGCGTCGGGTCTGGGGTTTTCCAGCACGCCGGAGGCAATCATGTCCTTGCTCCCCTCGAAAATTTCCTCTGCGGGCTGGAACATGAGCTTGACCATGCCGTCCAGCTCCGACTCGTGGGCTTTCAGAAGTTTCGCCGCGCCCAGCAGCATGGCGGTGTGCATATCGTGGCCGCAGGCGTGCATCCGTCCGTTCTGGCAGGCAAAATCCACGTCGGCTTCCTCGGCGATGGGCAGGGCGTCCATATCCGCCCGAAGCAGCAGAACCTTCCCGCCGGGTTTGCCGACGGTGGTGACAAGCCCGGCTTTTCCGCATTCCTGAACGGTGTATCCCATCTTCATAAGCGCGGATTTTACATAAGGCTTTGTTTCCGTCAGATCAAATCCGGTTTCCGCGTGGGTGTGAAGCCACAGACGATGGGATTTGATTTCCTCCTGAAGCGCTTTGGCTTCCTGTAAAATTTGTTCCTTCGTCATATAAATCAGCCCCTTTCATCTTTAGTATGCCTCGCTACAGAGAAAAGTCCGCATTGTCGTATTTGGAAAAATCCACAGCCTTGGGCTTGGCCGGGATGCGTTTGCAGGGATCGTACTTGAATTTGCGGCACTGGTCGTCCACCGTTTTCAGTCCCTTTTTGGCGCACAGAATCTGCCCGCCGCCCAGACGGGCGCCGTTCGCGCAGTAGGCGCAGGAGCGTTCTATTTTCTTGCGAAACAGCATAGCGGTATCCTCCCAATCTTTATTCCCGTATTATACACCAAATACTTTGGAAAAGCTACCCCTTTTTTGAAGCTTTATCACCAGTGCCCCGATGGACAGCACCCCGAAGGGAAGCCAGACGCCGTATGCCATCAGCCCGGCAAGGGCAAGGGAGAAAAGCGTTTGCAGCAGCTTTCCTAAAAAGTACGGCTTCATGGAAAGCCCCGCCGTGACGGACACGGTCTGCATGGTGACGCACAGGCCGCCGAAGGCCAGAAGCCCTGAGCAAATGCAGAACCGGGCGGAAACGTCCGGGACGGCAAGCAGCTCACAGCAGCCGTTGGAAAGCTCCAGAATCCCCGTAATTGCGACCTGTACCGCCGTCGGGAGAATCCAGAAAATCCACTGCTTCAGAAATGCCAGCAGAACCCGAAAAAGCACCACCCAGCCGCATACCGTGGCCATGACCTGAATTGCGGTGTTCAGGGCGGAAGAAGGGGAGTGAGGACTTGTCTTTGTCAGTCTGACGGGAGCGGTAGACTTTTTCGGAATCACCAGCGACGCGAATAACGCGCCCGCAATATGAATACCCCACAGCGCCCAGGCCATCCAGCGACGGGGAAACATGGAAGCCGCCATGCCAAACAGGAACGCAGGACCCGCGTTGCTGCAAAAAGAAAGCAGACGTTCCGCCTCCGGCTTTGTCAGCTGCCCATTGCGGAAAGCGACAGCGACGTTCTGCGCTCCCACGGGATATCCGCCCAGAAACGCCGGGATCAGCAGAGATTCCGCCCCCTCCGGCATCCCGAACAGCCGCCCCAATGGCCGCAGAACCGCCAAGGAACTACCAAGCAGGGAGCTTGTCAGCAGAAGGGACAGCACGAAAAAGGGGAACAGGGACGGTATCACTGTCCGCAGGCACAGCCCGATTCCCTGACGCGCTCCCTCGATTGCCGTCCGACCGTCCAGAATCAGTGCCAGCATCCCCAGACTCACACAAATGCCCGTCCAGAAATTTCTTCGTTTCACCAGACCTCACCTCGGAAGAATCTATGCAAATCGGCCGCTGTCCATTCATATGCTTTTCCCAAGGGGGCTGGTTTCATGGGGAAGGGACGAATGATTTTGCAGCGGCTGGCAGACGGGGCTGACCTTTCCGCGGAGCCGCTGCCGGGGCAGCCCATTGTGGAGATCGCCGGAGACCGGCGGGTACTGATCGAGAACCACTTCGGCGTCAAGGAGTACAGCCGGGAGAAAATCGGGGTCAAGGTGAAATACGGTCTGGTCTGCGTCTGCGGCTGCAATCTGGAGCTGATCCGCATGACGAAGGAGCAGCTGATCATTTCCGGAAGAATCGACGCGGTCACGCTGATCCGGAGGGGATAACATGGATATCTGGAAATCCTTGGACGGCATGGTGGAGGCGGAGCTGACCAGCGCGGAGCCGGGGGCGGCGCTGGAAGCAGCCAATGCCCGGGGCATCCCGCTTTATGACGTGATACAGGTGGGCGACCTGACCGCCCGGTTCCGGGTACGCAGGCGGGATTACCGGACGCTGGAAGCCCTCAGCGAAAAGCGGGGAGAGACGCTGCGCCTGCGCCGCCGGCTGGGCGCGTACTGGACGCTGAAACGGCTTTTGGCAAGACCTATGCTGATGGGCGCTCTGGCGGTGTTTCTGGCGGCGGCGATTTTCCTTCCCACCCGTATCTTTTTCGTGCGGGTGGAGGGCAATGTGACCACGCCCACCCGGCTCATTCTGGACGCCGCGGGGGAAAGCGGCATCCGCTTCGGTGCTTCCCGGCGGGCGGTGCGGAGCGAAAAAATGAAAAACGCCCTGCTGTCGGCGCTTCCTCAGCTGCAATGGGCGGGGGTGAACACCTCCGGCTGCGTGGCCACCGTCTCCGTGCGGGAGCGGACAGAACCGGAGGTGACGGGGCAGGATATGGCGGTGAGCAGCATCGTGGCCTCCCGGGACGGCTTCATCGTCTCCGCCACGGTGACCCGGGGCAATTCTCTGTGCCGGGTGGGACAGTCGGTGAAGGCGGGGCAGGTGCTGATCTCCGGGTACACCGACTGCGGCATCTGCATTCAGGCGACGAGGGCGGAGGGGGAGATTTACGCCCAGACAAGCCGCGATTTTGCCGCCGTAACCCCGGTAAAGTGGACGGCTCGGGGGGAGCAGACTGCCGTCAGGCGAAAATACAGCCTCATCATCGGAAAAAAACGTATAAATTTATGGAAAGACAGTGGAATTTTGCAGGGCAGTTGTGATAGAATGGATAGGCGATATGAACTGACCCTGCCGGGCGGCTTTCGTCTGCCGGTCACGCTGTGCGTGGAGGAATATACTTTCTACGATTGGGAAAGGATGACTTTGGAGCCGGAGGCGGCGGAAGCGGCGCTTTCCCGGTTTGCCCAGAGCGCTCTGACCCAGCAGATGGTAGCCGGGCGGATCATAAGCCGGGAGGAATCGGTCACGCAGTCGGAGGATAAGTACCTGTTGGAAGGGACGTATGCCTGCGTGGAAATGATCGGCCGGGTTCGCAGAGAACAGATTGGAGATACAAATGGGAAAAGTGGTTGAACGAATCGTCAACGCCGAGCGGGTGGAGGACCTGATCACGGTGTTTGGCTCTTTTGACGAAAATATCAAACGAATTGAGGAAGCCCTGACCGTCCGGGTGGTGAACCGGGGGACAGACCTCCGGGTCTCCGGGGACGAGGAAATGGCGGATAAGGCCGTGCGCACGCTGGAAGGGCTGCTGTCCCTAGCCGCCAAGGGCGAAACCATTGACGAGCAGCGGGTACGGTATCTCATTACCCTGGTCAACGAGGGAAACGACGCCCAGGTGGCGCAGATGGCGAAGGACGTTGTCTGCATCACCGCCAAGGGAAAGCCCATCAAGGCCAAAACCGTGGGTCAGCAGAACTACATGAAGGCCATCATGAAGAACACCATCACCATCGGCGTCGGCCCCGCCGGTACCGGTAAGACCTACCTCGCCGTGGCCGAGGCCGTGGCGGCCTTCCGCGCCAAGACGGTCAACCGCATCATCCATTTCGCATCCAAGGCGTGCATGGACATTAAGGGGCTTGGTCCGCAAATCATTCAGGACCTGGTCGATAGTCGGTTCATCTCCAACCCCGTAGACCTGTACTGGCTTTATGAGGAAGAATCCGAACTCATCGACATGTACGGTGAAAAGACGGCTAAGAAGCTGCTCGCAGCCATCGAGAACTCCAAGACCCAGAACGCAGACCGTGTTCTTAAAGGTCTTGGCTATCGTCTTATTGGCGGTCATGTTGCTCGTGCTCTGTTTACCCAGTGCAAGGCAACGGACGGAAACCTGCTCGGCTTATCTGCCCTGTATGTGGATAACATCAAGGATTGTAACATCCCCGGTTTCTCTGATGCAATCTATGCCGCTCTGGATGCAATGCTCTCTGACCCTATGTTCAAGCAGGAGGTCACAGCCCTGTACAAGGCTGGCGTCAACCTCGATTACCATGCACCGAATGCATCCGCAAACGGTTCCGCTGAGGATGCTGTACCGCTTTCCGGTAAGACCTTTGTAATTACCGGAACCCTGCCCACGATGAGCCGCGAAGAGGCTAAGACCTTTATCGAAGCACACGGCGGTAAGGTGACCGGCAGCGTATCCAAGAAGACCAGCATCGTTCTGGCTGGAGAAAGCGCGGGCAGCAAGCTGGATAAGGCACGCGAGCTGGGGGTGCGCATCATCGACGAGGCACAGTTTTTGCAGATGATCGAGCAGCAGAAGCGCCCGGAGCCGACGGGCGATTGAAAACGTGTACGCTTAACGAAAAAATCTGTGGAAGTAGGCCATTTCCTTTTGTAAATCTCTGTGGTATAATCAAGAATAAATCTGCGTGAAAAGAAGGGGTGATTTTCCGTGCAGAGCATGACCGGCTACGGCCGCGGGCTTGTCTGCGAGGACGGGCGCGAAATGACGGTCGAGGTCAAGAGCGTCAATCATCGTTTTCTGGATGTTTCCTTCCGCCTTGCGCGGCCCATCGCGTTTCTGGACGACGCTGTGCGCACGGGCGTGGCGGCGCGGCTGGCGCGCGGGCATGTGGATGTATGCTGTCTGAAATTTCATCGGGAGTACAAGAGTGTTATAGGCAGTTACGGCGTGGGGGAGCTGCATTCGGATCAAGCATATCAAGATTCATATACGCTGATTTGCTCCTTGGATTTGGATGAGAATCTGAGTGAAGAAGCACTGGATGAGAAAAATGCGGAGTATCTCGAAACGTTTCCGCGCC
>ERZ773116.2010-NODE-2010-length-17227-cov-9.206790_pt1 | contig 17227 bp, 19 predicted proteins | sample MGYA00580563_ERZ773116 | MGnify/ENA primary metagenome ERZ773116 (study PRJEB29015, sample SAMEA2737864) | human gut metagenome | biome: human gut; feature: human-associated habitat; material: faeces | place: China | collected 2012 ... | reverse complement strand
GTTTGAACATACAGTAATGAATATAGGAACTTTATCAGAAGACGATGATCCGGCAATGTATCATTTTAAATATCATAATGTAAGCAAGAAGCCTATATACCTTTCCAAGTTAACTACTTCCTGTGGTTGTACGGTAGCCAAATATGATAAAAAGGTAGTGCAACCGGGAGAGCAGGGAGAAATCATATTGGTCTTTCATCCAATGGATCAGGCTGGTGATTTGTATCGGGAAGCATTTGTCTATACCGATCTCTCCGGAAAGAAACCGATGATCAGGCTGGTACTTACTGGCAAGGTATCACCTACCAGCGACCAATGGAAGGGATATCCCGTAGCTATTGGGAATACATTGCGACTGAAACGGAAAGAATGGCAGATTAGAGTGCTTTCTCGAGAAGGAATGCAAGTGGAAAGATTCATTTGTGTCAATACAGGAAAGCAACCTTTAAATTTGTCAGCCTTGATGCTGCCGGAATACATTCGTTTTCGAACAGAGCCGAAAGTTATTCTTCCGGAAACGGAAGCCGACATGATTCTTTCTATTGATAGAAGTTTGTTGCCTCAAAAGAATGAAATTACATTTCATTTTATGTTGGATGGTATTCCTGTCCGGCCTTGCGAAAGGAGAATACAGGTGAAACTATTGTTACAATAATAATTATTATAATACTAGATATTATAATGAACAAAAATCTAATTACATAAAGGACTATGGTAATATGCCTTTGGCAATTGATATCAAAGAAATAGCTAGACAGAATGAATCCTTTAGATCAGCACTGTGGACAGGAGAGCACTTTCAAATAACATTGATGAATATTTTACCAAACGAAAGTATAGGATTAGAAATTCACCCAGATACTGATCAATTTATTCAAATAATACAAGGAACTGGAATGGTAAAAATGGGTGATGCACAAAACAATTTGGATTTTTCAAAAAGAGTAGGAGAAGATGCATCAATAATAATTCCAGCAGGAAAGTGGCACAATTTAATTAATATTGGGAACGAACCAATAAAATTATTTTCAATTTATGCACCACCACAACATCCAAAAGGAACAGTACATTTGACTAAAGCAGATGCAGAGCATTAAATTTAAATATACAAGACAATAAATCGAAAAAATAAATGAAAAGAAAATCAAATATAAAACCAAAGAAAATGTATTGACAAATAAAAATTAAATGACTATAATAAACAAAAACATATTATCAAGAGTGGACGAGAGAATCGGCTCAAAGACTCCACAGCAACCTGTAACAACAAGGTGCTAATACCGACAAAGCAAAAAGTTTGTGCTTTGAATGATGATTTTTATAAACGAAATTATTACTCCTAGCACAAAAAGTGCTAGGTTTTTTTTTGATGAAAAACAGAGACTGTCCTGGAAGGAAGAAAAACGGGGACGGTCCTTGGAGAAAGAAAAGGCAAGACCGTCCACAAAAAGAAAGAAGGGGTTTTATGAAAAAATTATTTACATCAGAAAGTGTAACAGAAGGTCATCCAGACAAATTATGCGATTACATATCAGATAGTATATTAGATAGTTATTTGGAAAAGGACAAAAATGCAAGAGTAGCATGCGAAACTGTAGCTGGTAAGGGAGAAATTTTAGTAACAGGAGAAATAACATCAAAGGCTGATGGAATTGATATTGAAAAGATTGTACGAAATGCAATAAAGGAAATTGGATATGATAATGCTGATTTAGATATTGATTATAGGACATGCAAAGTTCATCTAAATATATCAAAACAATCTCCAGATATAGCATTAGGTGTAAATGAATCTTTAGAGCAAAAAGAGGGACAAGATGTGATATCAGAAGGTGCCGGAGATCAAGGTATTATGTTTGGTTTTGCTTGTGATGAAACAAAAGAGCTAATGCCATTGCCAATTTCACTTGCACATAAACTTGCAGAAAGATTATCTTATGTAAGAAAAAATGGAATAATTAATTATATTAGACCAGACGGAAAAGTACAAGTTACTGTTGAATACGACGATGATGTTCCTAAAAGAGTTGACACAATAGTAATTTCTACTCAACACAATGAGGATACTGATTTAAATAAACTAAAACAAGATATAAAAACAGAAGTAATAAATAAAATTGTGCCAAAAAAGCTATTAGACGAAAATACAAAATATTATATAAATCCAACAGGAAGATTTGTAATAGGCGGACCTCTAGGAGATAGCGGATTAACAGGCAGAAAAATAATAGTAGACACATATGGCGGATATGCACGCCACGGAGGAGGTGCATTTTCTGGAAAAGATGCAACAAAAGTAGATAGATCAGCTTCTTATATGGCAAGATTTTTGGCAAAAAATATAGTAGCAAATAAATTAGCAAAAAAGTGTGAAATACAATTATCGTATGCAATTGGAGTAGCAAAACCAATATCAATATATGTAAATACATTTGGAACAAATAGCATACCAGAAGAAGAAATATCTCAAAAAATTTACAACGAATTTGACTTAACACCACGAGGAATAATAAATTACTTAAATTTACAGAAACCAATTTATAAAAAAACTACGAACTATGGCCACTTTGGTAAAGAATATTTGCCATGGGAAAAGATAGTAAAATTTGGAGAATAGCCATAAGAACAAAGTTCACATAAAAATAAAAAAATAGTATTGAAATTTAAAAACAAAGGTGATATAATCGAAACATCTTAATAATAAAAATGTTGATTAGGACATAGTTAAATAAATGTATATACACAGAGAGCTTGGAAAAGGTGAGAGCCAAGTTATGAAAGTATTTAATTCCTACCTATGAATGAAATAGCAAACTATTTCCGGCTAAAACCGTTAAAATATATAAAGTTAAAAAGAGGATGGTACCGTGCAAAGCACGCCTTGTAAACCATCTTCTTTTTGTTTTTATATAAACAAACATATGGTAAAATCAACATAAATTTTGAAAGGAGAGTTATTTATGAGAGTATCAAAAATGGGAATGAAAAATGTAAAATTAAGTAATTTGGATGAAATGTATCCAGTACAGGATATATTACTGCAAACAAATCAAGTTAAACAATATGGAAGTGGAGTTTATGCATATGATAATGTTCCGCTAAAAGTTCAAGATAATATAGAAGAAATAATAAAAAGAAATTTCAATAAAGCTGATTTTATAGAAGTTCAAATGCCTTTATTACAACAAGATGAGTTATGGAAAAGATCAGGTAGATATGATAAATATATAGAAGAAGGTGTTATGATGCTTTCTGAAACAGATAAAGGAATATACTGTTTAGCTCCAACTGCAGAAGAAGCAATAACAACATTTGTTGAAAATAGAATAACATCACATAAACAATTACCAGTTGGGTTTTATCAAATAGGACCAAAATTCAGAAATGAAATTAGAAATAGAGGATATTTATTAAGGGGAAGAGAATTCTTAATGTTTGATTTATATACATTTGATAAAGATGAAATTGGAATGATGGAATCTTACAAAAAAATAAGAGAAACATATTTTAAAGCTTTTAACGAAATTGGATTAGATATAGTTGCTGTTGCAGCTGATAATGGTTCAATGGGAGGAAAAAATTCAGAAGAAATAATGGCAATTTCCACAATTGGAGAGGATACAATATTATTTGATGAAGAAACTAAACAAGGATTAAATGTAGAAGTGCTTGAAAAAGATAATGCAGAAGAATATTTAAAAGAAAATTATGGTATAAATGATGTAAAGAAACTAAAAGAAAAGAAAGCTTGCGAATTAGGTCATATATTTGCGTTAGGAACAAAATACACAGAATCAATGAATATTAATTTTATAGATAATGAAAACAATAGTAAACCATTTTATATGGGATGTTACGGAATTGGAGTAAGTAGAGTTTTAGGTCTTATTTACGAAAATAATGCAATAAAAGAGAATGATAAAGTAGTAGGAGTATCACTACCATTATCAGTAACACCTTATTATTTGTATATAATAAGTAATGACAAGAAAAAAGAATCAGCAGAGGAATTGTATTCTAAATTTAATGATAAAGATATTGAAGTTATTATAGATGATGTAAAAGGTTCAATAGGTGAAAAAATAAGAAATGCTAAAGTATTGGGAATTCCATATATAGCAATAATGGGAAATAATACAGAGGATGGATATGTTGAGATAGAAAGAACAAGAGATGGAGCTAAAAAGACTGTTAAAGTTGATGAATTATTAGATTTAGTTGAAAAAATGAAAAAAGAAAAGAAAGATATAGAATTTTAAAGTTAATTGTAAAAATAAATGCAATTTTATATATAAAGTTGCATTTATTTTTTTGCTCCAATTGATTAAATTTATCATTTAATACAGAATAAATTAATTCAATAGTTCTAATTATAAAATCTTTCGACACGACTGTCGAACTTTGACACACGATTTATCTTGCAAAATCGATAAAAATGAAATAAAATATCAAATGCAGTAAGCTTACACAAAAAGGCATTTTATTATTGGAACGCATATTATCAAAAATCAATAAGTAAAGGTGATGATTATGGAGAGCTAAAAAGAACTATAATAATATTAATAGCAGATTTTGAAATAAAAGGAATTGAACAAGCAAAAAAATACTTTACAGAATGGAAAATAAGAGAAAAAGACTACTCAGAGTTAATATTGATAGACGTGTTAAAAATCTGTATAATTGAATTACCAAAGTACATAAAATACAAAGTAAACAACCCAAACTTAAATCTTTGGACAGAATTTTTAGAAAATCCAGAGGTGATAAATATGTCAGAAAAAGATATAGAAAACGAAAAAGATGAAAGCCTAAAAACAACCAAAAAAGCAATAAAGCAAGCCAAAGATACATTAGAGCAAATAAGTAAAGATAAACACGAACAAGAGCTAGCAAGATTACGAAAAAAATATATAATGGATCAAAATGCAATTCAAGAATACGGATATTGCCAAGGTGTTGAAGATGGCAAATACGAAAGTATGAAGGAAACAGCTAAGAAAATGCTAGCTAAAAAAATGCCAATAGATGTAATAATAGAAATAACAGGATTATCAAAGAAAGAAATCGAAGACATAAAAAAGTTATAAAAAACTAAAGCAATCTAAAAATGCTCTATTACAATAATGGAGCATTTTTTTGATGTATCAAAATAATAAATTTATGTATCACCCAAAATAAAAAATTTGCTAATTTCCAAAAATTACTACACAAACGCAAAAAAGTATGATAAAATAACATAGATTTGTATTTTTGAAATACACAAAGAAAAGAGATTAGAAAAAAGGAGGAATTAGCATGTCAGGACATAGCAAATGGCATAACATACAAGCCAAAAAAGGTAAAGCTGATGCAGCAAGAGGAAAAATATTTACAAAATTAGGAAGAGAATTATTAATAGCAGTAAAAGCAGGTGGTCCAGATCCAGCAGGTAATTCCAAATTAAAAGATGTAATAGCAAAATGTAAAGCAGCAAATATGCCAAATGACACAATAAACAATGCAATAAAAAAAGCAGCAGGAGCAACAGATAGTGCAAATTATGAAGAAATGATATATGAAGGATATGGTACAAACGGAGTTGCTGTAATAGTAGAAGCAAGTACAGACAATAAAAACAGAACTGCAGCAGATGTACGTCATGTATTCGACAAAGCAGGTGGAAACTTAGGAACATCAGGATGTGTATCATACCTATTCAATAAAAAAGGTGTAATAGTAATAGATAAAACAACATCACCACTATCAGAAGATGAATTAATGATGACAGCTCTAGAAGCTGGAGCAGAAGATTTTTCTGCAGATGACGAAGTATACGAAATAACAACAGATCCATCAGATTTTTCATCAGTAAGAGAAAAATTAGAAGAGCAAGGATTTGAATTCTTAGAAGCAGAAGTAAGAATGGTACCAACAACAACAGTTGAATTAGACGAAAAATCAGCTGAAAAAATGCAAAGATTATTAGATAATTTAGATGACCTAGATGATGTGTTAAATGTATATCACAACTGGGCAGAATAAAATAGAGTTCTAAATATAAAAAAAAAGCATACTATATTAATATAGTATGCTTTTTTTGCGTCATCAATGAGTTGCTAGAATGTCAAAAGGGACGGAGCTTTTTGACACACTTCTGTCAAAAGGGACGGAGCTTTTTGACACACTTCTGTTTCAGATCGAAAGAAACCAGGACCGTCCCCGATCGAACCGATCGAAAGAAATCAGGACCGTCCCTCGAAAATAACGTCCCAGAAAAAATAGGAGGAATATTTTATGGAATATATTCTAAAATGTTTACCCACACAACTCGCAAAACTAATTTTGGAGCATAACATTCAGAAATTAGAAGAAATTAGAATAAGAGCTAATAAACCAGTAATTTTAAAATTAGGGCAAGTTGAAATAGTTTTGAATTACACAATAACAACAAATGAAATCATTGGAATCTTGCAAAATATTTGTAATAATTCAATTTATACATATCAAAACCAAATTTGCAATGGATTTATAACTTTGCCAGGTGGAAATAGAGTTGGAATTGCTGGAAATGTTGTGATTAAAGATGGACAAGTATCAAATATAAGCTATATATATTCATTGAATTTTAGAATATCACATCAAATAAATGGTGCAAGTGATAATATTTTAAAATATGTATTGGATACAGAAAATAATACAATATATAATACACTAATAGTATCACCACCAGGAGCGGGAAAAACTACAATAATTCGTGATTTAGCTAAACGAATAAGCAATGGAATAAATGAGATTAATTTTAGAGGTTTAGATGTTTCTATAATAGACGAAAGAGGTGAAATAGCAGCAATGACCAAAGGTATTATATTCAATGATGTAGGAATTAGAACAGATGTATTAGATAATGTTCCAAAATCAATAGGAATAAGAATGGCAGTTAGGTCAATGGCTCCAAAAGTAATAATAGCAGATGAAATTGGAAATAAAGATGATGTAAATATTATAAATTATGCAATATGTTCTGGTGTAAAATGTATATTTACAGCACATGGTAGTGATATGGAAGATTTGCTAAAAAACAACGAAATAAATAAAATAATAAATTTACAACTATTTAGTAAAATAATATTTTTAGATGAAAAACAAAAAGGAAAAATAAAAAATGTAGTAAATATACAAAATTAAAGTTCTAATAAAATAAAAAATGAATATATATAAAACTAGGGAGATTTATAAATGTTAGTATTAAAAATTGTAATGCTTTTTGCAGTATTTGGGACAATCTCTGCAATAGGAGTAAAAATTTCAAATAGGTATACTGAAAGAGCAAATAATTTAAAACAAATAAAAAAAGCATTAAACATATTTGAAACAAAAATAATGTATACATATGAACCAATACCAGATGTATTTTTAGAAATATCTAAAAAAATAAAAGGTGATGTTGGAAAATTATTTTGGGATGCAAGCAGAAATATGTCTTTAGATTTTGCAGGAGATGCGTGGGAGAAAAGTTTAAATAATTCAAATATAATGTTACTAGAAGATGATAAAGAAGCTTTAAGGTCTCTTGGAAAATTATTAGGTAGTACAGACATTGATGGTCAACTAAGTCAAATAAGACTTGTAAATGGATTTTTAAACGAGCAAATAAAAGAAGCAATTGAGCAAAAAGATAAAAATGAAACTATGTATAAAAAATTAGGAATAATAGTTGGTTTAGCAGTTGTAATTGTACTGGTATAAAATTCGAACAATTAAACAGAAATAAATCTTTACAAAATTACAAGAAAGGGTCAACTTATGAATGTAGATTTATTATTTAAAATTGCAGCAATAGGAATATTGGTTGCAGTATTACATCAAGTGTTGGTAAGAGCTGGAAGAGAAGATCAAGCAATGATGACAACTCTTGCAGGAGTTATTATAGTTCTTACAATAATAATAAAAGAAATAAGTAATTTATTTACAACTGTAAGAACAATTTTTAATTTATAAGCAAGGAGAAATTATGGACATTGTAAAATTAGTAGGAATAGGCTTAATTGCTTTAGTAATTATAATAATAGTAAAACAGTACAAGCCAGAATTTGCAATATATGTTTCTTTAGTAGCAGGTATATTAATTTTAGGAATGACTTTTGACACAATTTCTCAAATTGTTGGTGTTATAAATGATTATACAAATAAAGCTTCAATAAATAATAAATTTGTTATAGTACTATTAAAAATAACAGGAATAGCAATACTTGCAGAATTTGCAACAAGCATTTGTAAAGATGCAGGAGAAAGCGCAATTGCAACTAAAATTGATATTGGAAGTAAAGTATTAATAGTATCTGCATCAATACCAATAATATCAAGCTTATTAGAAGTAATATTAAAAGTATTACCATAATTGATTCTTATAGTATAAAAGGGAGTTCAAATGAAAAAATATAAAATATTTATAATAATTATATTTGTATTTTTACTATGTGCTCAAATTGTACAAGCAGAAGAAAAAAACGAAGTAATGGATAATCAAAAAGATGCAGCTCGGAGTGACAGATTTTATAGAACAATCTGAAAAATACACTTCAGGAACATTTGAAAATTTAGATATAAACGAAATACTATCATCAGCAATATCTGGAAAAATAGATAATACAAAATTATGGACAGGCACATTAAAAATATTTGGAAAAGAGCTACAAAATGCAATCACAATATTAGGAAGTATTATATTAATTATAATAATAAATAGTATACTAAATTGCATAACCGAAGGACTAGAAAACAAAAGCATTTCTCAAATAGCATTTTATGTGCAATACATATTAATAGTAACAATTGTGCTAACAAATTTTTCAGACATAATAAGTTTAATAAAAGAATCAATACAAAATATGACAAGCTTTACAAATTTATTAATCCCAATAATGATGACACTAATAATAACAACAGGAAGTGTAACAACAGCTACAATAATTCAACCAATACTAGTATTTATGATATCACTAATAGGAAATTTTATAAATAATATAGCAATACCAATAGTACTAGTATCAACAGCTCTAGGAATAGTATCAAAAATATCAAATAAAGTACAAATAGACAGATTAGCCAAAAGACTCAAATCAAGTACAATATGGATTATAGGAGTAATTTTAACACTATTTGTAACACTAGTATCAGTTGATGGAACACTAAGCAGTAGTGTAGATGCAGTAACTTCAAAAACCGCCAAAGCAGCAGTATCAAATCTAATACCAGTAGTTGGCAAAATACTAGGCGATGCAGTAGACTCAGTAATAGGTTGCAGTAGTATACTAAAAAATGCAGTAGGAATAGTAGGTGTAATAATAATACTAGCAATATCAATAGGTCCAATAATAAAACTACTGCTATTTATGGCAATTTACTATATAGGAGCAGCAATATGCGAACCAATAGCAGACGAAAAAGTAGTAAAACTATTAGACACAATGGGAGACACATTTAAAATTCTACTAGGATTAATGTTCAGTATGTCAACAATGATAATAATAGGAACAACACTAATAGTAAAAATATCAAATTCCGGCGGCATAACATAAAAATAAAATAATGCAAAATTTCTAACATAGCACAAAGTAGTGAAGAAGATATTATCACAATTAAGTTAGAGTTGTGACTTAAAAATGGTATAAGGAGTATAAAATTATGCTAGAATGGTTTAGATCATGGGCTACAGGAATTGTAATTGCAGTAATAATAGCAACCATAATTGAAATGATACTACCAAATAGTACATCAAAAAAATACATAAAAATAATCATAGGAATTTTTATAGTATACACAATAATAAGCCCAGTCATAGGCAGTTTTAAAGGTGAAGATTTGAATAATTATATAAAAGTTGAAAACTATATACAAAGTAACAGTAATGCTCTTAAAACAAACGAGGTATCAGATAATGCACAAAGTTCAATAAAAAAAATTTATGCTCAAAATTTACAAAATGATTTAAAAACGAAATTAAAAGAAAAAGGTTACATTTCAAATAGTATTAATATATCAATATCAAATGATGATAAATATAATATAGAAAGAATTGATATAAAGGTTGATGAAAAAGTTACAAATTCTAATCAAGACGAAAAGCAAGTAAAGACTATTGTAGATAATATTAAAGCAATAAAAATAAAAGTAAAAAAAGATGATTCGCAAAATAATGCTATAATTACAGAAAATGACAAAAATGAAATTAAAGAATATATAAAGCAAATTTATCAAATAGATTTAAATAATATAAATGTTTCTTAATTTGGAGGTGAGAGAAATTAAATGTTTAAAGAAAAATTTGGAAACTTGAAAAATTCTTTAATAAAAAGTGAAAAAAAAGGTGGTAAAAAAAGTGTTGAAAATTTAATATTGTTAGCAATATTACTAATTATTGTTATTGTGGCAATTAATTATATTTGGAAAGATAATGAAAAAGCTAAAAAAGATAATGCAAATAGTACTAAAGTATTGGCTGACACAAATATAATAGAAGAGAACACAAGTCAAAATAATGATTTAGAGCAAAAGTTGAAAAAAATATTATCAAATATAAGCGGTGTTGGTGAAGTTGAGGTGTTAATTACATATTCTCAAACCAGTGTAGTTAATCCAATTTATAACGAAGATTATGGTGAAAGTGTTACCGAAGAAGAAGATACAAGTGGTGGAAAAAGAAAAGTAAGCTCTACTACGAATAAAAAAGAAGTTGTAAGTTCAAATAATGATGTTATAACACAAAGTGTTACAAGTCCGCAAATTCAAGGTGCTGTTGTAATAGCAAAAGGTGCAGGTGATGCAAATGTAAAGGCTAATATAATACAGGCAGTTGAAGCGGCAACAGGGTTATCTACATATAAAATTCAAGTTTTTGAAATGAATTAAATAAAATGTAAAGTTTAATAAAAACTTTTACATATATTATACAAGAAGGGAGCGAATGATTATACGAATTATGTATATATCATGTAAAAAAGGTATGATGAAAGCATTAAAGAAAAATCAAATTGTTATATTTGCAATAGCTCTAATGTTAATTACAGCTGGCTATTTAAATTATACAATGCAAACAGAGCAAACTGCTCAAACATCAGGTACAATAAACAATGAAGAAATGGCAGGAATAGGTGATGCCAAACTTGTAAGTACTGATTTAAATAATGCAATACCACAAAATAATGTGGAACAAAAAAATGATGTGGCAAATACCACAAATAGTATAGTAAATGCAAATAATAAAAGTAAAACTGAAAATAGTGTAAATCAGTCAAGTGATGTTAAAAATCAAACAAATACAACGAAAGAAACTACAACAACATCAGCAAAAGAAACAACAGATACTGAAAAATATTTTGCTGAATCAAAATTAGAAAGAGAAAATATGTATTCAGAAATGTTAGAATCATATCAATCAATTTTAGCAAGTACAAATGTATCTGCAGAGCAAAAATCAACATCACAAAAAGAAATAAGTACAATAAACAGCCAAAAAAATGCAATAATGATAGCTGAGAATTTAATAAAAAATAAAGGCTTTAAAGATGTTGTAATATTTGTAAATAATGACAGTATAAGTGTGGTGGTAAGAGCAGAAAAACTACAAGAATCAGATATAGCACAAATACAAAGTATAGTACAAAGAGAGCTAGGTGCAAAAGTTGAAAATATACATATAAGCAATAAATAAAAAATTATTAAATTTATATTGTAAAAATAATATTGTTTGGTATAGAATAGTAATGACAACAGAATTTGGCACAAAAGAAAAATACAAAAGTGGGGGAGAACAATGTTTTTACAAATAATAATTGTTATAATAATTGTATTGTTAATATTTACAAATGGAATAACAGATGCTCCAAATGCAATAGCAACAATAGTTGGATCTAAAACAATGAAATTTAGAAAGGCTGCAGTAATAAGTGCTATTTTTAATTTTATTGGAATAGTAGTAATGAGTTTTATTAATATATCTGTAGCTGATTGTATAAGTTCAATGGTAAATTTAAATGATACAAAAGGTGGAATGATTGTTTTAGTTTCTGCCATGGTGTCAGTAATTGTATTTGCATTAGTAGCTATGCAATTTGGAATACCAACAAGTGAAACTCATGGATTGGTAGCAGGATTAACAGGTGCAGCATTTGCTATATATGGAGCAAATTCAATAAATTTAAGTGAATGGGAAAATGTTGGAATTGGATTAATATGGTCAGTAGTTGGAACATTCATATTAAGTTATATAATAACCAAAATATTAAAAGGATTGCTGAAAAAAGTAAAAGATAAATTAGTATCAGACCTTCAAATTGTTGGAATGTGTGCAATGTCTTTTATGCATGGAGCGCAAGATGGTCAAAAATTTATTGGAATATTAATAATTTATAATTTTATAGTAAAGGGATTGGCAATTCCAGATGTAATAGTTCCAGCTGAACATATTGTAACAATATTATTTACAGCTGTAGTTATGTTTATAGGTGTTTCAATTGGAGGAGAGAAGATTGTTCAAAATATAGGGTCAAATATGACATCTTTAAATAATAAACAAGCTTTATGTAGTGATATTGCAACATCTGCGACTATATTAGTTGCAAGTTTAAATGGAATTCCTGTAAGTACAACACATGTAAAAACAATGTCTATTATAGGAGTTGGAAAAAGTGAAAAACAAAAAGTAAGTAAAAAATCAGTATTACAAATAATAAATGCATGGGTATTAACATTCCCATTTTGCTTAATAGTATCATATTTTTTTGCAAAGCTTTTAATTAAATTTTAAATATATGTTGTAAAAAATTAATAAATAATGTTATAATACAAAAAGCACAAAAAGAAGAATTGGGAAGGAATGATAAATAATATGAAAAAAGCACTAAAATGGATTTTTTTTGTAATACTTATAGTGATATTTGCAATAGATGTAGCAGGATTTTGGAAATATAAGTTAAAAAAATCTAATAATACACAAACACAAGTAGCAACATCAGCAGAAGGAGAATCAGATGCAACACCAGAGGAAACAAATCAGGAAGAAAATATAGAATATACAGAGCTAACCAGCAAAAAGTTTTCAAATGGTGAAAAATTATTTATAAAAGATATAAGCGAAGAAAGTGATGGAGTATACGAAATTAAAGGCCTAATATATGAAGAATGTCGAATAACTAGTGAGGAATATAAAAATTTAAAATCAGGAAAATCAACAATTGAAATATTAGGTGTAGAATATAGTAAGGATAAAATAGAGTCAAATAATATAAAATTAAAATCATCAGATGAAAAAGCAAAAAAATTATATATAAAATATGATTCTAAAACAAAAAAATATATTGTAAAAGATAGTACAAAAAATAATTCATTATATAAGCCATCAGAGAATTATGTAAAAGTATCTGTAAGTGAAAGCTTAGAATTTGATGTTGTACAAAATGGAAAAACAAATAAACAGACAGTAAAATCTGTAGTTAGTACACATAGTAATATAAGTAATCCAAAAGAAGACGAAGAAAGTATAAATTTAAGTACATTAACTTTTAATAAAAAAGGTGTATGTACAAAAATAACAGAAACAAGTATATAATACAATAATGTTTAATAAATAATTTAAAACTATTCAAATTTTATATTTGAATAGTTTTTTTTGAAGAAAAATTATTTTATAACAATAGAAAACAAAATATTACAAAAATATTACAAAAATATTAAAAGAATATTACATTTTTATTATATTATTGAAAAAAACAAGCAGAAGATATAAAATATAAATTAGATAAAGACATATGAAAAAATATATTAGTTTATTAATATACAGAGGAGGAAAAAATTATGAAAAAAACATGGAAACTGGTAACTATAGTTGTGATGATAGGACTAGTGGTGGGAATGATAATAAGTAATAGTACTAATGCAAATGAACCTTTTTCAGTAATAACTAATACCACAGAAATTAAATTGGGGCAAGAGGTATTAGTAACATTAAAAGCAAATGATGGTTCTTCTTTTTATCATATTGAAGGTTTAGGATTTAAATATGATTCAAATTTTTTTAATTGGGATCCTAAGTACACTAAAACAAATGAAAATGGTCTAACTGTAAATGCAGATAGTCAACAAAATGATACAGTTTTTATTAATTATACATCTGATACGGGTATAAATGAGATTACATTAGGTTTTATATCTAATGGAAAAGCTGGTGAAACTCAGATACAATCTGTCGGAGATGGCGATAAAAATCCAATAATAAGTGTAACAAAAGGAGAGCCGGATTCATCAGTATATGATCAACAGATAAGTATTCAAATAACAATAGTGGAAAATACACCTTCAAAAGAGGAGCCAGTATTAGATAGTAGTGATGTAACTGTAAAAGTAGATGAAAGCAAAGAAGTAAAGATAACAAATAAAGCAAATATTGGAGAAGGTTATAAATGGTCAAGTGATAATGCAAATATTGCCACTGTTGAAGAAACTACAGATGGATGTAAAATAACAGGAAAAAGTGAAGGAACTACAACTGTTAAATTAAATGGACCTGTAACAAAAACAGTTAATGTAACTGTAGAGTCAAAAGAAACACAACAAAAGTTAACAATAAATCCAACAAGTGCAACAATAGCTAAAAATGGAACACAGAAATTTGAGTTAAATAAACAAGGAAATTATACATGGTCATCAGATAATGAAAATGTTGCTAAAGTTGATTCAACAGGATTAGTTACTGGTGTAGGAGCAGGAACAGCAACAATAACAGCTGCTGGTGAAAAAGAAACAGTTTCTGCAACAATAACAGTAACTGACAATAGTCAACCAGATCCGACTCCAGATCCAACTCCAGATCCAACTCCAGATCCAACCCCAGTTGTACCAACAAGTGTGCAAATAGATGTTGGTAAATCTACAACAGTAACTATAGAAAATAAAAGTTCTATATCAGGAAATTGTACATGGAAATCAGATAATGAATCAGTTGCTAAAGTTGATAATAATGGTACTATAACAGGTGTAGCAAAAGGAACAGCAAATATAACTGTTACAACTCCAACAGGTAAAAGTGCAACTATAAAAGTTACTGTAAATGAAGTTGACAATGGTGATACTTCAAAACCAGTATTAACACCAGCAAGTATAACAGTACCAGAGGGATATACATTTACAATAACATCAGATAAACCAGTAACTTGGATGATTGGAAGTGAAGGAGTTGCTAAAATAGTAAGCTCAGACACAACTAAAGCGACAATTCAAGCTGTTGCAAAAGGTCAAGCAATGGTAATTGCAACATCAACAGCTAACCAAGATGCGCAAGCAACTACATCTATAGAAGTAATCGAAAAGCAAGTAGAAGTTGTTGATAATTCAAATAACGGTGGAAATGCAAACAATAGCGGAACAGCAAATAATGGTGGTAGTCAAGGAAACTCTAAAACAGGAGGAGCTACAACACAAAATACAAGTTCATCAGCAAATGAAGCAGTACCAGCAACAGGTGAAAGTTCAGTTGAAACAATAGCAATATTAGTAATAGCAACATTATTTATAGCAGCTATAGTATTTAGAAAGAGAAGTAGAATAAAATAATTTTTATAAATAGACCTCAAAAATCAAATTTGTATTTGGTTTTTGAGGTTATTTTTGTTGACATTAATTTATAAAAATGCTAAAATGAAACTTAGTTTCAAATTGAAAAATTTTGATAATCGTGTATTTATAAGAAGGGAAATAAATTATATATGGAAAAAATATTTAAATATAAAACAAAACAAAGAGCACGAATATTAGAATATTTAAAAAATAATTCAAAACAACATATAACTGCAGATGAAATAATAAATTATTTTAAAAAAACTGAAAATCCAATAGGAAAATCAACAATATATAGATGTATTGATAATTTAATTGAAGAAAATGTAATAAGAAAGTATATTAATGAAGAAGGAAAAAGTGCATGTTTTCAATATGTAGATAATCAAGAAGATTGTGCAAATCATTATCATATGAAATGTATAAAATGTGGGAATTTACTTCATTTAGATTGTCATGAAATTAATTCAATTCAGGAGCATATATTAAAAAATCATAATTTTAAAATAGATGTATGTAAAACAATATTATATGGTACCTGTGATAAATGTATGAATAATAAATAATATAAAATTAGGATATTTAGACACAATGAAAGCATTTAATCAAATGCAAGGACATATGTATTATTTTAAAAGTGAAGAATTTGCCAAAATGCTAGAAGTATTTAACCTTGAAACAATTTATGGATTAGAATATTCTGCACAGATATATAAAATGAATAAATATAGAGAATACACATTTGAAGAATTTATTACAGAATTAAATGAAAGAAATCAAAACGCAGAAAAAATATATAAGAAAATGAGAAAAGAAAATTTATTTCAAAAGAGCAGAAAAATAAAAGCATTTTTTGATAATGGACTAGGAATATGTTTGGTAAAAGACTTATATATGGATAGACCTGCTGCAAAAGTTTCAAATTACTTTTTGAATTTTGTTAAAGATTATAAACTTGCAGCACAATCTTTAATTGAATTAAAAAATTTTATGAAATAAAAAAGAACCCCCCGTTTAATTACAAACGAGGGGTTTGAAACAGTTTACGTGCTATACGGGGAAAGGGGGCTTAGTTCTCGAGGAGAACTACTTCGACGTCAGAGCCAAGTCCCTGTTTAAGGGCCATCTCATAAACGTCTTGTGAAGTGGTGAACAACTTGACCTTCAAGTTGTTTGTCCACATCTCACACATGAGTGAGATGATACCGGTGACGCGCGTTTTCATTCCTTCAGGGATAACCGTGAAAACCTCCTCATTGAGCTGGCAGATCTTATGGAAGATGCTTGGATTTGACATAATCTCCTCCAAGGCTTCCTCAGCAAGGTTGTTGTGCCTACTGAGTTTGACAAGCTCCTTAGTCACACAGAACTGTGGGATGAAAACCTCAGCTCCAGAGGCCAAGATCTTATCCATGTGCTTCATCAAAGCACCAGTTTCGGTAACGATGACAAAGCTAGGCTTAACGGGAACGAGGTTCAGGCGCTGAGCCTCTGCCATCTTTGCATCGTTTTCACGAAGCTTCTTGAGCAACTTTTTGTGAGCTGCACAGTTTGGGGTGGCATAGTGTTCACGGAAGAGCCGATAAATCGTGCTCTTGCTCCGCCCAGATGCACGAAGGAGTTCCTCAGTGGGGACCCC
>ERZ773116.1999-NODE-1999-length-17280-cov-3.078897_pt1 | contig 17280 bp, 28 predicted proteins | sample MGYA00580563_ERZ773116 | MGnify/ENA primary metagenome ERZ773116 (study PRJEB29015, sample SAMEA2737864) | human gut metagenome | biome: human gut; feature: human-associated habitat; material: faeces | place: China | collected 2012 ... | reverse complement strand
TTGGAAACTTCATCAATGGAATCCAATTTATACCACCAGATGGATACATGGGGATTGAAATATTCTCCTTTCAATATATCCATCAATTCCATTTTGATTGTATCGCCTGCTCCATTACGAGCAGTACCCTCAGAACTGATTGCCACGATCAAATAATCATCAACTTTGGAGGCGCCTTGTTCGATAGCTCCAATGACATCTTCCCGAATGTCGCCGGACAACCATTCATCGACTGTCGCCACTTTAAGTTGCAGACCCTGAAGCTTGTCAATTCTCATTGGGCGTATCTCCAAGAAGGAACCTGTCATAAAATTCTCAATACCTTTTTTGGTCGATGCCAACTTTGTCCGATTTGCTTTTGATCCGGATGTATTCATCAATGACCCTTCTGTAAGGAACTTATAAAAAGGTCCTCTTGCTCTGGTAATTGCTGTTCTAATCGGCGATAATACTTCCTCGGCTTGTTTCATTGTTGGTGCGGTCGTGATCTGATGAGTTGTTGTTACATCCACGTTTAAAAAGTAATTTTGCAAGCATGAGGCATACATAGACTTTGCAGCTCCTCTCGCAACAATCAAATACTGTTTGTTAACAAGACGAGTTTTTATCCATTTAGTGACATAATGCCCTCCGTGTCCATTCTCATAAGGTTCATATATACTCCGCTCAACAAAGTAATACCACCCAAAGATCTGTTCAGCCCAAACTTTGAATGAATCAAGCAGATTCAAATCAGATCCATCAGTTAAAGTTAGTTCGTTTTCGCAATAACTGATAAAACCTTCAACTGCTGCATCATCATAATAAATACCCGGATCGGCAATTAAACTGTCGATTCGCTGCATTTCCATTTCAACTTCTTTGCAAATTGGTATGTCGCCCCGAATTACGGCATCTCTAAACTTACCGTAGTATATCGGAACAGCAGTATTAGATAGTGCCATAATTTATATCTCTCCTATTTATCCTTTTGTCCTTTTTTGGGATTTACAATTTGCGATCCTGCCATTTTATTAACAGCTGTGCCCATCGCATAAGTCGCAAGCTGTCCACCAATATTTTTTCCAGACTGTTCAAGAATCCCCATCACAAAATCTCTGCCTTTCTTTTTCTGGGCTGGTGTTGTATCCCTTAATAAGTCACTATAACGCTTTTCTAATTCCAGGCGACTTATCTGCGCTCTCAGCTCGTCATCAGACATTCTCTTTGATGCTTTCTTAGCTGGTGGATGTTTTGACGTAGCAACTTTCGTTTTACCTGTCTGTCCACTATCGCTTTCGGTATGACCTCTACTTCTTGCTAATTCTGCCTCAGATCGACGCACTCCCCATTTCATTCCAAGAATACCATGATGTTCCAACACGTCTTCATTGTTCACTTTGATGCACCTCCATTACTTTTTTACTTTTCAGCAGCTACGTTTAATCTCCATTCGTATTCGCTAATCTGCTCTTTATAGCATTCAAGAACTGCTGAACTTAACGGTGGATCGAATACAAGTTTTACTTTTAAATAAATATATGACTTTACAAGATTAAACGTTGCGTCATCATCCACGAACTCGGTCCACACTGCTGTGCTATCTTTAATCTCAAATCCCTCAGCAGGTCCAACTCCTAATTGAGACAGAATTGAAAATGCGGAATTGATATGTATGATCAAATCTGCATCAAACGCCTCATCATCAGCAGATATTCCGCCAATCATTTTTTTGATAGAGTTTAAGATACTCTGTGTAATTTCCATATGACTGATCCTTTCAATTCTGGACTTTAATATATTCTTTTTTGCAATATCCTTCTGCACCGGCAGCCGTATACACCTTGTAAAACTCGTCGTTAGATAAATCCATATCAATCATTACCTGTTCGCCAGCTTTGATCGTCGTTACTGGTGTAGATGTAAGATTTGCTTCTGATCTGACATTAAGTATTTCGCAGTCAGTCACGATTCCACGAACACTGTTCTCTTCTTCATTTTTAGCATCAATGCCCGCTTCCGGAATGTGTGCTTCTGTGTTGTTTTCTGTATGGTTTTCTACATGCATGTTACGTTTTTTTTCTTCTTTCTTATTATCCATTGTTATCCTCCATTATGCCGCCATGGGCAAGTATCGTTTTTACTTCGTTCTGTTGATGAACATTGTATAAATAATGTTTCATCGCCATAATGTATTGCATTATGTGTTGTCAAAGTTGTACTAATTAAAAATTCTGGATTTAGCAGATAACCGGTTCGATCATAAATATCTTCCTGTGTTATTGGGTTTATATGATGAATCAAAATTTTTCCGTGTATTTCATATCCATCAATTCCAAGATCACATCCATTATCTCTAATGATGACCTGTCGTCGAACCTGCAACCATTCTTTTGATTTATAGAAAGCCTGGTTCAAATATCTGTCAAACCCAAATGTTTCAATGCCAACTGCTCCATCTAACTTGAGATACTTGAATCGTTCTTCAAATGTACGAAGCCGCGACATTTCAGAATATGTCCGTATCGATATTGTCATCACCGCCTTGTCCACTGTATCCTCGAAAAGCATTTAATGCATTTTCGTATAGTTCTTCTACTCGTTCTGCGGATTGCAATGCTTTTGTTTTTGCATCCAAAAGATCTCTTTGCTCTTCCAAAATCTCTTTTTCAAGTCTAGCTTTTGTCGATCCTCGTTTGACAAATTCTGTTATAAGTTGTGAAGATGCCGTCCCGTCTCTCAATTGCTGCTCAGCTAAATCCATAGCCAACGCTATCATCTGATTTTCTCTGGATTCCGGCGTCAAAGCCGGTCGCATTTTTCTTTGTGTATTTTCTGGCTTTGACTTTTTCACACTTTCACCTCCATTCATTTGATGAATATAGCAGTTTAGATTTCTTTATAGCCAGTATTTAAGAGAGTTTATATGAGTTTTGATACATAATTATGAAAGAGGGAATATAACACAATGCCGATGTTTACATGGAAAAATAAACTCATAAGCTCTCTTAAATACTGGCTATAAATATAAAAGCGGTTCTCAAAAAATCCCTCTGGGGAATTTTCAAAGACCGCCGCGATGTGAGAGGGGGTATGCATTTTTGGCACCCCCCCTACTATATATTTTCTTTCTATATACTTTATTTTTATTGTGTTACCTTTTTATAGATGCCTAATTCATCATATTTGATAATTTCATCTATCGCTCTCTCTGTTTCTTTATCATTTTCTTCTTCTGATAATTGATCAGATGTTCGTGCAATTCTTCCGAGATATGCGGTAGAATGGTATCCTTTTTTTTCATCATACAAGAACCATTGTGTGAAATCACTAAATGGATTAAAAGGATTATCAAATGTTGTCAGTGCGCATCTCATTCTTTTTGTCTCCTTTCTGCTCACGCATTAGTTTTTAAGATATTTCATTACCGTTGATGTTGAAATGCCAAGTGATTCCGCAATTTCAGCAGTTGTGTAACCTGAAGCTGCGCGCGCTTTAATTAAATTCTGTTTTGCAGAACTAAGTGTTGTAGTTGCTCGCGGTGTTGCTCGCTGACGTATTTTATCGATGTCTGTGTTGTTAAGAATCTGTGTAAGTTTGTTTTCACTGATTGCGCCAGCCTGAATTGCTTCCCATTCTTTGTCAGTGATGTCAATCGTTGTTCGCTTAGCACCAACAGAAATACGAGCTGCTGATAAAGCCTGCTGACTTGCTTTTTTGATTTCTGATTTGTCCATGTCCGGATTCTCTTTTTTCTTTGCAGCAACGGTTGCATTTGCCATGATCTGGGCTTGCCTCTCTCTAGGGGCATTCCGTAATGCTAGGTTCAGCTTCCCCATAAGAGAGTCTACCTCGGGCTGATAGGCTGCCTTAGCGGATGATGAATATGCTATCTTCCCAGTGCTGACCATCTCTTTTCTCGCCCGGTTTGCCAGGGTCTTCATATAATTTGCATAGTCGACATAGACCTCTTCCTGTGGGGTACCTGATGAAAGGGTACGTGCATCTCTTGTCTCTGCCATCTTTGTGCTTTTTTGGGTCCTTACCTGTATCTTCCCGTTCTTATCAACATACTCTTCCTTTACTTCTTTGTAACTCAAAGAACCATCGTCATTGATAGTGGGGGTACCTCTACGTTTCAATACCTGTGTCTCTGACTTAGCTCTTGAAAGTAATGTTGATGCGCCTTCATGATACTTACCATCGGCGTCTACGGTACCCTGGTACTTCTTTTTCAATGACGCTATATCATTATCGATCTCGGACTGCTTGTAATCCAGCTTATGTTTCTCAGCATCGATAACAACCATACTATGTCTAACCGCTTTTGCCAGCTCATCAGATGTTGCTCCTTTTAATGTCATATCAGTAATTAAGTTTGAGACCTTTCCCATTTCAGTCTGTGTATTTTTCATGATCCGAATCTTCTTCCCGGATTCGTTATAATAGTCTTCGCCCTTTTTCACGGTTCCATATGACATCTTAGGATCAAAATCTTTAAGACCTTCAAGTGGATTTGTCGATGTAATTTTTACTTTACTCCGAGACGAATTACACGGAATAACCATTACAGTATCACCATCAAAGTCAGCTCCGGATAGTCGTTCAGCTACTTTGGAATTTATACCGATTGCATCGGCAGGATTATTACCTAACACTCGACGCCCTTCCGCCTGCTTATTATTAACTTTTAAGATAGGTATCTCAAACGTGCCACCATGCGGATATCGAACCAACGCAACAGTTTCTCCATCTGTAAAGTTCGGTGCATACACTTCATTATCTTTAATAGATGTCAACGGAAGGATAACCTGATAACGCTGACGTGGTAATGCTGCCGCTTTCAAATGAACTGCTGCGGAATCACAATCATCAGCAAAAGATTTTAACAGATTCTTTTTTACAGTTGGATTTGTAAGTGAACAGATTTCATCAAATTCCGCCTGTTTATCAGACATGGCAAGTCCTAACTGTTTTTTTATCAGCGATATACTCTGCTTTGCCAAAAACTGTGATGGCAAATTTCTTGACCACTGATCCCAGTCTCCTTCTTCTCGTGCTTTATTGATAAGAGATAAGTGCTCTTTACCATCTTTTCCAATATAATAACTTTGTCCGCCATGTTCTTTGATAAGGGAACCGAATGGATTATCCGGATCAGCTTTTATCTTTTTTAAAACATCGGTCATCGGTGTACCAGATTTTTTGTTCGTATTGAACATAACATCCACGCCATCTGGAAGATTATCTGAATAAATCGCCATACCTTTTAGATAATGTGTTTTGTCAACCATGATACGGACCTGTGCATATCTTGATTCTCCAAGAGACAAATCCTGTACACCTGGTCTGATTTCAATGACACCATCTTTTTTAATACCTCCATCTTCAGCATAACGAATTGCCAGACGTTTAGAGCTCATGCTCTCCGGATACACAAATGATTTGTGAAAAGTTTCGCCGCCATCATAAGATATGTAATCCTTAACTGAATGAATGTTATCAAAATCATATATAGCGCTTGATGTCTTTTTTCCATCTTCGTTTACTTTATATGGTGTTCCAGGAGGACATAAAACCTTGATATTGGTCTGTTTTCCTTTATTCGTTACCTGTGGAACTCCACCGCCAAATGTTTCATAACCCTCCATTTGAAGAATATAAAGAGCCTGGCTCATTTTTTCCTTAGAAACACCAAGCTCACGTTCCACTCCTGTACCAACATCGATCATTCCTTTTTCATTGACCATCTTTTTCAGAAAGTCAGCTGTCTTCTGAGCCTGATTCATACGAACTTCAGAATTTGTATTTAACAAAGAACGTACAGACGAGTCATTTTTAAATCCCATCTTCTGTGCAATTTCATTCAAGCTGTAACCTTTTTCCCGCAATCCTTTTGCTGTTTCAACCTGAAGTGATCTACGCTCATCCTTCGCCAAGCTCATCTGAGTCCTAAGCTGAGTTGTTGTCAGTCCCATACTTTCAGCTATCTGTGTCTCTTTCATTCCAGATTTCTTAAGTTCTCCGACACGGGCTAAAAAATCACCACTGTGCTGATATGGATTTTCGCCAGAACCCCAAGGATAACGACCGGATCGTTTTGGCATACCGTAATGTGCTAAGACATCATCTTTGTTTTCCCATGAATTATCCATTGTTATCCCTCCTGTTCCTTAATCTTGTTAAGTACTTTATTGAAAGTTATGATCTTATCCATTATTGGAACGATTTCATCTGCTTCTGGATTATGATAAAAAATTTCATCATTTTGATATATCCGCAACTCAATATCAATATCTGACGGCTTAAATCCATACTCCAAACAAAATAAAGCTGTATATATTTCAAGCTGTTCCATATGTGCTGGAATCACACCTGTTTTCAAATCATGAATACGTAACATTCGATTCCGAAAACATATTGAATCAGCTGTTCCAAAACAATTATCAGAATAATATAGCACCTGTTCTGGGGTCATCCGAAATCCAATTGCATCATTCACATACATGTTTAATGTTTTTGCAGATTTCGGGAGCTTTTGTCCAAGCGATATACATTGTGCTGCAAATGCATGATAAATCGTTCCCTGCTGAGTCGCTTTGAATCTCAAATAAGATTCTGCTATTTTTTCTTCATCGTAATTAATCCAGTGATATTTACTGGCTCCAAGAAAAGCGTGCTGCCCTTCAAGTTTGGAATGTTTGTTGAAGTTCATTCAATACTTCCTCCTTATTCTCTGGACATATGAATCTTGAGAAGGACATCTCGTTCATACGCCTGACATAATATTCCTGATTTGGCTGTTTTTTTGCACTCGCACTTTTCTTACATTCCAAAGAAGCCCACATGTCGTTATACAAAATAAGAATATCCGGAATCCCTTGAATATAATTTGCATCATTCTTCATGACAATGCATCCGGGAAACCGTCTCTTTAATTCTGCAACAAGATTTGCCTGAAATTTACTTTCCAGCATAATCAGAACTCCTTTCCTAAAAACGTAAAAGAAAATGGATATTTTATCCCTTCTCTTCATAAAAGGGTATGTTTTTTTCGCGCGCAAAAAAATAGGCATAAAAAAAACAGAGATACTGTTTAAGTACCTCTGCCTGGTAAATTATTAAATTATTGTTGTGCTCCTGCCTCTATCAGTTTTGCAGATATCCTTGCTGATACTTCTGAGTAATACGCAACCTCAGCATCTGTTAATTCGTCTTCACTGATATTGTTCATCTTCTGCATAGTATCTGTATACTTGACCATGTAACTTGTATAGTCGGCAAGCAATGATGTTGTATCGTCAGATTCATTATATTTTTTCATGAACTCACAGTATTCGTCAAAGAATGCTTCGTAGCTATCCATTGCCTCTTTAAACTCTGGTCTGATATCGGTGCTACTAACTACGGTTTCGGTTTGTGTTGAACTCTCAGTATCAGTTGAAGTTGTTGTACTGTTTTCGGTTACCGTTGTTTCGGTCACTTCTGTCGTTTCCGTTTCGGTCGCTTGTGCACTTTCGGTCTCTGTTGTTTTAGGTTCAGTATAGGTTTCACAAACAACATCAACTGCTTTTAATTCGTGACTCGCCATTACTTTTAAATAATACTTTTTATCAGTACTATACGCATAAAACATCATATCATCATTACCAACGCCACCTTCATAAAAAACATCATCAAAGCCAGCTGCCTTACAAGCTTCAACATATGCTTCGTACTCATCATCTGTAAAATTGGTAACACGAAAATAATATTGACTGCCACCATCTGGATCTATGATCGCCACATCCCCGTTTTTGAAATAATCCTCTGTAACCGGTAAAAGATCTGCATACTTGACATCGTCTTCAGATTCAGATACTGTTGCGTTTATATCTGTATTTGCATCAGATGTTACATTACTCTCTTCACTCTTGTCATTTCCACATCCAGTCATTAACAACATTGCCATGACCAGAATCATTAATGTTTTTAATGTTCTTTTCATATCTCATTCCTCACTCGGTAGTTGTTTCAGCATCATTGCTAACGAACACTGAAATTTTATCGCTTTCTGAAGAATAACCTGCCGTAACAAAGTAGCCATTTGTATTATAGGCTTTGTAATAACTATTGTCAGAATTACTTGTACTATCAGCCTCTATATCTGTAAAACCATTTTTCTTGCAGTCGTCAACATATTTTATGTACTCATCATGGGTTACCCCATATCCAGAGAAAGCAAATACATCAGTATTATCAACATCAACATTTACTACTCTGAACTTTGTTTTAGGAATAAGTTTGCTTATATCGCTATCGGACCATTCAAAAATATCTTGGCCTTCATCTAATGTATATGATTGTTGATTATTTTTAAAATCATATGTCATCATATACATCTTATTGTTGTCACCAATATATGCTACCTCAACTGAATCAGGCTCCATTAATTCATATTGCTGAATGTTTTCAACTAACGTATATGTCCCATTAATCACACAAGCGGTGCTTTCAGCTGTTTTCCCTGGATCTGCAAAATGTCTATTATATCCCAAAATATAAATAGCTTTCACGTCATCATCAGTCCAGTCTCGTTCTGCTGCCAGTGCATCAAATACTGAGCGCTGATCATCTGTAACATCTGGTTTTTGTGTGAATTTCATTTCTACATCACAAATAGTATATGAACTATTATTTGTATAACTAAAAGCTACTGTGTTTTGTCCATCTATTATCCCGCTTTCAACCCTCCAATCAATGTCTTTAATATCAATTGGATAGTCTTTACCTGTATTGAACGTACCGCCATCTTCGTTTACATCAGTATTTATATCTGTATTTGCATCAGACGTTACATTGCTCTCTTCACTCTTGTCGCTTCCGCATCCAGTCATTAACAACATTGCCATGACCAGAATTATTAATGTTTTTAACGTTCTTTTCATATCTCATTCTCCTTTTCTCGTTTTAGTAACGACACTTTACATTGTAACATACTTAACCTGTAAATCCAATACCATTATTTCTTGGATATCCAAGAATGGTCAAATGCCCACTTTTATTTTCCACTTCTATATATTTATTAAACTTTTCACTCACACTAATAGAAAAATAAAGTGGGAAAGTGACCAGAATGGATATCCAAAAATTCGGAAGCCGCATAAATAGCGGGTTTGCGGGCTTTCATTTCTGGTCAAATCCATTTTTAAAAGTGGGCAGAAACCGGGCAAATGGCCAAATTTTACCCCAAAATGATTAAATGGATATCCACAAAATACCCATTTTCGCCGTATTTCGACCACAATCCCACTTTTATTTCAAACAAAACTGGGCAGAAAATGACCATAAATGGATATCCAAAAATTATTTTTGATTAATTGGATATCCAAGAATTAGCTCACTGCGTCCAATAAATTCTTCTGCATCCGCAATCCACGTCGCAATATTTCGGCTTCACTGAGCCCATATTCAGTCGATAAGCGATCTAAAATAGATTTTTCTTCTACCGATAGACGCAAACGATACTGCAAATCCTTTCTTCCGCCGTCATCTCTAATTGGTCTGCCACGTTTTTTCATCAAAATCACCTCCAAATTTTACCTGTTCGCTGATCCCGAATTATAATTCTGCTTTCAATATGAAATCCAGACAACTCACAAATAGCAAATATAGTATCAAGCAGCTTATGAAAACGTATATCTTCATTTGCCTGATCCTCTTTTTCAACATTTTTAATCGCCTGATAAGCAGTTGGATCTAAATACCCCTCAGCATTCCTTTTATCATCCTTGTTCATCCATACCTCCTACACATTACACAACAATCTGTATCTTACATTCTGCATATGCTTTTATTGCAGCAATCTCTTTTGCTCTCATATTACATATTTCTTTTGGAATATATCGTCTCTGGCCTTTCCATAATAATCTGGTTTTTTCACCGCAGGTTGTAAGTACCGACATCTGATCGTTTCGAAAAATTTTATACTGTCCAATAATATCAGAAACAGTTACTGCATCATCTAACTTTATTCTGCGCGTTTTTCTCATAATTCTGTCTCCGACGTTTCGTCTGATTGATCTGATTTTCCGCCAACTTCTTTGTCATAATCGAGAAAAAGTTTATAGCGTTCAACATCAGCACACCATTTCGCTGCATTGCACTTCTCGATGCACTGACAAATTCTGTGCACAACAACATCAACAACATATAAACAAATACCAACCAATAATCCGATATAAACAATATTTCCTAAAGACATAGTTATTCCTCCTCACCTTTTCTACAGTTTTCATTTTTAATCTGTCCCAGTAATGTTTTTAATTCTTCATTCTCCGAATTTAACTCATGAACCGTTGCTTCCAATTCACTAATTACTATAAGTTGTCTATCAGTAACCATAGACTGAAGTATCATCGTGCAAAGCATAAAAATAATTACTACTGTGTTACGTTTATTCATTCCTGCATCCCCTTCTCTCCAGTACCTCTGCTATAATCACCAATCGCCGCCACGCTGCTACTTCCATCTTCATAATCTTTAAAACAATAACCACAAATCAATTCACTATAAGGCAGCTCCTCAATCCACTTACAGAAATCACGCCACTCATCCAGCTTATGATCCTTACGAGATTTATAAATATTCGCCAACACCTCATAATTTATCATCACATTACGAGTCTGGTTGTAGCTGCTCGGAAGAAGCTGAATCATCTGCCACCAGAACTTTTTGTCTTTTGTTCTAAGATAAGCTTCTCGGTTCGTATTTAATACTCCAATAGTGATTATTAAAGCATCCAGAGGAGAAAATATTATCGGGCATTCAATCGATCCATTTTTAGGCGGGTCTTTATACCAGATAGCATCGTTATTATCTCCGATCCAGTCTGAAATCAAATGCTCGCAACTGAAATCATCCAGCGTAAACTCTTTCTCCTGAATCTTATGCATGGTACTACAGCTATTAGCAACTGTACCAACCTTGTAAGTATCAAATTCTTTCCACCAATATAAAGGTGCAGTAATTCTTACATACACCGGCATCATTCTCATGAACTTTCTATGATCTGTACCAGCGTTAGCTAATCGCTGCATTAGACCACGGTCATTTTCTCCGAGATGAAATCCCCAGCCATATACGCTGTTATCACTATCACTCTTCTCCCAGCTATTCATCGGGTTACGCATACCCTCAATAATAAACTCCATCTGCCCTGGACTCGCCAGAACTACATGCTCTACTTTAATCATTGTCAACATCCTCCTTCTCAGTTACTACTTTGATTTTCGCATCCGCCGGATAATTCCGAATAGCCATACAAATATCTAATGCGCTCAATGCTCTGGTTAATCCATTTTCGCTAAAGGTTCGTAATTCCACAACATTCTCTGAAGTAACATACCAAACTTCTATTATGTTTAATCTTTTCATTTTTGTTTCCTCCTCTCACGCTCCAATTTCACATCAACTGCTTTTTGCATATCTTCCTCGCTGATGTTAAAAATGGACTTCAGAAGTTCAAGATAAATATAAGCATCTGCCATCTCTTCTAAAAGTCCAATTCTATCATCATATCCCCGGATCTGCTTACTGACCTGCTGTTGAAGCTCTGCAAATTCTTCCATAGCAATTGTACATTTTGTTCTCTATGGCTGAGTCTCAACACTTTTACGGATTATACGTCGTCGATCTTTTTCCGACAGTTCAATGTCGCTATTCATCCCCTGGATAAATTTACTTCGATCCATTGACATCACCGCCCTTTTATTAAATTGGTTGTAAAACCAGCGGTGCATAATTTGTTGTCAATATCAAGAAGATCATGGACATAACTACGCCTTTCGTTAGTAGTACAACCTCTTTTCAATTCCGGAACGGTAAATGTCTCTTCATCTAAGAGAAGACATTTTAAAATAGTAACGAACGTTTTACCATTTCCACGACCATTCTGGAATGAATTAAGTTCGCCTTTTAAATATTTCTTCTGCCAATCACGTAATTCAAATCCGAATACACTTTCAATTCGCTTGAAATCGCCAGATAATAAATCACCCCATTGAACTTTCATTTTTCTTTTCACATACTCAGCCTCAATAATTTCAGCAAAGCCATTCGGAGCCTCTTTGAAGTATCTGTTAATTTCAACCCTTTCGAGTGACGGTGTAAACACATACAAAATTCCAACCGTATCGAAATCACCATTTTTCGGATCTACCAGAAATTCTTCCGTATAAACTTTATATGCTCTATCTGCCGGCACGTAAGGCATAGTAATCGGATACAGCTCGTCCATGACGGTATCAATCAGTCCGCTGTGATAAGGTGCATTAGGATTGTTAATATTGACACCGTGATAGCGATCGACATCTATGTACTCAACGGTGCCGTCAGCATATACGTACTTAAATAAGGAAGGCATGCGTTTGCACTGATAGTTGACCTCTTCACCTTTCAGACCGCTGATGTCGGAAATATCGTTCCACACGTCATCGGTATCATCAATCGGAAGAAGCGGTTTGTTATTGATGAGACGATTCAGAATAGCTTTAGTCAGACCAATACTGAATCCGGAATGACCATCCTCGCAAAGACTTTTAAATGCTTTTAATGCACTTTCATAGCAGGCACAGCCATAGTCCCACTCGCCGTCTTTTCTGTCCGGCTTTTCATGCTTACAAGCTAAACTTATTTCATTTTCAGCCCATAATTCCATATTGGACTTCTCACGACAGGACTCCAACAACCGGTTGTGATCATCAATGTACTCATTTGCAAATATTTTTCTGCAATTACTTCCAAACGATTCAACAATTTCTGGAAGATTGTCATTTACAGCATCAAACAACAAACCATGCTCTGCACACCATTTGACAGCTTCGTCCAGCCGATCGTCTACTCTGCTTGTCCAGAGAATCAGCTTTTCGCCGTTAGCCTGTCTCTTTTTCAGATAGGCGATTAATTCTTTGTTCGGATCACCGATTTCTGGATATTTGTTGACACACAAAGTTCCATCAAAATCTACTGCTATAATCTTATTTTTCATTTGTTTATACCTCTCTTTTTTTTTTCAAAAATAAAACCCACAAGTCAATCACAGCTCATGGGTTTGTTATATTTTATTTTATTTTTGTACTCTATAATTCCTTAAGTTTTTTCTTGATCCTGTCAAGAATATCCTCCACTGTAGCTTTGGTCCCAGGAGCCAGTTTTATGTATTTGGAATGTTCATCATACCAATTAAATATTTCGGTAAGATTCTCTTTCTGCCAACTAAATGACCACCAATCACAAATCATCTCGATAATATAATCGTATGGCATTTCCAAAATTATCTCGCCTTCTTCTGGATCATCGTTAATAAGAATCCAATGTTGCCAGTGGTGCGGATTCCGGTGAACATGGAGTAACCACGCTCGCTGATAGTTCTGTACTACTTCATAAGATCGATTATGACCATAAAAATATGCATCATAAGCATCATATTCATCAGGCTCATTCTTAGACTTATCATGTGCAAATTCAGCAAACCATCCTGCGTTTGTAACATTCTCAACGACATCTGGTAAATTTTTACAAAGCCATTCATAACCTTGTCTTACATTAGAACGGTGCTGAGTGAGATATTGATCATACTGAGCACTCATTTTTCACCTCACATTTTTTCTCCATGTCAATTGGTACATCTTCTTCTCCAAACATACAGCTGTCTATCTCTCCAAAATAATATGGACAACCATTACATTTTTCATAATTACTCATTTTCTATCACCATCCTTTTTCGTTGTCAACCTTTTATAAAGTTCCTTTGCTTCTTCGCCCTGAAAAGCATTGATAATCTCTACAGACTGGTTCATACGTTTTCTACCGACAATTAACACACCGGTATCTCCATTGTTAGCAAAGTCAACACCAACTAAAATTGTATCTACCATTATTTTTCTTTCCCCTTCCAGTTTACCGGCTTCTCCGTTTCGGAGTTATATCCATAATCAAGACATCCGCAGCAAGGATCAAATTTTTCGTCCAAATCCTTATGCTCGCAAGTTTCACAATATTTTTTGAAATTTACTTCCTCATAAATATCCTCTGCCATTATTCCTCCTCACCATTTCACATATCGCCCTTCGTTGAACTTTTTCTTATCTTTTAAAGCTCTACTAATTGCCAGATCAATACCAGATCTCGATTTCAAGTGATAAAAATATAAATCCGTGTATGGTGTATTCATTCTATCGATTCTTCCGGCTGATTGTTCCATAATCTTATAAGAGTAATTCTGTGAATAAAATATAATTGTGTCAGTCGTGATGCAGTTCCATCCCTCAGCCCCGGCATTATACTGAACTAGATAAACCCACACATCTCCAGTAGGAACCGGTTGATGCTTGTGTCCGTTCCACTCAGCCATCTCATACCCAGCGAAAATATCCTTCAGTAATTCAAGTTCGTAATCAAAATTGTAAAATATAATTGCTTTTGGATGTTTTTCAATAATTTCCAACAATGCTATTTGCCTTGATTGATCCATATTTACAATTTTTCTCCATACGTAGCATAACTCCGAGGCATTTTGTATCGGCTCATTCTTATATAAATTCCATCTTGTTTTTGTGACTTCTTTATATTTATCAGCATCATACTCGACAAATATGTCCTCATGATGTGATACAGTAGGTCTTTGAAAATCCATATTGACAAGGATCTTATTTCGAAGTCGCACAAGTCGCCCAGTATTCACATACCTATCTATTTTGGGAAACTTCGTAAATCTACTGTATATGACATGTTCCCGTATAAATTCGCTACGGTTCTTATAAAAACCATTTGCAACAAATACTGGAATATAATCCTGCCAAGTATCGCCTGGCGTTGCGGATAACAAAATCCACTCATTTGTTTTAGTAATTTTTAGAAATGCTTTAACCCACGTTCCCGCACCAACCACACGCTGCTCATCAAATATAAAAAATGCATCTCTGACCTCGGCATATTTCTTTATATTATTCCACGAATCTACCACCACCTTATTAGAATATACATTACAATCTGTATGCATTGAAAGTAAAAACGGAAGCATTTCTCCGTCCCATTCTAATGTGTCACGTTTTCTCGCAGTGGTGATGATATATAAATCTTTCGGCGGATCATTCATCGGATAATATTCTTCTGTTCCTAACTCACCACCATTTTGTACATAATAGTAAGCCAGCGCTGTACGAGATTTTCCACTTCCAACGCCACCACATAGAATACATCCATTCCGCATTCGCCCAACAGCATCTTTTTGATAATCCCGTAATTCTATTCCTGCCATTTACTTACCTCTGCTACTACGAAACCATCTTCAATCTCAAATACAAAATCATCACTGTCGATTGATGCCTTAGGTCCAACTAAAACCCAATATGTTCCGATCAGTTCTTTTGATGTTCCGTTCTCTTCGTAATACTCACGAATAAGTTTTTCTACTGATTTACTTACACAAATTTTACGGCAATCATAGCTTGTTTTATTCGTTACATGATACCCGGCAATTTTGGCAGCATTATTGTAGAAATCCGCTATACAAACTTTGCAATCATCTTCTGATATAGAGTATCTTTTCTTCATGAACGTAATCTCCTTTCGATCCAAACGTTTGAATAATACATTGGCGTAAACCAGTAATTATCAGTTAATTCGCCGCTTACAATCGGACTCGTTAATGAATTTCCAACTTTAACATATCCAGCAACACCAAGTAAAGAAATCTGAATATAGCATATCAAAGCTACTGTCTCGTCAATATCCTGTGCCACAACCAGAACACAATTTTGGTAATTCAGCGGTATTTTTGCTTCGTCTAGGTATTTCTGTGCCGCGTGAACCCCTGCAATTAATGTTGCCCCGGCTCCACAGCACGGATCATTAATCGAAATATAACCTTTTTTCTTTATTTGTGTCACTATTTCAGTTCCTATGGTTAGTTCTGCCATTAGACGACAAACATTATATGGTGTGAAAAATTGTCCCCGTAAATTATTACCAAGGTTTAGATTCATGAAAATAGTTCCTAAAAAATCTTGTTCTGGATTATCTGTCAATGCCATTGTTACAATAGCGGCAAGTTCTGGAAATATTTTCTGCTCTTCTTTACCGTATTTTGTGATAATATCCATATACCGTTTTTCACGTTTTTCGTAGTGTTTCTTATCTAATGGATTAGATATTGCACAAGCATACATCACAATAAAATCACGCCACACATCCCACGCTCGATGTTGATTAAGCAATCCGTTAAATACATGTAGAAATTCTTTCTCCCAATTTTTATTCTGTAACTCTTGATGCATATTATTTGTACTCTTTTTTACCGGTTCTGTTACCATTTGTTTCTTTGTTTCCGGCGGTACATAGGTTGGAGTCCACTTTTGCAATGGTTTCTTTTTCATAATTGATTTTTTCTGATTATTTTTATTCCAAAACATTATTTAGCTCCCCCTTCCAATACAAATAAAGCTACTACCTCTTTATATATTTGAGGTAATAGCTTTAAATCATATCTGAATAACATATTGAGTTACTTATTGTACCGACAATCATTCTTCATTTCTACGTCTGGTATACTTAGAAGAAATTGGGTCCTCATCGTATTTCGGAAACAATTCCATACTCTTAACATACAACGATTTTCCACGCGGGCCCTCATATGTATTTAATACGGCATTAACCCGCTCAATCCACATATCATCAACGGAACATACTGAGTCAGCATCCAGTAACACGCCGTCATCACCATCACGTACAAGATATACCTTTGGTGGCCAGTTACTTTCGTAATTGAGTTTTACTGAAACATAATATCTCGGAACAAATCCTTCTTCTTCCCCCTCTCTTGGTTTTGTGATTTTCACATTAAACCCATCATCGAGTAATCTTTGTGCCTGTTCTTCATCCGGAATTACTAAATTAGCCTTCCGCTGATCACTGTTGAATCGGTCACGTTTTGGATCTCCTGATAAATTGGTATCAAAAATAAATGTTGAATTTTCGATAATAATAAAATTGTTAGCCATGTTTTTTTTCTCCTTTTTTTTCATGTGTTTTTATTTTAATTTTCCGGTGGATTCATAATATCATCCATATCGCCATCGTTTGCACCAAAAGATGAAATATACGGATCGTTCGATACAAACCATTCAAAATCACCATACTGTGAAATAGCTTCTACCGCCTCATTAACAAGTTTGTCATAATAAGTTCTGTCAATATCAGCTGTTTTATCGAGCTCCCGAACCATCTCTGATTCAAGCCAACGATATCCTTTTGCGCCCGTTG